>OWIL01000229.1_pt1 | contig 40959 bp, 53 predicted proteins | sample 1732871 | NCBI WGS metagenome assembly OWIL01 (sample SAMN05065763, study PRJEB22554) | human gut metagenome | biome: ENVO:2100002; feature: ENVO:00000062; material: ENVO:00002003 | host: Homo sapiens | place: USA
GCCGCTCATTGGTAAACTCAATTTTTATCTTTTTCATGATGACTGCCTCCATAGTTTTCTTATGGAATATTGTATCAGAAAACATCACCAAATGGGTGATATTGTTAATATTTTTAAAAGTATCGACAGACCGCATAAACAAAGTGATTGCAGCATGAAATAATAATTAAACTCCACGGATTAAGGATAAAAGTTTATTATCTCAACTCAATTATTCCTAAGATAAAACGAACCGATAGCTACACCTTTTTCAGATGCCCGCTACCGGCTCTTATTCATCCCACAAACCGATACCTGCTGCCAACCCCAGTCTCAATATACCCCCTGATCTTGCTTCTAATACTACTCACCACATTTATAACCGCGGCCTGACATTTATCCCCCGGCTCCTTCCAGACCGCTTCGTCGATTGCAGATTGAGAGAGACCCCCATATGGATGGATTCAAACACCATTAATTCTCTCTTTTGCTCCTCTCTCCGCTTCCTTCAGCGGAAAGTTTGGTATCTCCTCCAGCAATTTCAAAGCTATCTCCTGTTTCAGCGTCTTTCATTTCCATAGAAATGCTTCCGTCCTCTGTCACGAGTTCAACATGAATTGTTTCCTGTGTATCTTTAGGATGGATGGTATATTTTAATTTTCCGTCCAGCATGGAATAACTTGCTGTCCGGCTCCGCCACCCGTCATTGCCGACATAGCCAATACGGGTTGTAGAGTGCATTGTACCGATCTCTAAAAAGTTTGCCGTTGCCAATCAACGCAACCACTATGACAATAATCAGTATGGTTGATTTGAGACTTTTCGGTTTATATTTCATTATCACCACTCCTTTATCTTTGCTTCACGCCTATTTTTCATGATCTGTGACTGGTATACAATGACAGGGATCAAGAAAATCAACGCAAGTATACCAAAAATGATAGAGCGATTTACAACGCTGAATACCACAAACATAAGCAGTATTAAAAGCCACGGGTTACGCAAATCGCTGTAATAGCTTTCCTTGTCCTCATGGGAGGTGTGAAGCTCAAAAGGCTTTCCGTCATTCTCTTTTTCCACGATCAACAGTTCCCGATTAAAGGTTGTAGCATTTGTTGCAATGCGGCCGCCTTTTTCGGCCCACGGCCGCCAACGAATCTTGCCGACAGAGTAGTTTAGATTGATATTTTTGTAGAATACAGTGTATCCCATTTGTTCCAAAAAATCGTGGTAATCTTTAGCGTTATCTTTCGATTTTTGCCCGATAAACTCCACACAATATTTGACCTGATTGGGCTTACATTCCTCAAATTCATAGAGCAGTTTTCCTGTCCGAATCAGACAGTAACCCTTTTCAGACATTTTGTTTAGCCAATTTTCCTGCGCGGTCAATAGACCGCCGAAGAAGCGATAAAACTTTTTACTCATAGCGTACCTCCAACAATTCCGCTTGCAACGCTTACAAGTTCATTAAGTCTTACAAGCTCTTTTTCAGTGATCTCTTTTCCCTGTGCGGTAATGAGATATTCTTTTTTTCTGCCCTCACTATCTCCGCAAGGCTCAATCCACCCCTTTTCCTGCAAAGATTTTAATGCACCATATAAAGTGCCCGCCCCCAACAAAAGTCGCCCGCCTGTTTTTTCTTCAATAAATTGCATGACAGCATATCCGTGTTTCGGCGTATAAAGAGAAAGTAAAATGTAAAATGTCACTTCTGTAAGCGCACCACCATTCACATTGTCTCGCATATCTTACCCTCCTCTATTACGGTTACTGTAATATATATCACTAACCGTAATAGGAGTCAATAATGTTAAAGAAAATTTCGCAAGTAAGAGTGCGGAAATGGTGTTATATGCTCTAAGTAACTTCTTAATCATGTTTTTTCTCATGGTTAGTGAAGTGCTTAGAGCATATTTCATTTCAGGAGGGTGCGAATATGAGAAACGACAAAATCACCCTATTGTACGAGAGATTGAGCCGCGACGACGAGCTGCAAGGCGATTCAAATAGCATTGTTCACCAGAAAGAAATGTTGGAGGAATACGCCCGCAAGAACCACTTTCCCAACCCTATACATTTCACCGACGACGGCATTTCGGGAACCCGTTTCGACCGTCCGGGCTTCACGGCCATGATGGAGGAAGTCGAGGCCGGGCGCGTGGAGGCAATCATTGTCAAGGACATGAGCCGGTTAGGACGCGACTATCTCAAAGTCGGCCAAGTCATGGAGATTTTACGACAGCAGGGTGTGCGTCTTATCGCCATCAACGACGGCGTGGACAGCAACAAGGGCGACGACGATTTTACCCCATTCCGCAACATCATGAATGAGTTTTATGCCCGTGACACCAGCCGGAAAATCAAGTCTGTTTTCAAGGCCAAAGGCATGACCGGCAAGCACATGACCGGGCAAGTCCCCTACGGTTATCTATGGGCCGACGAAAAGTGGGAACAGTGGATAATCGACGACGAGGCCGCCGCCGTTGTCCGGCATGGCGAGGGCGTGAACAAAACCAAGACTTTCAAAGACCCTTGTAGCTGGGGCGCGTCCATGATTGTTAGTATCTTGAAAAAGCGCGAATACTTAGGCCATACGGTCAATTTCAAGACCCGCAAGCACTTCAAGGACAAGAAAAGCCATTATGTGGACGAGAGCGAATAGACGATTTTCGAGAACACCCACGAGGCCATCATCGACCAAGAAACCTTTGACAACGTGCAGCGAATCCCGCAATATACTTGTTCCCAATATGGCAAGTACCCCATAGGGACACTATGCCAGACACAGCACTGTATCAACGCCAGCGTGGTAATGACTTTGATTGCCGATATGCTAAAAGCTATCGCGGAGTATTCCAAGACCGACCGGGCCGAGTTTATCAAGACCGTACAGGAGGCGCAGGCCGCGCAGCAGACCACCGACATCAGCAAGAAAACGAGGCGGCTTGCGGCGGCGCAGAAACGGGCCGGGGAACTGGAACGGCTGATATGCAAAATCTACGAGGACAACGCTTTAGGCAAGTTACCAGACGCGAGATATGCCGCCCTTGACGCGCAGTATGCCAAAGAGCAGGACGAGCTTTCCGCGAGATCGACGGGCTGGAAAAGGCAATCAGCGGCTATGAGCAGAGCCGGAAATCGGCGGAGAAGTTTATCGCCCTTGTGGAGAAGTATGAGAACTTCGACACCATGACGACGACCATGTTAAACGAGTTTGTCGAGAAAACCCTTGCGCATGAACGCGCCCGCAAAGGCAGCATTGAAACTACGCAGGAGGTTGAAATCTACTTTAACTTTGTGGGCCGGTATGTGCCGCCGCACTTCGGAGAAGTGAACCTCAACCCGGAGAAACGGGAGGCGTTACGCAAGAAAGAGGAACGCAAGGACAGGCTGCACCAGAACTATTTACGGCGCAAGGCCAACGGCAAACAAAAGGCATACGAGGATAGGATAAAGACCGAGAAGCGGCGGCAGATGGAGGCCAAGAAAGCCGCCCTCCGTGCCGAGAACATGGCGAAAGGTATTTATACTATCGTTGCCAACTTGCCGAGGCAGGAGCCGCATAGAGGAACACCACCAGTCCGAGTCCCCGTTATTTAAGTAAAATGCAGGTGCAACCTAAATGCAACCTAAAATTGCGTAATAGTTGATAGCCGCAACACAACAATTTTGATAGAATAAATCCATAACAAAACTAAAGGAGGCACACCTACATGAAACTTTCTATTGCAGCTATTTTAATTGGCGTGATTTTTGTCTGCTTGTTTGTTACCTTGTTTATCCTCATTATTCGGGCTCTCTTGAAGTATTTGAAATCAAGTACCGTTCGCAAAGAGAAAGCCGCTGTAAGCCAATCTCTTGGTGAAACGCTAAAAGAACATCGTACTCGCTGCCAGATGACACAAGAGTTTGTAGCAGAAACAATAGGCGTTAGCCGGCAGGCGGTGTCTAAATGGGAAAACGGAACATCAGACCCAAGCACATCAAACCTATTTGCGTTGGCAAAGTTGTTTGGTGTATCGGTAGAAGAATTGCTAAAAGATGTAAAATAATTTGAATAGTTGCCACACGACGGCAAAGAAAAAAAGCCGTCGTGTAGCAATTATTTCCCTACGCTTATTATACCGGCGGCTTTGAGAAATCAAGGCCGCTGTTTCTATGCGGCCAGTGGAGGGCCGCCAATGAACAAATATCCCTTTTGACGTGCCCCAAACCGGGGGACAAGCCACAACAGAATAGCGGAAACGTTCAGCAAGGCGCAAGTGAAAAACCAATCACTTGCGCCCTATTTTTATGCGACAAAACAAGAGCTATTCCGTTGTGGTTCGTCTGCGATTGCAGACGATTGCCGGGGATATTTGCAGAGATTCCGCGTCCCTGTTTTGGGGAACTATCCCCAGCCCGTCTTGTCGAATCCGTGAATATTTTGTGAACTTGATTAAAAAGTCCTTGACATTTCGTTTCCGGAGCAGCAACATTGTAGTGTTACCTCGACGCGCTGCATGAGTGCTTTCACCTGTTCCGGCGTATAGGGGTCGGGCGTCTTATCGCCTTTTCCAAACTCTGTAAGAGTGTCCTTTGCCGCGTTGGTTTCAATATAATGGTATTTCCTCGCATGGCTCAACGCCACGCGCGACGGTCTGCTTGCGCTGTGAAGTGATAGAAGTGATTTGCCCCGGATTTTGGAGCCTCGTTTTCATTTCCGCTTCATGCTGCACCGCTTCCTTGACTGGCGGCAAAGCCCTTTTTTTCTTTTGCCGTCGTCCAGCAGATAACGAACAAGTATTTTATTTTCTTTATTTTATCAATATCAGCTTACTTTAAAATGAATTTTAGCCTACGGATTTGTAAGGTCAAAAAAGAACAGGCAGTTTTTGAAGCTGCCCGCCCAAGGAAAATGAAAATTTATTGTGCGCTGATATTTTCGACGATAGACATCTTATGAAGTTTTTTGACTGGTCTATATACCGCAAATATAATTGAAAAAAGCATAATCAAAACAATAATTCCCAGTTCAGTCCAAGGAATATACCAAGGGTCGCCCCATTTATAACTTATCATCATTCCAAATAAAACTTTATGAAAAATCAGTCCTGATATGCTCCCTGCTACGGTTCCGGCAATCGTATATGTTGCTGCTTCTGCTATTATCATTTTGGTAAGCTGTTTGGTACTTACTCCTATCGCCCGAAATACCCCATATTGTTTTGTTCTTGCTGCGACACTCAACGCTATACTGTTTATAATATTGAACATGGTAATCAAGGCAACTACCACTACAAATCCATAGAGAAACAGCCACATACAATAATAAATTCCCCGTGTACTTTCATTTCCCATACGTTCATCAGAAAATGTTAAATCATTTTCTATCATTCGATGAAGGATATTAACATCTTTATCTGTTGCTTTTTTATCTAACTGTATATCAATTATCGTATAATTATTTTGCCCTGTCATTTGTCGGAATGTATTTTCAGAACATATCATTATTCCGTTACTTGTAGTATTAAATGGACAGTCAGATAACATTCCAACAATTTTTATTTTTACTGATTTTTCCCCAATTTTATAATTTACTATATCGCCAACACCAATACTGTTTTCTGGACTATATACAACTAATCCCGTATTGATTTCATTTTGTGCAGTTTCGATAGAGCCTTGCAGAAGATAATCTTTCGCCCAATCAAATTGTTTTTGTTCGTAAGAAATGATGTCCATTGTAACAGTATCGTTATTTACCGTTGCCGGTACATTATAGGAAAACATTCGTCCATAAGCAGCATGGACTATCGGATTTTCTTTTAATTTTTCCAGTATCGTATTGTCAATAGAACAAGTATTTTGCGGACTTATAATTGATATATCCGCAGTCCAAGGACGCAATGGTACTATCGTATGGTTCGTAAAAGTAATCGCAACCGAAAAAGCTAAAAAGAGAACAATACTTATGGAAAAGGAAAGCACCATTAAAATAAAGTTTTTTCTGTTTGATATTGCATGATAAATACCAAGTGACGTTTCTGCCTTAAACAGTTTTATATTTGCTGCTTTTCGGACAGGGAGCAGATTGATTGCATTTCCTGAAACGGCTGTTAGTGGTGAAACCTTTGCAGCTTTCTTTGCAGGGGAACGGGCTGCAAGTAAAACTGTCAACAAACCTATTACGATTCCGGCGATAATACTCGGTACACTTAAACTAAAAATAGGAATGGTTCCAAAATATTCTGGGCTGAGAACTCGCAAAACGGCACATAAAACCCATATAACAACAATTCCTGTTATGACACCTGTCGGAATAGCAAAGCGACACCAACTAAGAGCTTCTTTATTTACAAACTTCATTACCTGCTTTGGTGTGGCACCAATACAGCGCATTAGTCCAAAAAATTCAGTACGCTGCATTACATTACTATTTAAGCTACTAGTTATCATGGTTATGCCTGCGGTCATAACCAATACAAATAAAATAGCTGCTGACATATAAACCTGAACCATAAAGGAATTAGAGCTTTGCCCCAATAAACCAAGCAATTTTATATTTTCAGAAACTTGTTCGTCTGAAAGATTGCACTCCTCTTTTAAGTTATTGATTGTATTTTGTATATTTTTCAAATTTGAAAATTGAATACATAATACGCTATTGTAATCCGCAAGTGCGTCACTTTTTTTAACAGGGTAAATTTCTCGAAAAGCAGCAGTTGTTATAAAAAATCCATAGGAATCTTCACTCATAGTTTTTGAAGCGTCATTACAGAAGCCGGAAATCATATAGTGAAGTTCTGTGCCGTCTGGTTTATTTATCACCACCGTATCGCCAATTTGTAGTCCTAAATACTCTTTTGCATTTTGTGTAATCATAACCTCTTGATTGCTTTTGGGAAAATTACCTTCATCAATCATATCTACCATTAGTTCCGTCATGTATTCTTCATCACAACCAACAATGATTGCATTTTTTCTCTCAAAGGTATATCCTTCATTACCCCTGAAATTTAATACACCATAACGGGCAGCGGCTTGTATATTGGGACGCTTTGAAATTAGTGCTGCTTCTTCATCGGTAATATCTTTAATAGAAATATGGAAATTGCCCCCGTCTATTTGTGCCTGTATCATTTGGCTGCGGATAAACATATCTGCCATTCCAAAAATTGTTGTTACCAGAAATACAGCTAAAATAATACAAAAAATAGACATTCTATTTTGCTTACGATGTACTTTGGCAGAGATAGGAACAAGTTCAAGATAATGATTCATTTGTAGTACCTCCTAATTGTTTGCTGATAATGCCGGGAAACCTTTGTTAGCATATCCATAACGTCCTGGCTGTTTTTGTTATCAAGATTTCCAGTCGGCTCATCGGCCAGGACAGAGCGGGCCGCGTCATGAGCGCACGGCCAATGGTCACTCTCTGCTGCTGGCCGCCTGACAACTGTCTGGGCAGATGGTTCCGGCGTTCTTTCAAATTCAATACGGTCAACAGTTCTTCCAGATACTTTTTGTTGGGCTTCTGGTACTCCAGAAAGACGGGGAAGATCATATTCTGCTCCACTGTCAGTTCTGGGATCAGGTTAAAAGCCTGAAAAATAAATCCGATATTCCGGTGGCGAAAGACAGTAAGCTCCCCTTCCTTCATCGAAAATGTATCATTGCCATCGATCAGCACTTTACTGGAGGTCGGCGTACCAAGTGCGCCGAGCATATTCAGAAGTGTGGTCTTGCTGGAACCCGATTCTCCCACAATCGTCACAAATTCTCCTTTAGGGACGGAAAAGCCGATATCTTTCAACGCATGGACAGTTGTCTCGCCGCTGCCGTAAGTCTTGGAAATAAACTTCACTTCTAATTGATCCATAGAAAAAGCACCTCTTTCTGAAATTGCTTTTTGAAGGATATCATTTCCACATTACAGCAGTATTACTATAAGCCTACAATTTTGTAGGAATTGAAAAAGTAGTGAATAATAGAAATTATCATATCCGCGTGATATAATATGAATGTTAACAAATTAAATCGAAATTATAGGATGGTGACTGATATGGATGTTTCTTTTAAGACTACTGAGGGAAGGTTTAATTATAGAGTTTGCGCAATGATGATTGACAACGGCAGGATACTGGCAATGCACGATGAACGCTCACCATATTACTATTTGCCTGGGGGAAGAGTAAAAATGAATGAAAGCGCAGAGCATGCTGTGATTAGAGAGATGCAGGAAGAACTGAACATCACCCCTAAAATCATTCGTCCTTTATGGTTAAATCAAGCCTTTTTTACAGAAGATGTGGATAGACAAAACTACCATGAACTGTGTGTGTATTTCCTGATGGATATTTCTGATACAGATATTCTTTCCAAAGGAACGCGGTTTACCTTACAAGAACGACATCATACACATGACTTTGAATGGCTCGAATTTGAGCGACTGAAAACGGAATACTTTTATCCTTTATTTTTGAAGAGTGAGATATTCAACTTGCCTGACGAATTCACAATTCGTACAGAACGAGAATAGCAAAATAGATTACAATTTGCTAAGGTATTGTTACCGAAAAGCCTCTATCTGCGCCTCATCTATGGTTACAAAAAATTCCGGTCTTGTCTTTTCAACAACTTTATGGAGCAGCAACTCCCGAACAGCTTTTCTTGCTGTCTCCGGGCTGCTCCCTGTCTCTTTTGCAAGGTCTCTGTAAGAGGGCAGTTTTGTCCCCGGTGCGTATTCCCCAAGAAGAATACGAAAGAAAATCTCATTAGCAAGGCGTTGATATACTTTTTCGCGTACATCAATATTCCAGCCCATATAACACCGTTCCTTTCAACACCCCCTATCTCATTTCCGGTCAGAGAATGACCCGTTTGAACAGGAACATCGTTGCGCCAAAATAGGTCAGGTAAATTCCACAGAACATCAGGATTGTCACCATACCATACAGCAATACAAGCCCTTCCTGCAAAATAGTTTCACCAAAGAAAACCTGTATACCAGCAATCCGTCTGGTGCTTTGATAACGGTTATATGGAATTGCTCAATGTCAATTAGGCTCTCGCTTTTACATTTGGGACAAAAGAGGGGGAAGTTTTTTAGAATGGTATCTTCCCGGATTTTGTCGCGTGTTTTATTTCCGCAGATCGGGCAGCGGATGAACTCTGTTTTTTCATGCCCATCACGTTACATCCCGCTCCTTATCTTTTTGCTTTTTTCCTTCCCGATATTTTCCAATCAGCTTGTTACGGACAGGGATACCTACACCAATCAAGAGAACCACTGCTAAAATTGTGAAATCCATATTACTTACCTCACATTTCTTTGTTTTCCATAATCCGAATGGAGAACCAGATAGACACAGCGTACATCACAACAACAAGCACAATCGCAAGAGCAACAAGCAGCACAGGAGAACTTGCAATCGTAGTCAAGATAGGATGATCTGCGGGCATTTTGGGGAGAAGAAACAGCGTTGCTAAAAATCCTACAACAGGAATATACATAAACACACGGCCTTTGATGGAGCCATATTTATAGTATCCGGGGATCTGAAACACCGTGTAAAGCGCAAACAGGAACAGACCTCCAATGGCCGCGCTGATAATATCGAATAGCTCAACCATTTCGCCCATCGCCCGCAGCACAATCGGCTGGGTAATAAGAGAAACCACCAGAGCAAGCGCCCCTAATGCAAGAATAAAGAGATACCGGCCAGTCACTATTTCACTTTTCTTGACGGGTAAAATTCCATACAGACGCTCCATGCTGTTTTTCTCTGTTACGGAGAAGGTGTAGCCTGTTGTCATGGCGATAAAGCACATGGCAAAAGAAACGCCTGTTAGTATAGATCGGTTTATCGCCGCAAAAGCGATAGGAAGAAGCAGGGTAAAGCCAATTACTTTGAAATATGGCTTTACAAGAGAGAAGTCCAATTTGGTTGCTTTCAATGTATTACTCATAATCGTCACCTTTCTTGCTCGTAAATACAACGATTTCATCAATGGTCGCCGGTTCAATGCTCAAAGCGGAAAATGCGCCGGTATCTTCGGTTTTGACCAGGGCCTCAAAGCCCGTGGGGAATGTGCGGACACCGACTGCTTTCTTCTTCAGATTGGCAGACAGTTCATCCGTTCCACCCTTGACGATACGGAACATATCGACAAATTCATCTTTGCTGCCGCTAAAAAACAGTTCCCCATAACTGATATAAGTGATATAGTCGGCAGCGCGTTCCAAATCGCCGGTAATATGGGTAGAGAACAAAACGCTGTGCTCTCCGTCCTCGATATATTCCGAGAGAATTTGAAGCAGTTCATCTCTGGAAACCGGGTCAAGGCCGCTGGTGGGTTCATCCAGGATCAGCAGCTTTGCATCGTAAGAGAACGCACAGGCCAGCATCAGCTTCATCTGCATCCCCTTTGAAAGTTCCTTCACTTTCTTGGTGGGAGAAATATGGAACTTCCGCAGCATTTGGGCGAATCGCTCCGGATTCCAGTTGGGATAGAAAACGGAGATAGATTTCTCCACCTGCGTTACCTGCCAATCATCGCTGAAATAGTTGGTATCGAATACAACACCAAGTTCTGCTTTTGCTTTCTGCTCGTCAGCGATATTGTCAAGGCCCAAGATTTTGATTTCGCCTCCATTACGTTTGAGCATATTCAGAATGAGCTTGATGGTGGTTGTTTTGCCGGAACCGTTCGGCCCGATCAGCCCCATAATGTAGCCTTTGGGGAGTGTGAAAGTAATGTTACGAAGTTGAAAGCTATCGAAAGATTTCGACAGGTTTTTTACATCCAAATAATTAGTCATCTGTATTCGCCTCCAATAAAATATCTAAAAGATGATGTAATTCCTCATTAGATAGGTTGGCAATTTTCGCTGCTTTTATCGCTTCTGTTAAACCATTTTCCACTTTACAGATTAGCTGCTCCTTCATAAGTTCGGAACCACTTCCCAACACGAAACAGCCTCGACCCTGAACATTCTTGACAAACCCTTCCTGTTCAAGCTCGGTATAGGCCCTTGTAACCGTCAGGACACTGATTTTCAAATCCTTTGCCAGAGTTCGGAGCGAAGGTAAGGCTTCTTCCTCTTTTAGTTCTCCTGACAGGATAGCTGCTTTGACTTGCTGTTTGATTTGTTCGTAAATGGGTACGCCCGATACGTTCGAAATAATTAACTTCAATCTATCCTCACTCTCCACTGTTTTATGTGTTATGCTTATATATATAACAGCATAACACAAGGGTCAAGACTTGGCAATATGTTTCAGCATTTTCTCTCTCTTCCAGCCCATCGGGGACTCATGGGGGAGAACGTCAAGGATAATCATGTGGCGGGTATCCGGGTCAAACCGCTCCAGGGCCATAATGTCATGCCCTGCCAGCTTTTGCGCTCCGGACTGCGACCTGGCTGGCCTCCGCCAGCATCTCCCCGACGTTCCGAGCCTTTTTGGGCAGATGTAGTGCTTTTCGTCCGTGAGGTATTCAAGGGATATTTCTCTTTTGTGCTTCCTGCTCCGTGTCCTCGCTGTGTTAATCGTTGCGTTTCGGATAACGACTTTGCAAAAGGCATGGAAAGTGTACTCGATATGTTCCCGATATTCTTCTGTGCAGGTCATGGAAAATCCCCCTTTCCTCCCAAAAGGGCTGTGGCTGGTTGGTAGTTTCTTTTTATGATAGTAAGGGGCGGCAGCATTTTAGGCTGTCGCCCGTTGACTGGCTCGGCTGGGTTTGCTATTTAATTGCAAAGAAATTTTAATCTTTTAATTGTGCTATTAATTCTCCAAATTCCGAACCGTCACGAAGAAATGCGTATTCCTCATTGTTTGCTAACTCATCGGTGATTGTTTTTGCCAGTTTACTTGAAAAAAATGTAGAACCGCTAACATTTGCATTACGATAAAACTTGTACTCTTGCGGATCCCATTCTTTTTTCATGGCAGGTAACATTTTTTGAAGAATAAACAGACTTCTACCCTTATCTTTTTTTACTAAAGCAAGCTGCAAATGGGCATTGTAGCACATCCACTCCGGAAAACAAAACTGGCGGGTAACGGCTTCATACATATCTGCGAAAAAGTCTGCATCATTTTCCCGTTTTTCCTGTAATGCGCTTTCCAGCATATTTACTAAAGCAGTCTGTATCTCGGTTACACCTTTAAGTACCCGACGTTCCCAGATTTTTTCTGCATCTTGGTATCGTTCCTGCCGTTGATAAAGGATTGCTAATTGTTCCTCTTTGTCTATTGTGGAAAACGGCAATGAATTTATTAGCTCCTCTGCCTTTGAAAAATCTCCTCGATTTCGTGCATAGGAAATCAACATACTGGTTGTAGTATCCCTTATTTCTGGAATTTCACTTGTGGCTAAACGCTTGTAAAATGTTTCATATATTTCCCGGTATTGCTCAATTTCAGATACGTTGTAAAGAGCAAGTGCTCCCTCTAAATAAAGAATGACCGAATATATCAATTTTTCACAGGTGGGATATTCATGTATTTTGTTGATTGCTTTTTGGAAAGCGGTATCATAGTCCTGTTCCTGGACCGTCTTATCGACTTCATTAACAAAATTTTCAATCTCTATATCTGTTAAATCGTCATTAAAAGACATTAACGTGTTCAAGTCGATTTTAAGCAAACGTGCTAACGCTGGTAAAAGGGTTATATCGGGATAAGTACTGCCTTTCTCCCACTTATTTACAGCCGGTGTGGATACACCTAAAAAATCTGCGATTTGCTCTTGCGTCAAAGATAACTCTTTCCGCTTTTTCTGAATAATTTGATTGATTTTCATAGCGAACCTCCTCGTGTTTATGCCCTTATGATAGCAAAGTAGGCTTTAAGGAACAATAGAGCCGTTGTTAAATTGCTGATTGAAAAAATTAACCAAAAGTTAAAAGCGGAATAGTAGGCTGTTGTCTTGCAAATTATTGATTGTTACTTTATCGCACATGAGCATATGCTGGTGGGATTGTCAACAGCGGCGCATTTATGCGCCGTACAGCTGGGAGCTATAGCTTCAAGTTGTACGTTTGCAAGATATAACGCCGACCATCTTTTTCGTCTATTTTTTCTTCTGTTCTGATAAGCTGAAAGCCCACAGAGCGAGCCAACCTCTTTGAAGCCTCATTGTTATCTCTTGTAGAATAGATAAACTCTTTTGCCCTCAATTCTTTTTTGCAATATTGTATCAACTGCATTACGATTTACTTACCGTATCCTTTTCCCACAAATTTGGGACCGAGGCATATACCAGCTTCCTGATATGTGTAGGGTCCCAGTTGCTCTATACCAGCAAAACCTATTGCTTCGCCAGACACCTTTTCGTAAATAAGATATGTATCGTGGGTTTTCTGAAACTCTATTGTTTTTTGCATCCGTATTTTTGCCTCATCCTCACTGGTAGTGACACGCTACGCCATATACTTTGCACTTTCTGGTTGCGACCAAACATTCTTATACATAGCAACCCAATCTGATGGCTTTGCTTTGTCAAGAAACAGGTCTTTTGTTTCAAACATGAAAATATCCTCCAATTAAAGTTTATTGTTCTCTGCCGGGCTAAAGGCCGCGACGGTTCAGTATGCCAAAACCCGCCAGGTCTTTGCAAAGTACAGCCGGGAATTCCTTGCGGAGCATAAGGCTGACATTGAGCTGTACCGGGCGGCAGCAAGCTGATGCTCCTAGATTACCCACCAGCGAAGCCGGGTGGGGCTGTCAACGGCGGGCGCAGCCCGTTCATCTTGACCATTGACTGGCTCGATTGGATTTGCTACTCTACATTATATTTGTATCCAAAGCCAACAATCGTTGTAATAAAATCGTGTTTTGGGGAATAGGGCTTAATTTTTTTTCTGATTTGGAATATTGTGTTCTCAACTGCATGATAGGAATTATTTGCTGGCTCATGCCAGACTGCTTCATAAATCTGTTCCTTAGTAAAAGCAACATCTGGATTTGAAAAGAACAGATATAAAATATCAAATTCTTTTGCTGATAAGTAAACTTCTTTGTCGCCAATCTTTACTTGATGTGTCTTTATATCTATCGTCAATTTTGAAGCAGCGGGCTTTATCCCCCAAAAGTTTTGAGCAACTAAGCAGTCATTTCTGATTTGTTCTAACAATGAAGATAAATCATCAAATTTTTGTGGGGCGCGGATTTTGGAAAAAAATAGTATTTTCATATTACAGCCATATATATCCTTATTGAAATTTACAATGTGCGTTTCTATGGATATATCACTGTCATTGTCAACAGTAGGACGAGTCCCTATATGGGTAATTCCATATAGAATTTGAGCGTCCAATTCAATTTTTGAGATATATACACCAGCTTCTGGCAGCCTGCTGTCTGGAGCGATCTGCAAGTTTGCTGTAGGCATACCTACAAGTTTTCCAATCCCTCGCCCATGTATAACCGTTCCGTCTATTTGATAGAAGGGTCTTAAATCTTTTTTTCCATTCATAGCAAGACCTCATATTAACTCATTCATAGATAGAATGAACAAAACACAAGTTATAATAATTGCTATTGCAAGCAAAATCAATCCTGTTGGCTTATTCCTATTCGCACTATTTGTTGTAGCGATATATCCACTTTTCCTTAACGCTGAGATAACAGGTTTATAAAGCAAAAATGTAAAACTGGCATTCAATCCTGCTTTAAGAAGATTAAAGGGAAGAAATGCGGGAAGCAGCAACTTTACAACTGCTTCTCTTGGATAGCCCATATAAAGTGGTGTAATCAAATAATTCCACAAAAGCATAACAGTAACCATTGCTATGCTCCCAGACAACAATCCCATAGTCGCTCCCGATAAAGTATGCTTTTTCTTGTAAATAAATGAAGCGGTACACGCAAAGGAGCAAGTAGAAACAATATTCATCACACAGCCTAGAATGCCTGTTTCGCTTACAGATAACATCTCTATGACTGATACAATTACAGAAATAGAAAATGAGGTCAAAGGCCCCCAAATAAGTCCGCCTAAAGTAATAATAACATCTTTCGGGTCATATTTCAGGAATAACACAATGGGAATACGACCGACTACCATTACTACATAGGCGATAGCACAAAGCATGGCAACGGTGGTTAATTTCTTTATTTTACTATTCATCTTCAATTTCCTCCATTATGAAATCAGCACCCGAAAGGGAATGCCTTCCAGGTGCTAATGATGACATAATGGGCAAAACAAACTAGTGTGATCCTAAAAACTGTCTCATCTTCTTTCATCCAGACTATACTGTTGGTTTTGGAATTACACCAAGTCATGCGTTTCCGCTTGCGGACTTTACCGCCAATCGGGAATTTCACCCTGCCCCGAAGACATTGATATTCAGTTGCTTGTAATAATTATAGTTCTGATGTACCGGACTGGCAATATCAGGACTATAATTCGGAACAAATTCGGAATTGATGTTCGGCTTTGATCTCCTCTACCAGCCGCATCCTGCGGCTCTTCAAAATCGGAACAACGGATCCCAGCAGGGTCACAAGGATACCCATGCCGTCCGCAGTCAGAAATGCGGCGGCGTCCGGCTCCAGTTCGAGGTCTCCCCAAACAGATCCCGTATCTGTACCATAATGGCATCCGAGTCGTCGCCAGGCTCGTTCCAAACCGCTTCATAAATCTGTTCTTTTGTAAATACCCAGCCAGGATGCTCTGTTAAGAACCACAGTGTAAAAAACTCATAGTGACTTAGATGTACTGGTTTTCCACCACAGATAACCGCCTGTTCTCTCAAGCAGATTTCCAACCCGGGGAAAGAACGCGCTGTTTGTGCGCCTATCTCATAACGCACCGGCTTTTGTCCATCCGCCAACAAAGGAATCGTGCGGTCAGTCTTTTCGGCTAACTCTGCAAGATAAGCCTGCGTCCAGCCCCGTTCTTCTCTGGCCTGCTTGATTGCTAAAACCAAGCCATGAAAATCAAACCGTCTTTCATCTTGGTTCATTTTCATATCACCCTATATCATTGTATATTTCGGGTTAGATTATGAGAATGTAATGAAAATAGAGTTGACGTTGTATTTAATTTCGTATTTGGAGACTTGATTTTTAACTAAATAAGCATTATGCTGGTATCACTTAGAGAGAAAGGAGCTTAGTTATTATGGCAGTTAATAATATGTGCGCATAGCAAGGGCTATGTTGCAAAAAATATAGCCTTTGCTAATCCTAAAAAATTTTAGGAGGTGCGCATTGGGCTATCACAAAGCAACTGATGTTTTGCCGCCGGACGTCTTAGAAAAACTACAGGATTATATTGATGGAGAATATTTATATATTCCACGCAAACAAGAAAATCGGAAAATTTGGGGCGAAGATACAGATGCCAAGAGAATATTTTCTGAACGGAATAACCAGATATATGAGGATTACCTTGCAGGAATGTCTCTCCATCAATTAGCTGACAAATATTTTCTTGTAGAAAAAAGTATTCAAAGAATTATTAGACAGCAACGACAAAAATAATAATAGGTGTGCCATGCAAAACTGGCACACCTTTTTATCAGAAACAGCCTTGTAGTATGAACATACTTTTATCAATGATACAATAGATTTTAGAAATTATGAAAGGACAAACAAAATGTGAGGTGAAAACATGGATTTTACTGTTTTAATCGTGGGGCTTTTAATTGGTATTGGAATACCACTTAGAAACAAAGCTATCAAAGAATATAGGAAAAAAAGGGACAAGGACAACAATCCTCAGAAGCAAACGAGGGACAAAAATGAGTAAAATATTATTGTTGGAAGATGATTTAAGCCTGATTAACGGGTTGACATTCGCATTTCAAAAAGCGGGATTTGCGTTAGATATTGCACGGACAGTAAAAGAAGCTGATACCGTTTGGACGGAGGGAAAGTATGATTTACTGATTTTAGATGTTTCTCTCCCCGACGGTTCCGGCTTTGAAATTTGCCGGAAAGTCCGGCAGACATCAAAAGTACCAATCATATTTTTAACGGTTTCAGACGAGGAAATCAATGTGATTATGGGCTTGGATATGGGCGGTGACGACTATATAACGAAACCATTTAAAGTTAGCGTGTTAATGTCAAGGATCAATGCCCTGCTTCGCCGGGCAAATGACTTTGGTTCTGCCAATACAGAGCTTCACTCAAATGGCATTAAAGTTTTGCTCCTGCAAGGACAAGCATATAAAAACGGAGAACTATTGGACTTGACCGCAGCGGAATATAAATTGCTTTGTCTGTTTATGCAAAATCCTAATGTCCTGTTGTCTAAAGAGCAGATATTACAGAAATTATGGGACGGTGACGGAAATTATGTTGACAGTAATACACTGACTGTTTATATCCGCAGGCTGCGTATCAAAATTGAGGACAATCCCAGCGAGCCGCAAATGCTCCTCAATATCAGGCGTATGGGGTATAAATGGAATGTTATTTGTTGAGGTGAAGCATGGAATTGTTTACAAACAGAGATACTAAATTTTTATTTACAGGTATAACCGCTTTTATAGCTGGCTTTTTATTATTGTCGCAGATAGGGATATGGATATTCCGTGATAACTGCATACCATTCATTTCTATTCTTTCTCTTATATCAGGAGGCGGCATAGCGGCTATTTGCTTTTGGTATTTTTATCAGCAGCATAAATTGATTGGGGTGGCTGTATCAGCAATCGACAAATATCTGAAAGGCGATACCAACGCCCGCATTGATTGTGACAGAGAAGGTGAATTATATAAACTCTTCCATTCGGTGAACACTTTGGCTGCTGTATTAAATGCCCATGCTGAAAATGAATTTCGCTCAAAGGAATTTTTAAGAGATACTATATCAGATATTTCACATCAGCTTAAAACGCCCATTGCTGCTTTGAGCATATATAACGAAATGTTACAGGGTGAAACAGAAGATTTACCTGAAATAAAGAAATTTACCGTATTATCAGAGCAGGAATTAAACAGAATTGAGACGTTGGTACAAAATCTGCTGGAAATTACGAAGTTAGACGCTGGCACTATCATCATAGAAAAAAGCGTTGAAAACATAGCTGATATGATAAAAGATATTGAATTACATTTTGCATATCGGGCGAAGCAGGAAAGAAAAGAAATTGTTTTATCCGGGGCTGACAATATCACTCTTTTTTGTGACCGTGACTGGATTATCGAAGCGATCAGTAACATCGTAAAAAATGCTTTAGACCATACAGGCACAGGTGATCGGGTTGTGATTGAATGGAAAGGGCTTCCTGATCTGACACAGATTACAATAAAAGATAATGGCAGCGGTATTCACCCGGAAGATATACATTACATTTTCAAACGCTTTTACCGCAGCCGCTTTTCTAAAGATACACAGGGAATAGGACTTGGTCTGCCGCTTGCCAAAGCGATTGTAGAAGCCCACGACGGAAACATTACCGTAGACAGCGAGTTAGGCAAGGGAAGTGTTTTCAATATCACTTTTCTAAATTCAGATAAAATTACAAAATTGTAAGTTTCAATTCACTTGGGAGTAGGAAATAGATGTTATTCTTCTTAAATAGAACGAAAGGAGGATAACATCTATGATTTTTTTACAATTCAAGAAGATAGCAAGGTGGTCTGGATTACGGGCTGCCCTGCTTGGGGCGGGCGGCGGCGCAACGCTTGTGATATTTACCTTTGGATTTGGCGGTTTACAGCCACTTGCAAAAATTTTCAGCGGTCTGTTATTTTTATCTTGCGTAATAGAATTGCTGCCTGGACTGATTTATAGAAACAAAAACAATGGAGGTACAAAATGAACTTATTGGAAGTAAATTCTATCTGTAAAACCTATGGCGAGGGAGAAACCGCCGTTCACGCACTCAAAGAGGTGAATTTTTCTGTTTCTAAGGGTGAGTTTGTTGCAGTTGTCGGAGAGTCTGGCTCTGGAAAAAGCACACTTCTCAATATGATCGGTGCGCTTGATACGCCGACTTCGGGCAAAGTGTTTATTGACGGAAAAGAAATATTTACATTGGAAGATGAAGAACTTACGATTTTTCGCCGCAGGAATATCGGGTTTATCTTTCAGGCGTTTAATCTCATACCTGAATTGAATGTCGAACAAAATATTACATTCCCTTTGCTGCTTGACTATAAGAAACCTGATCTTGCTTATTTAGAGGAAATTTTAACCGTACTGAATTTGCAGGAACGGCGGTATCATCTCCCCCGGCAGTTATCCGGCGGTCAACAGCAGCGTGTGGCAATCGGCAGGGCATTGATTACCCGTCCTATGTTGATCTTAGCGGACGAACCGACAGGAAACCTTGATACACAGAACAGTAATGAAGTCATTGCGCTTTTGAAAGATGCGTCCAAACGGTATGAACAGACAATTATTATGATTACGCATAACAGGAGCATTGCTTCTACCGCAGACCGGGTACTGCAAGTGTCGGACGGTATCATAACAGATTTCGGGAGGTGCAGCGAATGAACGGCTATCTTGGTCTTGTTTCAGAATATGCAAAAGTCCATAAAAAGAAAAACCGCCTTACTATTATCTGTATTGCTATTTCTGTCATGCTGGTAACGGCAATTTTCGGAATGGCAGATATGAGCCTGAAAGCCCAAAAAGATGAAGCGATACGGCGGTATGGAAACTGGCATACGATAATTTCCAATATTCCTTTAGAAACAGCGGACGCTATCAGCAATCGAAAAGACGTGTCTGTTTCCGGATTTTTGGGTATGGCTTCCAGCACAACCTATCAGGGAAAAGAATTGATTATCCAAAGCAGCAGCGAGGAACTTGCAAAACAAATGAATTTATCTGTTACGCAAGGTCATTACCCTGTTTCGGAAACAGAAGCATTGTTAGACAGGCAAGGTTTAGAGCAATTCGGTCTGTCTATTGGAGATACGATTGAAATTGTATATAGTGACGGGCAAACAAGACAATATCAGATTTCAGGTACTTATGACGATTTTTCCAGTTTGCAGGGAACAGACGCACACGGATTACAACTGGCAGAGGGCGGGCTGCGCTTCCTGCCGGAAACAGAGTATCAAGAATATAATTATATCCAATTTAAGAATGGAACCAATATTAACCGTGCAAATGAAGAAATAAAAGCCGAATTTTCCTTGACAGATGAACAGATTTCTACAAATGTTATGCTTCTTGGCTTAATGGGGCAAAGCAAAGACACTATCATGCTGGAAGTCTATCTTACTGCGGCAATTCTTTTTGTTCTTGTTGCCATGGCTGGAACATTTATGATCGCCAGCAGCTTTAATATGAGCATTTTGGAGAGGACACAGTTTTTCGGTTTATTGCGCTGTCTTGGGGCTACAAAACGGCAGATTAAAAGATATATTCGTCGGGAGGGATTATTATACTGCCTGAAAGCAATTCCCGTCGGATTACTTTCAGGGAGCGTCATTTTATGGATTGCTATTTATGTATTAAATGCGATTAACTCACAATATCTCCCGGAAATGCCACAGTTTCAATTCAGCTTCCCCGGTATATTAGCGGGTACGGTAATAGGCGTTTTTGTTGTAATGATTGCGTCAAGTTCTCCGGCTAAAAATGCCGCAAAGGTATCTCCACAAACAGCCGTAACAGGGAATATCAATCAGACTGCTCACCAAAACTTCAAAAAAGCGTCTAACACAAAAGCATTTCATGTAGATACGGCTATGGGACTGCGCCATGCCTTTTCTAACAAGAAAAGCATGGTTTTGATTGCAGGTTCTTTTGCGATCAGTATTACCTTGTTTTTGTGTTTTACCATATTGATTACGTTTATGAACCATGCGTTAAGTCCCTTAAAACCTTATGCGCCGGATTTGTCGATAGAGGGAAATGAACTACATATTTCTCTGCCCCATTCCCTGAAAGAAGAAATAAAACAGCTTCCGGGAACGGATAAAGTATATGGGAGAATGTTTTGTATGGATATTCCCGCAAATGACAAAAAAGGCTCCAATACGGCAACTTTAGTTTCTTATGATGAACCCCAATTTTCATGGGCAAGCAATGTGTTGATTTCCGGGGATATTGAAGATGTTCAGAATGGAAACGGCGTTTTAGTGGATTATGGCTATTCACAGGAATTTAATTGGGAGATTGGCGACATTATCACATTGGATATTAACGGCACAACACATGAAACAACGGTTTCCGGCATTGTGTCTGATGTTCCGCTGGATTCTTTCAATGGGGAATGGATTATTGTCTGTTCCGAAAATACGTTTACCGCTTTAACGGGAATTACGGATTATAAAATTATTGAAGTTCAGGCAAGTACAGACATATCCGGGCAGATTAGGAACCTGATTACTCCCGATATGAAACTGCTTGATATGCGGCAGCACAATGAGGAAGTACGCACAGGGTATTTTGCTATGGCGGTTTTTGTTTATGGATTTCTGATCGTGATTGCGTTGGTAGCTTTAATCAATATTATTAACACGGTCAATGCAAGCGTTTCCAGCAGGATCAATCATTATGGTGTAATGCGGGCAGTTGGAATGTCGGGGAAACAAATTCAAAAGGTAATACGGGCAGAAGCCGCAGCTTACGCTATCACTGGCAGCATTGCCGGGGCTATATCAGGGTTATTCCTGCACCGCTTTTTCTTTGAAATGCTTATTACTTCTAATTGGGGGCAGAAATGGGAACCGCCGTTTTTGGTTCTTACCGTAGTAATTTCAGCGGCAATCCTGACTACATTTATTGCCGTCATTGCACCGTCCCGGAAGATTAAAAAGACAAGTATTGTTAATGTAGTAAATGTGGGGTGATTGACCATGAAAAAAATCTTAATTGTAGATGATTACCCTGATATTTTAGAGGGATTAAGCTATGCTCTGAAAGACCATTATGAAGTGACAACCGCTGGCAATTTGACAGAAGCCAAAAAGGAAGTGTCAACCACGGCATTTGATGTAGTTTCCAATGCAGAATCTTTTGCGAGAATTGCAACAGAATTTTTAGCAAAATAAGCTTAATTATAAGCTGCCTCGACAACAAAACCGTTGTTGTGGTAGCAACATTTATATGCGTTAATAAAAGAGCCTAATGGCGGTTTTGAAAAATAATCAAAGCCGCCGTTTTCTTTTTGAAAAATAGAATACGGAGGGTGTATTAAAGTCGCCCATTTTTAAGGACACGGCGGTATTCGGGAGGTATTGCCGTGTCCATTTTTATATTTCATAGCTCCCAAGAACTCTACCAGCTAAAAAAAGCGTAGCTCCTCCCCCCAGAGCAGTCCGGCTATGAACATGAAATTAAACAATACATAACAGATAATTTGCTTTCATGCGTCCGAATGGCTTTACGCCGTCCGGGCGTTTTTACATTCTTATGGTCTAACCTCGGGCTAACTTGGCCCGAAGCCCAGCCCCGGGCCGCTCCCCTCCGGCCTTCGTTTTGGTCACTCGTCAACAACCAACACCGAAACGGTAAACATGACTATCATCAATCTGAGAAATTATTATCCATTCTATACAACCGACTGCTTTATGGAGGTTCCCGATGAAGTAGCGGAGGCTATGGCAGAATCTTTTCAGGAACTTCAGGATATGCTGACAGACCGCTGGAGCAACAACGCCTGTCGCGGTTACGTCATTAAAACAATGGAAAACAGCGGCTTCAAGTCAAAGGATATTAGCAAGGTGCTTATGGAACTGTACGAAGTCTTTGACTTCTGCTCCGTGGAAGAAGCGGCGGCATATTATAAGAACTGGCAGTCCTGACCTCGGGCCAAGTTGGACCGAAACGTGGAGAAAGACGAAAGGGCGGCACTCTTTACCGTGTGTCGTCTTTTCGCGTTTCCCCACAGGACAGGAGGGAAATGGCCGGAAGTAACAGACCAGCTTGAAAAGGAGGCCCAATGGCAGAATCTATTACCTGTCAGAAGGAAACCAGAACCGTACCTTTTCAGGGAAAGATGATCGTGCTGGAACATCATACCCCGGGGCTTTCCCCGAAGGAAAAGGAGAAACGGAAAAAAGAGATTGAGCGTTGTCTGTATGAGGTGTTCAGCAAATACCCCGGCAGGCGGCGCAGAGCGTCGGCAACATTGCCCTCCGGGGCTATCAATGGTATAATATAGTTGTAAGGTTGGCAGCTCCATTCCCACAGGAAGGAGCCTACTATGAATATTAGAGAAGATTGTATTTATGCCAGACAGTCTGCTGACCGCAAGGACAGTATCAGCCGTGAGAGCCAGATTGATTTCTGCAAATACGAGCTGAAAGGTGGAAGCTGCAAGATTTTCAAAAACAAGGGCTATTCGGGAAAGAATACCGACAGGCCGGAATTTCAGAAACTTCTTGGGGAGATCCGCAAAGGAAAGGTTCGCCGGGTTATCTTTCAAAAGCCAGGGCGCGGCAATCGTCAATGACGTTGCCGACTTCGCCGGAACAAATGGCTGTTATCTCTACCAGGGGCAGGATGTGAAAGAGAACAAGGACAGGAGCCAGAAAGACCAGATACTGCATATCTTTCTTCTATTTTTATGCCAATCCACTCTGATTAACCTTTTCGCTACACTTTACTATCCATTTTGCAAAAAATCAAGTTTAGTTCGTGCTTTTTATGAATTATTAGTGCGTTCCATTTCTCCACCCGAACTGTACAATGGTATTGGAGGTGAACGGACAGTGGAAAATCTCAATTTAAATTACATGGGAGCGATGCTTAAATCAGCCCGTAACGAAGCAAATCTCAAACAAGATGTCCTGTCAGAACGGGTTGGTATCACGACGCGCTATCTCATGGCAATCGAAAACGAAGGCAAATGTCCGGCACTGGATGTGTGGTTCCGCTTGATCCGCGCACTCCACATCTCAGCCGATGACATTGTCTATCCGGAAAAGGCTGCGGATAAAGCTCAGGATGAACGGCTGCTCTACATGATCCGCTCCCTAAGCAGTCGTGATAAAAAAATTGTACAGGACCTCATGCAATCCATGTTAAACAACCAGTAAGCAGGAGCCACCTTCTTTTCGGGAGGTGGTTCTTTGTTCTTTTTCTGCTCTTAAGATTCCTTCAAGTATTCCCTTCCCTGCATACGCCATGATGACGTATCCCATACGCCAGCCAAAGGACGCAGCGGCCCCTTGGCGGCGTATGAAATTTTTACCCCTTCAGTGTAAAAAGCAGGCTGCTTCTGCCGCCGTTTTCCCTCCATTGCTGCTCTTTCTCCAATAATCCCGTCCGTTCCAGGTCAGCAATCGCCCGCTCCACTGTCCTGCGGGAAAGGTTCAGCTCGCTGGCAATGGTTCCGATGGCCGGGTAGCACTGATTGTCCTTGTTACATCGGTCTTTCAGGTACATATACACAGTTTTGGCTCGGTGCGGCAGATCTTTGGCATAGACGGTCGCAAAATAGGCCACAGCATCACCTCCCGTCTAATCTGTCCGCAGCGGCGGACGATAAGGAGCATGAGGCTGGCCGCCGGAAGAATGCATAGGCGGGAGCGGCGGCTCATCGTAATCCTCCTCGTCATCGAAATCATCTCTCCGCCGCAGGATCTCCTGCTCCAGTTCAAAGCGGTCCGCATAGGCCACCGGTCGTGCCGCCTGTTCTTCTACTTCATAGGGTTCCCCAAACTGAATCCCCCATTTAAGAAACAGGGGGAGCTTTGTCTGCATGGGACAGCACCCTGTTTTTGCCAGAATGAACTGTCCCTTTGGAAGCGTCTTAAGCTCATCCGGGGTCATAAGCGGCCGCCCCATCATCTGCAGGCTCTGGCTGGGATCATTCTTTCCCCTGGAGATAGATCCGCTCATCACGGTCCGATTTCCCAGGGCCTTGGACAGAATCTCAGCGCTTTCCGAGTTTGGCGCAAAGCCGCCGAACAGGATGTCCTGGCAGTTATCGATGATGATACTGGAACCTTCTTTTCCATAGTTTTTCTGCAGCTGTGCAAAGGATTGTATGATGGGGATCATGGATATCCGTCGTGACCGTCCTGCTGAAAACATCATCTCCATGGACTCAATCTTGGGGATGGTCCCGATCTCGTCTGCGAACATCATGACGCGGTTCGGCAGCCTGCCGCCATGCTCATCGGCAATGGTGAGCATCTCCCGGTAGATCTGCTGAAGGAACAGAGACACCATAAAATATTTCGTGTTATCTTCCTCCGGCAGCACAAGAAAGATAGCCGACTTCTCCGTGCAGAAGGTTTCCGTATCCAGCTTGCTGTCAAAGCACAGGATCTGCTCCATCTCCGAATCAAGGAACGCATTCAGGCGTGACATGGCTGTGGAAAGGACGGAGGCCATCGCCTGATCCGCCGAGTTGAGCGCCGCCCCCGCAAACCACTTGGCCTTATGGGTCGGCGGCAGCTTATCCATCAGCAGCTGGAACAGGCTGCGGTTCTTCACCGGCGAAGGAGCCAGCAGATCCTGGATCAGCTTGAACACGGAAATAATGTGGCGTTTCTCCGGCGGGCAGAACTCTGCAATCAGCAGGATCACCGAAGCCAGAAGCCCTTCGGCTGCATCATAGAAAAAAGCGTTCTGCCCATAGCTGCCAGCCTGGGCACCATCCGAGCAGATGATCGTCTTTGCGGTGATCTTTGCGTACTTTTCAGCCTTTGCCTTGGCGGCCAGGTTCTCCGGATGTGCCAGATATTCGTCCATATACTTGTTCACCAGCGTCAGGATGTTGTCACCATCCGAGCGGGTCGGATTTCTAAGGTCAAGGATGGAAATGTTGTAGCCATAACAGTCCTTTGCGATTCCCGCATAATTGCGGAACAGATCCCCTTTAGTATCTGTGCAGAGCCAGCTCATGCCGGAAGCGCAGGCATACTCAATATTGGGATATAAAAAGTTAGCGGTCTTTCCGACGCCCGCCGCGCCAATCATCAGACAGTGGATATCGCCATCATCCACTAACGCTGTAACCGAACTTCCTTTTTTCTTACATCCCACCACTAATCCCTGTCTGGTGGGCAGCACCATACCGCGCCTCCATTTTTCCGGTTCGTATGGAACATGAGCATAGGTATCTTTGATTTCCTTTTCCGTTGCGAACCGTGCGGTACCATGCTGTCCGTCTCCCACGGTCCTGGATTTAATGCCATTCAGCGTATAAAAATGTGCCATCAGGGAGATGCCGCCGATAACGGCGAACATTCCAAGGCCAGCACAAAGTAACAAAATAATCTGTCCACTCTGCAATCTCATCCCTCCTTCCTTCAGGTCATCTGCATAGCAGGCTGGGTATTCAACAAGGATGGCGGTGCTGTATGCTGCCGGTTTCTTTCCTGCAGATCCTCATTCCAGTCCTTCTTCTGTGGAAAGAGCGAGAACACCGTCTGGTATCCCCGTTCAGACAGCGTATTTGTGATGCGCTTCCGCGCTTTTATGCCCGCATCATCGTTATCGAGACACAACCCGATTTTTTGTATATGCGGGTAATCAGAAAGCTGCTTAAGCAGCGCCAGATCCGCCACACCACAGAGCGCCACATAACTGTGCTGCTGCCAGTTTTGGGAATGCAGACAGACAAAGGACAACAGGTCGATAGGTGCTTCAAACACATAGATGGTATCGCTCTGCCCGATGTGATGAAAACTGTATCCCGGATCACAGCCGTCCACATTCCCCTTGAAGGGCTCTCCCTGCGTATAAGTCCCCCGCTTGTGTGCGTGGCGGGCGACGCCATCCTTATCAAAACCAACGAACACCGCATTGTGATATCTGGCATCCTCATAGATCATCTTCGCCCTGGCAAAGAAAGAAACTACAGACCGGTCAATGCACCGTGTCCTGGTCAGATATGCATAGACCCGGCGCATATCGGAATGCGCTTCTGGAAGTGCAAAGGCTTTCGTCGGTTCCGGCTTTTTCGGTTCACTTTCCCGGTACGCCTGCCCCTGTTCTCCGTCCAGCAGCATGGTCACCGCATCCGGGAAACTCTTGCCGTAGAACATCTTCACAAAGTCAATGGCGCAGCCGCCTTTTTCACAGGCATGGTCATACCACTGGTTGCCGCGCACTGTGATGCTGTGATCACTGGCCAGCCGTTTCTCCCTGCCGGATCGGAGAAGTTTTTCCCCCTGCCGGTGGAGAAAATCCTCCAGATCCACCGCATTGGCCCGTGCTTTCTGTTCGTCTGTAAAATAAACATATCCCATATGACACACCTCCTATCCATATGTGTGTTGCCCCGCTTGCTCCTGGTCATCCCGTTTGTGACCCTGCGCCTGTTTTTTCTCGGCCAGCCTGCGGCGGCGTTTCCGGTCGATGTGGAAGGGGCTGGCTCCGGCAGCCTTCCTGTAGTCCTCGCGGAACAGATTTTCCAATCGGTGCATCAGCCTTGTGGCGGCAAGGAATATCGACGGATCACGGAATGAGTCCAGATGATCCAACAGAAACTGGGCGTAGATATTTCCCTGTTCGGCAGATGCTGTAAGCAGAGGGATTGCTTTTTCCTTGTCGCGGGGGACATCATGCCCACAGAGGTACAGCTTGCCCAGGGCATACTGGGCGAAGGGATTTCCTTTCTCTGCAGATTGAGACAGCCAATAGATTGCTGTATCCACATCTATTGACATATCCTCGCCGGTCAGATAGAGCTTGCCCAGCCGGTAGGACGCGAAGGGATTCCCCTGTTCCGCAGATTTTTTCAAGAGTCGAATCGCTTTTTCTACATCTTTGGGAAGACCTCCGCCGTCCAGATACAGCTTACCAAGGTCATACTGGGCACCAGCATTGCCACTCTCGGCAGCTTTCGTGATCCACTCCACCGCCTGATGCGGATCTCCGTTTCCATTTTCCAGCCACAGTTTTCCCAAAGCATACTGGGCATTCATATTTCCCAGCCTGGCGGAACGCTGCCAATAATCCTCTGCCGCTGTGTCATCACGTTCTGTACCAGTGCCTGTGTGGAGCATCTGTCCCAGCCGGTACTGCAGCTTATCATCGTGGCTGTCCCGTTCCAAGGTAAGGAATCCAGAGAAGGCATTCTCGAAGTGTTGTTTGGCCGAGGGGATATCTTTTTCTGTACTGATTCCATCCCGATACATCTTTGCCAGTTCATAACTCGCATAGGGATTCCCCTGGTTTGCTGAACACTGATACAAGAAAAACGCACGGGAATTATCCAGTTCCACCCCTTGCCCATGGGAATATAGCCCTGCCAGGGAATACTGAGCATATTTGTGGTTTGAATCTGCCGCCTTTGAAAACCACTGCGCCGCTGACTCATAACACGTTTCCGTACCAAGCCCTGCCGCATACATCTTACCGATACGATACTGCAGATAGGGCCGTTTTCGTTCCTCCGCTGTCTGCTCCGCAGCCTGAAAAGCTGCCAGTGCTTTTGCATACCATTCCTTTGATCTTTCCTTATCGATCTCCCTGCCCAGGCCATCGGCAAACATCCGCCCAAGATCATGCATGGCCAGCGCGTTCCCGGATTCTGCCTCGTGCAAGAATAACCGGAAGGCTTCCGCAAAATCCTGTCCGTCTTTTTCGAAGCTGTACAGATACTGCCTCGCCTGCTTGTAATTGCGGTTCCACCAGTTCTGTCCGGAACGGCCGTGATAGTTTCTTCCCGCAGGCAAAGGCCCCTGTTCATGTTGTTCCGGAATTGTTTCTTCTATGTCCGTTCCTTCTGGCAGTATTTCACCTGACGGTTCAGCAAGCTCCGGCATTTCCTCATCCTCAAATGTAAAATGGTGACTGCCCAGATTCATTGTTTCGGCAATCACCATGTTTTTGATACTTTTAAATTGCGGCTGTTTCGAAAGCGGCGGCAGAGGAGGTGTTTCATTCTGGTAAGTCAATACAATCTCATCATTCCATTTTCCCCACTCCTGATAAAGTGCAGCCACACGGCTGTCCTTTGCCAGTTCCTCCACGATCCGGTCAATAAGATCCTTCACATCCCGCTTGAGATAGCCATAGACCTTTTTCCCTTTGGTATTTTGGAGCCGCTTTGACAACTGCACCATCTGCGTTTCAATTTCCGGGCTGACCAGCGTACCGGAACGAAGAGCCTCCATTAGCTCCCGCAGCACATCGGCAGTCCCCGCTTTCACATCAGCACGGGCCTGATTCTGCCGTTCATAGATATGGGCGAAGTCCTGACGAAAAATATCATGAGCCAGTTCGGAGCGCATGGCCTCGATGGACTTTTCTGTCAGGAATCCATCATTGTCTTTCGCCGAGTAAACCATCAGATGCACATGGGGATGGTGGCTCTCGTTGTGAAAGGCTGCATACCAGCGCAGGTTTTCGCTGCTGATTTTCATGTACCTGCACAGCATGGCCCGCTTTGAGCGAAGCAGCGCCATCCATTGTTCTGCGTTATCATATCCAAGCCTCGCGGCATCCTCCCGCCGAAGGGATACCACATGCGTCCAGACCAGCCCTTTGTGATCCACGACCTCTTTCTGTACCCTGGAAATCACCACCGGCTTTCCGGCATCTGTAAACAGGCCATGCGCTCCTATGCGGTCCACGCGGGGACGGTTTGCAATGTAATCCACATAGTTTTCCCGTTTGGCTACGAGATCAAGGTTCTGTTCCAGCGCACAGGAAATAAACTCTGAGGCGTTGCCGGTGGTAGGCTGCAAAAGAAAATCCGTGTACTCCAGCATCTCTTTGGACGATGGAATATCACGGATCAACTGCCGGATAAGTTTTTGCTGATTCTTCGTTACCGGAAGATTTCTCTTGCTCTCATCAATCTTCTCTGCTCCCTCGCGGGTGGCAATATAGCGCACATAATTTTTCAGCTGAGCAGCCGGAGCATCCCGCATATAACGGGAGGTGAAAATGATTTTTGGTATGATTAGCCCCCCTTTTCGGTATGCTTGGCCAAACAAACAGGCGGCTGTTTCCAGCCGCCCATTACTACAGTTCTTAAATTGTTTCTGACATTTCTGGCTCCAGAACAGGTTCCAGTTCCACTGGTTCCAGAATATCCAACAGGTTATAATTTGTACCGATGTTGGTCACTGCAAAATGATTGATACATTTAGAAAACCAAGGCATCTGTACCGCCATCTCCTGCACCAGATCAAAAATTTCCAGATCGGTCATGTTCTTGGTCGAATGGTAGCCCGACCACTGTTCATGAGTAAAATCGTGTTTCAGCAAATACCTCTTGATGTCTTTATAAGCACCCAGATGATTTTTCTTTGGATAAAAATCCTTTAACGCCTGTACATGGATGTCAAAATAGAGGGCTTTGTACTGTTTCGGTTCACGTCTCGCCATCAGACTGCGCTGACGCGGTTCGTATAATGCCTCAGCACATCTTCTACTGCGAAGTCATTTTCATCTTCGCCGTCGTCGCTGTTGAACCATACCCACCGCTCGACATATTCCATAAACCAGAGTTGTTTCCGAAGTGCCGTTATGAGCTTACCAAAACATCCATAGTCTTTTGCCCGCCCTCTGCCCGCAAAAACTAAAGTGCCATCCGGCTCTGAACTGTAATCCAACTGCTCTTTTTCAAATGCCTTGATCAATGTACGATTCAAATGATCCGGCGCATATTTGCCTTCTTCACGGATCTTATTCTCATCCAGCCTGATTTCTAATTTCAGCATAGTCACATGTCACTCCCTTCTGTCGATATGAGAAATTATATCATACCCTTTACAGGAAGTTCAACTGCTTTCTGACCTATAAAGCACCCAGTTTTTTCAACAGCTTTACACAATCCATTGCGCCCTGCACATAGAGATACCCACACTCATGGTCTGCGAGCAGTTCCGTGTTCACATGATAATCCTCCAGCACCTGACGATCCTCTGGCGAAAGATTTTCTAAAATCTTCTGCCGTTTTTCCGACAGTACAGCAGTTTCTTCGTAGAGATGTTTTTCTTCTTCCGAACAGTTTTCTCTACGCTTTAACAGCGCCGCCTCCGTCATCTCGCGGATCACCAGTTCCAGTAATTGATTCTTGTCCATAAAAGTTCCACTCCTTTTTCGACACACCATAAACGAAATCGATGCGTCCGTCCATATAAAAATCCAACAAATATTTTCTCTCTTTTTAGGTTTCTCGTTTCTGATATTTGTATGCGTTCTCAAAATCAATCGCACCATTGATGCGCCTGACCTCATCAAGGCATTTTCCATGCAGCCTGGACAGAGCATCCGCATCTACATCATGGGTATAAGCGATCACATGACACAGCTTGGACAACTCCACTGCGATTTTAAAATCCATTCGGGCCAACCGGTTCTCGCTATCCTGTACGGTTCCGGTCATCACAGAGGAAAGGGACTGCAAAAGATAATCCTCCGCTTTTCTTGTGGTGAGGAACCCAAGATAGAACCGCAGGGCATCCTCAATCAGCTCCGTCCGGTTCTGTACCGTGGAGTCCTTAATATAGGCGTCGGCCAGCTCCACCAGCTTCGTATCCACCCGAATGGAAAATTTGGTCTTATCGGCATTTCCGCTCAACTTTTGCCCCCTTTCTGGCACTATTCGGTCAAGCCACCTGCAACCGCCCTGCGGTTCTGGCTCTTTTTCTCTCTTAAGCCACCCATTTGGGCAAAACTAAAATTCCTGGGTGGCAGAATGTTTTCCGCACGGCTTTGCCGGGCGGTGTGAACCGGGGCGAGGGGGCTTGTAAAAGCCACCCGCCCTTTAACCTGCACACATTTCGACCCTGCCAGAACCGCTGGGAATCCAGTGTTTTCAAGGCTTTTTCCGTTCTCTGTCGGCCTTTTTGGAAGTTCTGTTCACATTCGCCCCACATTGCCGAAATCTGGCCCAAGGGTACACGGATGCCACCTTTCCCCGGAAAGCCGGACACAACGGCTCACAAGGGCTTACACGGGCGGCAGCGGCTTTTCATCCTGCTCTCCTGCATTATTCTCCCGGCTCCGGCTGCTCCTCCTGCCTTGGAACCGGACGGTTCGGGCGGCGGAGGCGGTCTCTGGACGCCGACTCACGAGCCACCTTGTCGTCAATGTATTCACGGGTCGCCTGCGGTACATATTTTTCATACATCCGCTGCAGGGTTTCGGTAAGCTCCGTCTGTACATCCGAATCCCGTTTGCCCATGTGGAAGGTGAGGGCATCCAGTTTCTCCGTATTAAAGGTAATTGTCAAGGTTGTATTTTTCATCGCATCCTCCTATCCATCAATCTCTCCAATATATCTTGCAAACAGGAACAGGCGGCGGTTTCTTTTCTGCCGCTGCCTGCTCCCCACTTCAGTTCCCTTATCTTCTCAGATAGCGCAGGATATCCAGCGCATCCGCCAGACCGGATTTATAAAACCACATCCGTTCTTCATCCGAAATGGTCTGGTGGTCCAGGAGTACGTCATCCAGGAGCCTGCCCTCCTCCTCCGGCAGCCCCATGATGATCTCGTTCACCCGCTTTGCCGTTTCTGCTGTTTCCTTTACTTTGTTCTCCTGACTCGGTTCCTGATTCCGTGTTTCCAGCTCCTTACTGAGCTGGACTACACGTTCTTCAATCCACTGCATCAGTTCATCTAAAAACTCATCCATGGCCAGTCCGCCCTCCTTTCAGCGACACAACATACTGTAATCCCATCCGAAAGTCGATACCAGATATTCATAAACTGGACTGGCAGATTCCAACAAATCGATCCTGCATCCCCGTTTTTTCTGCCGGACATTCTCTCATTCCGGGATCGCAGGCAGTCTGCCTGTGGCATAATAGTGCCTGGACCAGTACGGCGAACTGAGGTCTGCATAGCCAATAGGCGAGCCGCAATGCAGCATTTGATTTTCCCCCACATAGATTCCAACGTGGCTCACAGGACCTGCCGAAGCATAGGTCCCGGTAAAAAACACCAGATCGCCGGGCTTTGCCTCCTCCCGCGGCACCACCGCACACTGGTCGAAAATTCCCTGTGCTGTGGTCCGTGACAGATGGTACACGCCAGCCTGGGTATAGACCCAGCAGATGTAGCCGGAGCAGTCAAAGCTGGTAGCCGGGGAGCTTCCTCCCCACACATAGGGGTATCCGATATAACGGCTGGCCTCTGTCAGCAAAGCGGAGAAACTGCCATCCCCCATGGCGTCTCCCGGAGCAAGCCCGTTCCCTCCGACGCCGACAGTTCCATATCTTGCCAGCACATACACCCTCTGGGCGTTGCTCTTATCCTCCAGGCTGATCCCCCGGCCGGTCTCAGCTGCCAGGTTTCCATACACCGTTTCCAGACTGGGAATGGGGATCGCCACGGTATACGGTTCCCCGTCCTCATCCTCCCGTTCCTCATAGGTAACGAAACAGTCTGCGAACCGACGGTAGTCCCCATCACTCATGCGGGGCTGCTCCGCGCCGAAGAACAGAGCATAAAAAATGGCCTTGACCCGGCAGCCGTCCACCATTCCATCCTCAGCCATCTCGTTGATTTCGGCTGCAGCTGCATCCAGCTCCGTGAAACTCTCCCGCATCTTTTCGATGTATATCCGGTATTCCGCTGGGAGGTTTGATGACGGGTAACCGCCGTGGAAGGCCAGGTCCACAGCGGCATTGTTGTGCGCTGCCATGCCAGACATCGCGCTCATAAGGACTATCAAAATTAGGATAAACGGGGTCAGGACAGCGGCGGCCACGGATGCGATTGCCGTCCGTCCACGTTTGTCCGATACCCCGACAAGGGCGGCCTTGGCCGCCAATACGGCGGCTGGTGCTGCCATAAGCGGTTCCTCCTTTCGGAGCCTCCACCTCTGATAGCAATTATACATTATCAAGGTTATATTTCAACCTTTATCAATGATGTTTATATACGATTGAGTAGGATAAACTATCACTATCAAGGATGGAAGGCGGTGATGGTTTGAAAAAACAGTTAAATGTTACGATTGGCGGACGTGTACGCAGATGCCGGGAGGCTCTTAGCTATTCCCGTGAAACGCTGGCGGAAAAAGCAGACCTGGCCGCTTCATTCATCGGGACAATCGAGTTGGGAACCGGAAGCTTCACAGCCGAGACCCTGATAAAACTTTGTAAGGCTCTGGGAGTCTCTGCCGATTATATCCTTTTTGGAACCGAACAGCAGGGCGACTTATCCACAATCAACGCCATGCTCTCCGGCCTGGACGCCTCCTATCTTCCTTATGTCGAGGAACTTTTAAGCGCCTACGTCAAGTCCATCATCAAATCAAAACAGTGAGCCGTATCTGAAAAGATGCGGTTTTTTATTTGATCTGCTCCCAGCCGCCCATACCGAACAACGTCTGCTGATGGTAATTTTCCTGTTCTGCCTGTTGGTGTACCAGTTCGCGGGCATGCTCAATGGCGTTCTCCAGAATCTGCGTATCAAAGCCTGCCGACTCATAGCCCTCCCAGATCACATTGGCATAATAATCCGAGGGCGTTCCGAATGCGTGGCCCGGCGTCATCACGTAGACCATTGCAGATATCGTCTTTCCGTCTAACTCCACATCCATCATCTGTTTTTCATAAAGGCGGGGATATCCCTCATACCGGTCAAGAGATAGCTCGTCCATTCCACGGATCTCCCAGAGAAGCACCGGGACCGTACTCCCCTCCTTTGGTTCCACTGTAGCCACCGCACTCTGGCGGCTCCCGCGGAATAACAGCTCATAGTCTTTCAGTTCGCTTGTCCCCACTACCTTGGCCGTGGGGCACCGGAATGCCATCTGCGGCAGATTCAAGTTACTGCCGTATGCAATATAAAGTGTTGGTTTTCTGCTCATTTTTCCTCCTTACATGCGCATGACGAAAGCCGGGGTATCCTCAGAAACCTCGGCCTGCTCTGCTGATTCTTCTATTCCTCTTGGCGATTGCCCGGGTGCCTGCCTGGGTGTCTGAGTCTGTTCCCGTTCCTTCTCTCTTTTCTGCCGCAGCCGTTCCTTCTGGGCGACCGCCTGCGCCGGGTCACGCCATGCGATGCATCCGTCCAGATTTGCTAAAAGGTGCTGCCTGGCTGTGGCAAACTCATCGCCGTTTAACCCCAGGCGGAGCAGCCAGGTACGGAAGGTATACTTCTCGTTGGTGGTCTGGGTTTTCCTTCGGCTGGCGCAGGACTGGTTGAGGGCCTGCGCGCCAATCGCCAGACAAAACTGGATATACGCCTTGATTTTCCCGGCATGCAGCGTTCCGTTGAACAGCCGAAACTCCACGGTTCCTTTCTGGAAAACAGCGTGGAGGTTCAGACAGTGGTAGCGGCTGCTGTCATAATGCTCTCCCCTGCGGCTTTCGCCGTCGTACCAGATGCGCTCCACCGCCTCCATGGTTTGGGGTCTGCGCCTGTTGAGTTCGTCTAAAAAACGCTGCTCCACCGGCTTGCACCAGCGGTGCTGTCTGTCAACGGAAACCCCCAGCGCCTTATAGATCAGATCCTCTTTGGCCGCCATGATGTTGGTGATGTTGCGGAGCGTCCGGGCATCAAAGGAGGAAGCGTCGATATGCACGTGGATGCCGCAGCTTCCGTTGGTAATGGCCCCAGCCTCCTTAAGTTTCCGGATCAGCTCCTGGATCGGCACGATATCCTCATACCTGCAGATGGGGCTGACCATCTCCGTCTGGTATTCCCTGTCCGCCTGCACCCTGGTCCGCCCTTCTTTTCGCTGTGCCTGAATACTTCCGTCGCTCATAAACTTCCACTGACGGCCCTGGCTGTCCAGTGCCGCATAGGTATCGTAGTAGGTTCCAAGATAGGTGGATCTCGTCCCAAAGTATTCAGCGGCCACTTCTGCAGCCTTCTGTCTGGTCACGCCGGTCATTTCGATCTCAATGCCAAAGCGCTGCTCCTTCATATCCACAGGTCGTCACCTCCCATCCGCGCATCAACGACCGCCTGCCTTTCCAAACAACCGTGCCTTATGCTCCGGTGCATTGACCATCAGGTTGTAACGCTCATTGCCGCATTTGTAAAGGCATACGCCGCGCTGGGGATATCGGATCAGGTTGTATTCGCTGCCCTCTAACTGCAGGGTATCCGTATAAAACTTGGCGTCGATGCTGCCCGCGTTGAACAGGAACTGATGGGTGGGGATGGAAAACAAGGGTTTGGTATACTCCCTGACACCGTCCAGGTTGAAGTCCTCTAAGTTCTGGCTGGCGATAATCACCGCCGAGTCCTTCTTCCTCACCCGTTTCATGAAGTTGCGGACATATTCCACGGCAGTTAAGTTGGAAAGGAACAGATAAAACTCATCCAGGCTGGCGGCGGTGTTCCCCTCAGTCAGAAGCTCATCGCTCATGAAGGAAAGCACATTGAACAGCAGGGCGTTTTTAAGGCTTTTGCTGGCCTGCAAAAGCCCCTTCACACCGAAGGTAACAAAGCTGGAATCTGTGATGTTCGTATGGCCGTTGAAAAACTTGCTCTCCGCCCCCACGCACATGGAATGGAGCCCAAGAAGGATGTTCTGGAGCATCTCGGCGGTATAAAGCTGGCGCTTTTCCTCATCAAATGCCTTGTATTCCGTTTCAATAAAGGCATACAGATCAGACAGGACCGGGTAATCCTCCGGACACAGACGGTCAAAATCACTCTGGTCATGGATACCCCACTTAGCATACAGTTTCTGGAGCATGATCTCGATAACATCAATCTCCCGGTCTGTAAAATCCTTATAGCTGCGGAAAAAGTCCTTTAAAAAGCTGATATGCTGAGAGAGCCGGGAGCGGATGCGGAAGGTCTGGGGGGCGTCCAGATCCTCCAGGCTACCGCTGTCATCCCAGGTTTTCGGCTCCAAGGGATTTATAAGGAACTCCCCGCCCATCAGGTCAATAAAACAGCCGCCCAGATTGTTGGTGAGATCCTCGTACTCCATCTCCGGATCAAGGGCACACACCCGCATCCCGGACTCCCGGAGATTGGTTAAGATCAGCTTTAACAGGTAGCTCTTTCCCTGTCCGCTGTTGCCGAGGATGAGGATGTTGGCATTAGTCTTATCATCGGCCCGGCGGTTAAAGTCTACCAGTACATTGCTGCCAAACTTGTCCCGCCCAATGTAAAAGCCATTGGGATCAGTTTTTCCGGAATAGTTGAAGGGATATAGGTTCGCCACACTGCTGGCCGGAAGGACACGTTCGAACTGGTCCCGGAACAGGTTCCAGCCGGTAGGCATCACGCACTGGAATCCCTGCTGTTGGCGCAGGAGCAGCCGGTCTACGTTTAACTTGGCACGGATCAGCTCCGTCAGCACCTCGGTCTGCAGCAGTTTCAGCTGGTCGGGATCATGGGCGCACAATTCCAGATAGACAGCCGTATGGAGTAACGGCTCCCGGTTCCGGTGCATCTTTGCCACGATGGTGGCCACATCCTGCAGGTTGGATTCCGCCAGCACCGTCTGCTGCAGGTCATTGGTGCTGCTTTTGTCCATGCGGTTTTTGTTGGCGGCGTTGCTGATGATCTTCTTTTCTTCTACCGGCGTCACATGGCGGGTATAGATGCGCAAGGTCACGCCGTCCTTCTCTCCCAGATGGGAAAGGATAGCCTGTTCGTCCGTGGCGGTCGGATATTCCCTGAGTGCCCAGACACAGCGGTATGTGTTCCCGCAGATGAAATGGTCGGTTTCAAACTTGATGACAGAGGGAGCGATCATATCCAGAAATTCCTGGATATGCACATCCTCCCTGGCCGCCTCCGGGGCCGTCTGGCGTTTCTTCAAATGGACACCTCCTTGTATTTTTAGGCATAAGAAAAGCGCCAGATACATCCTGTGCATCTGACGCGAGGTCGATTTTTCTTTTCTGTTTTTTTAGAAACTTGATGTTTAAACTATCCCCTGTCCGGAGGAAATCATTCCCAGATAATGGTCAAGCTGCTGCTCCACCAACACAGCAATCATATCTGCAAAAGGAGCCAGATCCCCTTCTACCGCATAAGCTTCCAATGCATTAAAGTACGCAAGGCGGTTTTCTTTTGCGATAGAGATGGCTGGAAATCCCGCGGCCATTAACTGATAGTTCATAATCAGGCGGGAAGTTCTCCCGTTACCATCAGGCAATACCACATTGAGACCCCGCAAGAAAACGATAGTTAATTTCTACTTTTTGCCTGCGTTCTTTGCCTGTTCCCTCTGCCTGATACACATAAATGCTATCAATCAGCTCCACCAGCATAGAACGGTTCAACTCTGTTACAGTTTCATACTTGCGTATGGTTTCCAAAAATTGATTGGTACTCTGGGTTTTCTTTTCCTCGGCTATGATCCTTTTTTTTAGGTCATCCCTCTTTTGAGTGAGCTCTTTCTGCTCGTTCTCATAAGCTGATGACATTTTCTCGAAACGCTCGTCTGTAATCTTCCCCAAAGCATTCTGCTCAAAGAGTTTCATAATTACACTGTCAATTTCCGCAATCCGTTTTTCGGCTATTTCCAGGTCCTGCCTGAATTGCTTGATTTTCTGGCCGCCGCCCTTTTCACTCAATTCGTGCATTTCTTCGATGAACTGATCGCCCAAAGCCTCCATGCTCTTAATATGTTTCTGAATATCCCCCATAACAATCTGCTGTAATGCGTCATACGAAATTGCATGTGTCGTACAAAGATTGCTGTTTCTCGCATAGGTCCTGCAGCGGAACCGGGGCTCCCTTCCATTGGGATTGGAAAACGCCATATTGCGGCCGCAATCCGGGCATTTCACAAGTCCTACAAACATGTTAGGGCGTCCTGTCTTGTTGGGGCGTTTCTTCACGCTGATAAATTTCTGTACCAGCTCAAAGGTTTCCTCGTCCACGATAGCCTCATGGGTATTTCGGACTATGATCCATTCTTCTTTAGGAACCGATACCAGCTTTTTGTTCTTAAATGATTTTGTCTGTGTTTTATGGGACACCATGTGGCCCAGGTACACTTGATTCTCCAAAATCATTTTTACATTTTTCCCGACCCAGTCTGTCGGAAACTTGAATCCGGTGCTTGTGTCCAGTGTGCCGTTCTTCATTGCCCGGTATGCCCGTGGGATCAGGATTCCATCCTCGCATAGGGTCCTTGCAATCTGATGTACGCTGTTGCCTTGCTTCGATAATTCAAAAATACGCTTGACGGTAGGCGCTGTTTCCGGGTCAACCAGTAATTGGCGTTTGTTCTTTGGATCGACCATATAACCATATGGGGCAAAGGAACCGCAAAACCCGCCATTCAAAGCCATTGTTTTCTTGACGCTGCGGATTTTCTTTGATGTGTCACGGGCATAATACTCATTCATAATGGATTTGAACGGCATCATTTCATTTTCATCAAACCTTGTGTCAACATCGTCATTCAGGGCAATAAACAAAATGTCATTATTGGGGAAGATTTCTTCCACATAGTACATGAACATGGCATTATTACGCCCGAAACGCGACATATCCTTAACCATGATACCGGTTGGCCTTGTATCGTCCATAGCATCCTTAATCATACGGTTCAGGTCTGGCCGATCAAAGGTCGTACCGGAAATTCCGTCGTCCACATATTCGCCAATCACTTCAAAGCCTTTTTCCTTTGCGTGATACCTTAACATCTGCAACTGATTGGTAATGCTGTTGCTTTCCTTATCAGCATCCCCGTCATCTTTGGATAAACGTGCATATAATCTAACTGGAAGTTTTGTCTGCTGTTTTAACATTTCTGCTCCTTTCCAACAGCAAACAAACTACTCTGTACTCTATGATTATACCATGTTTCCAAACTTTTTTCAGCCATTTGCTGCGTTATTTTTTCGGCTAACTGGCACTGTTCTCCTGCTCAATTTCCTTTTGTATCAGTCTTTTTATCAAATGCTGCAACTGGACCGTTCCAGAAAAAATTGCGGTTACATAAAATGTCGTGTTCCCGATCTGGATCGTGTCTGACTGCTTTTGGTTCTCCATGTTCCACCTCTTTTCCGGGTAACAAAAAAGCACCATCGCTGGCGCTTTCCTGTCATTTTACATTTAAAATTTTCCGCGAATACTCCCTGTCCTGCAGGTCAAGCTCCGCATAGACCATATTGTTGTCATTAAGTTCTGTATGGCCCGTCTGAATACAGGCTGTATCAAGTATCCGGTTTATCCATTTCCCTTTTTCTGTATCAGGGCTTTCGTGGATATGCCCGTGCAAGGAAAGCAGCGGCTGTTTCTCTTTCAGGAAATCATAAATATCCACAGAGCCTATATCCAAATCCTGATACAAAAGCTGCCCCAGCCTCAATCCGGCAGGAGTCATGTGCATCACATAGACTGTCTGCCTGGGATTTTCCGGTTCCGGCAAATCTTTCAGAATATCACACATAAGCGGAAGTTCTGTCCTTGAATACTCCAGCCAGTTATATATCCTGTCATAGCCGTATTCATTGGAAATACCGGCGACAGGGCTTAGCTGCCTCTGCGGGATATAATGCGTTTCTGTGACAACCCTGTCCTTGCACCCGAAAGGATGGTCTAAAATATGGTTCATTCCAATAAACTCATATTCACCGACACGGACCTTTTTACCGGCTATATTATGGATATTTCCAAATTCCCCGCAGACTGCATCAAACAGTCCATCTACCGACAAAAGATCGTCATTCCCAAGCATGGCGAGATATGTAATGCCGTGCTTTTCAAGTTCCGAAAAATAATCCCTTAAAAATCCATTGATAAACGACGGCTGCTCCAGATGTCTTTCTCCGAGTTTAGGAAGCATATCCCCGCCATTCACAATGACACTGATATTTTTCTCAATAGCAATGTCCAGCGATTTCCTGTATTTATTTTTATCCCCATGCAAATCTGTAACATATAATATTTTCATGCCGCATACCACCTCTTGTTAATTTCAAAAATCCGTCTTTCTGATTATACCATATCAGGTGACGACTTTCAGCGTATTACTTTGCCTTTATCGGAGATATGCTGTATCGTCCCCCCTTTCCGTGATTTCTGTATTCTTTCATCAAAACCACATGAATAAGTCGGGCCTGCGCTCTTACAGTCACAGACCCGGCCCATTGTATCTGATTTCGATTAACTGCCGTATTTGCCACGCCCCCCCGGCAAGCCCTGATCTACCAGGGCGGGGCTGTTACAGGCTGCGGATAGCGTCACCGCATCATAGCCCCGCA
>OWIL01000256.1_pt1 | contig 38408 bp, 20 predicted proteins | sample 1732871 | NCBI WGS metagenome assembly OWIL01 (sample SAMN05065763, study PRJEB22554) | human gut metagenome | biome: ENVO:2100002; feature: ENVO:00000062; material: ENVO:00002003 | host: Homo sapiens | place: USA
CCTATTAAGTCGTCGGCAGCGTCAGATGTGTATAAGAGACAGCTATCTCTCATTGCGGAAGGAAAAACAACACAACGAGAGATTGATTCCATCATCAATAAAAACACCGGTTCCTATTTAGCCAACCTTGAGGATGAATATTCATTAATCAAAAAAGTGAAACCGATGTTCGCTAAACCTAATAGTCGTGCTACCCGTTATTGCCTGCAAGACAATTTTCTACGATTCTGGTTTCGCTTCATCTTCTCAAACAACGCAGTACTGGAAATGGGGAAAAACCATTTACTGATAGAATATGTAGAAAAGAACTACGAACAATACAGCGGCCTACTGTTAGAAAAATATTTCCGTGAACGTATCGCTGAAGAAGAGGAAGTTACTGACGTAGGTAACTATTGGGACAAAAACGGAGAAAATGAAATAGACCTGATTGCCCTCAACCGGTTTAACAAAACAGCACTTATCGGAGAGGTAAAAAGAAATCCAAGAAAAATAAGTATCCCGGCATTGGAAAAGAAAGGAGAAACTTTACATAAAGAATTAAATGATTATAAAATAACTTTCAAAGGATTCTCATTGAAAGATATGTAGTACTTTTGCATAAACACCCGATTATGAAAAAAGAAATTACCAGACTCATTTGTGCGGCTATCTGCTGCACGCCTATGATAGGATTTGCCCAGACAAGTGATAAGTTCACTTCGACCGACAACCTTTATAAAGAAGGGAAAGAACTTTTCCAGGAAAAAAATTATGCAGCCGCCCTGCCGGCACTGAAAGCATTTGTAAAACAAAAGCCTGCCGCTAGCCTTCTTCAAGACGCAGAATACATGCTGGCCAGTTCCGCTTATGAACTGAAAGACAAGAACCGGATCGAAATCCTGCGCAAGTATCTCGACCGCTATCCGGACACTCCTTACGCCAACCGTATTTATGCACTATTAGCCTCCTGCTACTTCTATGAAGGAAAATACGACGAGGCACTGGCACTCTTCAACTCTGCCGACCTTGGTCTACTGGGTAATGAGGAACGGGATGACTGCACTTACCAATTGGCTACCTGTTATCTGAAAACCGATAATCTGCGAGAAGCAGCAATTTGGTTTGAAACATTGCGCGCCAACAGTCCCCAATATGCCAAAGACTGTGATTATTATCTCTCTTATATCCGCTATACGCAAAAACGCTATAACGAAGCACTGAAAGGTTTCCTACCGTTACAGGACGATTCGAAGTACAAGGCACTTGTCCCCTATTACATTGCCGAAATTTATGCACAGCTTCAAAACTACGATAAGGCACAGATTGTAGCACAAAACTATCTGTCGGCCTATCCAAATAACGAGCATGCCGCAGAGATGTATCGCATTCTGGGAGATGCCTACTATCACTTCGGACAATATCACCAAGCTGTAGAAGCATTCAACAATTACCTGAATAAAGATCATTCGGCTCCACGCCGCGATGCTCTTTATATGTTAGGGCTCTCCTACTATCAAACAAAAGTCTATTCCAAAGCAGCCGAAACATTAGGCAAGGTCACAACTGCCAATGATGCCCTTACTCAAAATGCATACCTCCACATGGGGCTCTCTTATCTGCAACTGGCAGAAAAAAGCAAAGCCCGCATGGCTTTCGAACAGGCAGCCGCCTCCAGTGCTAATATGCAAATCAAGGAACAGGCAGCCTACAATTACGCTCTTTGCCTGCATGAAACTTCCTTCTCCGCTTTCGGCGAATCCGTCACTGCCTTTGAGAAGTTCCTGAATGAATTCCCGACTTCTCCTTACGCTGAAAAAGTCAGCAGCTATTTGGTAGAAGTTTACATGAATACCCGCAGTTATGATGCAGCCCTGAAATCCATTGACCGGATAGCCAAACCAAGTGCACAAATATTGGAAGCCAAACAGAAAATCCTGTTCCAACTAGGTACACAAGCATTTGCTAATGCTGATTTCACACAGGCTCTTAAATATCTGAATCAATCCATCGCTATTGGACAATACAACCGGCAGACCAAAGCAGACGCTTACTACTGGTGCGGCGAATCTTACTACCGCCTCAACCGAATGACGGAAGCAACCCGTGACTTCAACGCTTACCTGCAACTCACCACCCAGCCCAATAACGAGATGTACGCACTTGCCAACTACAACCTAGGCTATATCGCTTTCCATCGCAAAGACTATACACAGGCAAGCAATTATTTCCAAAAGTACATCCAACTGGAAAAAGGTGAAAATACAACCGCGCTTGCCGATGCCTATAACCGTATCGGTGACTGTTACCTGCATGTACGCAGCTTCGAAGAAGCCAAACATTACTACTCACAAGCGGAACAAATGAATACTTCTTCCGGCGACTATTCTTTCTATCAACTCGCTCTCGTATCGGGACTACAGAAAGATTATTCCGGCAAAATCACTTTGTTAAACCGACTGGTGGGTAAATATCCTTCTTCTCCTTATGCAGTAAATGCCATTTATGAGAAAGGGCGTTCTTATGTCCTGATGGATAACAACAATCAAGCCATTACCTCTTTCAAAGAATTGCTAAGCAAATACCCCGAAAGTCCTGTCAGCCGGAAAGCCGCTGCAGAAATCGGATTATTGTACTATCAGAAAGGAGACTACAATCAGGCTATCGGAGCTTACAAGGAAGTAATCAAAAAATATCCGGGCAGCGAAGAAGCCCGCCTTGCCATGCGTGACTTGAAATCTATTTATGTAGACCTGAACCGCATCGACGAATTTGCAGCTTTAGCAAATGCCATGCCGGGACATATCCGTTTCGATGCCAATGAACAAGACTCACTTACGTATGCCGCTGCAGAAAAGATTTATATAAAAGGCCGGATGGAAGAAGCCAAAACAAGTCTCAACAAATACTTGCAGACTTTCCCGGAAGGTGCTTTCAGTTTGAATGCGCATTATTACCTCTGCCTGATTGGTAACGAACAGAAGAATTACGATATGGTTCTTCTCCATTCCGGTAAGTTATTGGAATATCCTAACAACCCATTTGCAGAAGAAGCACTAATCTTGCGTGCCGAAGTGCAGTTCAACCAACAAAACATGGCCGAAGCACTGGCCAGTTATAAAATGTTGAAAGAAAAAGCAACTAACGTAGAACGTCGCCAACTTGCCGAAACAGGTATTTTGCGTTGCGCTTTCCTGTTGAGAGATGACATAGAAACCATTCATGCAGCTACCGACCTGCTTGCAGAGGCCAAACTTAGTCCGGAGTTAAGGAACGAAGCTCTTTATTACCGTGCTAAAGCCTACACCAAGCAAAAGGCTGACAAAAAAGCACTGGAAGATTATCGTGAACTGGCAAAAGATACACGTAACTCTTACGGTGCCGAAGCAAAATATCAGGTTGCACAATCACTCTATGATGCAAAAGAATATGCCGCTGCAGAGAAAGAATTGCTCAACTATATAGAACAGAGCACACCTCATGCTTATTGGCTGGCACGTAGTTTTGTCCTTCTGTCCGATGTTTACCACGCTACAGGTAAAGATCTGGATGCACGTCAGTATCTGTTAAGTTTGCAACAGAATTACCAGGGTAATGACGATATTCAAAGCATGATTGAAAGCAGACTTCGTAAATTGAAAGTTGAGAATTGAGAATTAAATAAATAGAAAAGTATGAAACGATCTCATTATATAATAGGAGGGCTCGCATTGGCAATCTCAATGCCATCCTGCCTTCAAGCCCAAACTACCCAACCGAAGGATACGACAATGAACCGCACGGTCGTTGTGGAACAAGAATATAATCCGGACATTATGGATGCTTCGAAAGTGAACGTCCTGCCTAAAGTAGAAGAACCGACAGTGAGCAAGAAAGAGGTGGAATATGCTACGACATTCTTTCCGGCTACTTCTGTTCCGGCAAGTCTGATGCGTCCCTATACCGGAAAAGAAATTCAGCCAGGCACTACTCCCGGATATGTACGTGCCGGATATGGCAATTATGGCAATTTAGATGTTCTTGCCAATTATCTATTCCGCCTGTCGAAGAAAGATAAGCTGAATGTTCGTTTCCAAATGGATGGAATGGATGGTAAGCTAACTCTTCCTTTCACAGATGGAGAGAAATGGAATGCTTTCTACTACCGCACACGTGCTAATGTGGATTATACACATCAATTTAATAAATTGGATTTAAATATTGCCGGAAACTTCGGATTGAGCAACTTCAACTTCCAACCGGGGAGCGTAAACAACAAGCAGAAATTCACATCCGGAGACTTTCATGCAGGCATTCATTTCATTGATGAGACTGCACCACTGCGTTTCAATGTAGAAACAAATCTGTTGATGTATGAACGTCAGCATAACATGTTCAATGAATCTGAAGCCAATACAGGTATCAAGGAGACAATCATACGTACCAAAGGCGATGTCACGGGAGCTATCGGCGACCAACAATTAATAACTATCGCTTTGGAAATGAACAATCTTCTCTACAGTGGATATACAAAGAATGTTTCCACCGGAGATGAATATTTCAAGAACTACACAACGCTTCTTTTAAATCCATATTATGAACTGGATAATGATGACTGGAAATTGCATATCGGAGCCAATGTAAATTTATCTTTCGGATTTGATAAGTCTTTCCGTATCTCACCCGATATCACTGCACAGTATATTTTTTCTGATAGCTACATTGTTTATGCAAAAGCAACTGGCGGTAAGCAACTGAATGATTTCCGCAGATTAGAAAATATCTGTCCTTACGGTGAACTGCCGGAGGCAAATACCACTGCTACTTTGGGATATGTACAACGTCCTTATGATACTTACGAGCAAATCAACGGTAGTATAGGATTCAAAGCAAGCCCTTATCCGGGACTTTGGTTCAACGTGTTCGGTGGTTATCAGAATCTAAAGAACGACTTATCTTATTTAGGTTTTGACCCAAGTAATATTCATTCAGGCTCTTATCTTTCTTTTGCTCAAGATAATACAGACAATCTCTACCTTGGCGGTGAAATCAGTTACGATTACAAAGATATCCTTGGAATATCAGCTAAATATACTTACCGTAATTGGGACAGCAAAACAGAGGAATATCTGTTGGCTGTGAAACCTGTCAGTGAAATATCTTTCAATGTACGTATTCATCCGATCTCTGCTCTTAACATAAATCTGGGTTATGATTACATCAACCGGAAAGAAGTGAAAGAATATGCAAAAATGACTGCAATTAATGATTTGCATATCGGAGCCAGTTATAATGTATTCAAAGGAGTATCCGTTTATGCGCAAGTACATAACCTGCTGAACAAGAAATATCAATATTACTTGGGCTATCCTACGGAAGGATTTAATTTCTTGGGAGGATTGAGTTTCCGGTTCTAAAGTTTATCAATAAATCACAGTAACAGCTATAACACGAGACACTCATCTCATAAAAAAGAGGGCATCTCCCATAGGGATGATGTCCTCTTTCAAACCAAAAACTTAATCTTCAATTATTATTTTGTTATCCTCACAACAAATCCACCACCAGGGGCCATGTGTAATTTCAACTTCTTATTGGCTGATACGCGGATCACTTCACGTTTATAGTCTTTCCCAACACGATCGGCATTGATACCATCTCTAAATATTTCCGCATTGAACTCACCATCACCCAAGAAAGACAGATCGACTTCAACATCACGCTCTTTCCAGTCGGTCAATCCACCCACATACCAGATGCCGTCTTTCTCACGTGCCATTACAATATGTTCGCCTACTTTTCCGCTTATCGGAAGTGTCTGATTCCATACAGTAGGAATGGCAGCGATAAACTTCGTACATTCTTCCTCTTTCAGATAATTAGTAGGTGCATCACACAGCATATTAATAGGAGAATCAAAAATGGTATACAATGCTAACTGACGGCAACGGGTACCCTGACTCATCGGTTCTGTATAGACAGCATGAAAGTTCTTCATGATTACGTTATTCATCGCTCCCTGTGTATAATCAAGCGGTCCGGCAACCATGCGGATGAAAGGAACTGTCACATCATATATCACTTGATCTGTTCCCGGTTCTGCCCACTTCATTTCTTCCAGTCCATGGACACCCTCGAAATTGATCGTATTCGGATAAGTACGTTGCAAGCCAGTCGGTTTGAACGTTCCATGGAGATCTATCAGCAATTTGTATTTTGCTCCGGTTTCAGCCGCTTTACGGTTAAACTCAACTACTTGTTGGTCGTCACGGTCCATAAAATCAATCTTGAAGCCTTTGATTCCCATTGCGGCATAATGCTTACATACACGATCCATGTCTTTTTCAAAAGCACGATAGCCCGCCCAAAGTATCAAATCTACATTTTTGCTTTTTGCATAGCTAATCAACTCTTTCAAATCGATTTCAGGAATCACTTCAAACAAATCCGCTTTACCCGGCACTGCCCAGCCCTCATCCAATATCACATATTCGATGCCGAATTTCGAGGCAAAGTCAATATAGTATTTATACGTCTCATTGTTGATACCTGCGCGAAAATCCACGTTGTAGAGATTCCAGTCATTCCACCAGTCCCAAGCCACTTTACCCGGTTTAATCCAGGAAAAATCTGTAAATTGTGCCGGAGTAGCCAGTTTATATACCATATCATTGCAAAGCAGTTCTGCATCATCCTTGGCAATGACCATGACACGCCAGGGAAATGCTGTGTTTCCCTCCACTTTAGCAATATAGGGTTCACGAGATTTTACTACCCCTTTCAGTCCGCGAACTTCGTCTACTATCATTTTCGGATAAGCTGCAAAGATTCCATCCAGAGAATATCCATGCTCACCATGTTTCACATACATACCCGGATAGTTCATCAAATCGGCTTCAGTGATACAGATTTTTTTTCCGTTCTTTCCCTCGACCAAAACCGGTAAAAAGGCAATCTGTTCCTTATCCCATGCAGACAAGGCAGTTTCCAGATACGTATTTTGGAAAGAACTGTAGAAAGGATCTTTCTTGCCCTCGTTCATTCGGCCTTTCGGTGAAGCTACAAAAACTTTCGGATCATTTGGAAAACAGAAAGAAGCCTGCTCGCTTTCCACCATAAACGGCTTCTTCAGTTCAGAAACAAAACGATAGGCTGCACCATCTTCATAAGCTCTGAACACCAAGCTATATCCTCCTTTAAAGTCAATGGTCAATTCATTGAACTGGTCCTTGATTGATTTCTTCTTATAGATGGGAGGATAGATAGTCTCATTTACAGAACGGCGGCTAATCTTCTTTACTTTCGGATTGAGTCCGAAAGCTGTACCATCAGTTAGTTTCATGAAAATAGGAGACGGAGCCACCATCACATCGTTGTCGTGAAGAACGGAGTATTCCACATTCTTATCATTCACAATCACGTTCACCTGCACTTTACCGGAAATGTCTTTCAGCTCGTACACTTTCTGTGCACAAATGGTTAGAGGTGCGATAGCCATTAGAACCGGCAAAAGTCTTTTCATCATACGTTTCATAAACTAATACTTTTTGTATTTCACACAGTTTTTTATTTACATATTTATCATAAGAGTACCGCTTGGCAGAGATAAAGGAGGGAGCTTAACAGGAAGAATTTCCTGCTAATAAAGCATTGAACAAGTGCTAAATAGAACCTTTCTTATCTCATTCGCGCTACCTTTTTTAGAAATCAATTGTCACCTGATAGGTATCCTTATTCTCAAAGAAAGCCTGTTGCACCTCATATTCGGGAAGCCATACGTATTTCTTTTCCCCTTTATATTCGGCTTCGAGCAAGAAAGTGAACCAGCGATTATAAGGCAATTCGTCTGTATGCAAAGGAGGTGCGGGACTATCATATAAGTTGGGGACACCAGTTATCAGATATTCTCCTTTCTTATCCGTCTCATAAGTACGGTAAGGAGTAGCGATCAGATCATTAAATTTTGCACGTGAACCATACAGATTCAGCTTTACCCCTTTTTGCTTTTTACCTTTCACTTTTACAGATACCTGTATGTTTTCGGGGAACATTTGTTTGAAGAATCCGTCGAAATCACGTCTCGGACGTTTGGACTTGCCGGTGTGATTGATTATATGAACTGCATACGAGCTCCATTTATATGTTTTATAATGACTGTTCATCACACAAGAGTCAGGTTCATATTCGATATGGTTCACCGGATTGTTCTTTGCCCGGATTCTATCAGCATACAAGTCGGTTACCCCACGATAATGTCCGAACTCATGTGCCACTCCTCTATGAAAATAGTCGATACCAAACAGATCTTCATGTTCCGTCTTGCTGCGGCTACGACAAATTACCATATTCAGATCGTCCGCCCCACCACCGCAATACCATCCTTTAGCCGATTCTTCATCGTCAAAATCAAGAATAGAATCTATAATCAACAGTACATCGTGATTGGGAAAACCGGCACTCTTCTGATAGATTTTCTCCAATTGGCGGGAGGAACAGTCGTAAATCACCTGCAGATCCGGTATATAACGGAAATAGTAGTTGAAACGTCCATTGCCGGCTTTGTTCCAGAAGTCGTTCACTTGGTCGAAAAAAGCATTCAGCTTCGCTTGATAAGCTTCTTTACCTCCCCAATGCTCCACTCCGGCCTTATCGACAGCCACAAATACCCGGTATTCAATGGTGTCCAAAGATTGTTGAATCAGATTTTCCTCTAATGTCTTTGCCTCCATCCAAGAGAAGAAAGGCAATAGAGCAGGAAATATGAGCCATCTTTTCCAGTTGTTTTTCATATTAGTTCTTAGTTAAGAATGTATTTTATTTCTTGTAAATCACGGCTATTTCCACCAACCATCAAAGTGAAGTCTCCTTTCTCCACAATGAACTTCATCTGATTATTGTAGAATCCTAGTTGTTCATCTTTTACGTCGAAGGTGACCGTTTTGCTTTCACCTGGATTCAGTTTAATCTTTTCAAAGCCTTTCAATTCTTTGATAGGGCGAGTGATAGAAGCCACCTCATCACGTACATACAACTGAACAACTTCCTCGCCCTCGTATTTTCCAGTATTGGTAACCGTTACAGCAACACGTGTATAAGTACCTTTTCCATCACCCGGAAGCAGTTTCACATCCGAATAATTGAAAGTAGTGTATGACAAACCGTAGCCGAACGGATAAGCAGGCTCCGTAGGAATATCAATGTACTTCGCACACCATCCGCCCAATGCAGTGGGGCGTCCTGTGCTCTTATATTGATAATACAATGGTATCTGTCCGTTATGTTGCGGAAAAGTCATTGGCAGCTTACCCGAAGGATTATAATCTCCCCAAAGTACATTACAAATAGCATTACCAGCTTCACTCCCCAGCCACCAGGTACATAAGATAGCGGGAGCATCCCGACGAACTTCATTGAAAATAACAGGACGACCACACATCATTAGTACAACTACCGGTTTGCCAGTCTTCACCAATTCGGAAACCAAACGCTGTTGTTCGGCAGCAATAGAAATATCTCCTTTCGAACGCATCTCACCGCTTTCCCAAGCTTGTTCTCCCATTGCAACGATAACCACATCCGATTGGCGGGCAGCAGCTAAAGTCTGATCCAGATTTACAATTTTATTCGTTTTCAAGTCGTAGCCATCGTTATAGTTGATGTCCACTCCTCGTTTCTCCATTGCCTCATACAAGGTTACTACTTTACCAACCTCTGCACAGGACCATGCACCGCACATATCTTTCTGCGACTTGGAAAGCGCACCAATCAAAGCAACTTTCTTGATAGAAGAAGAAAGCGGTAACACCGAGTTTTCATTTTTCAAAAGAACAATAGAACGTTCGGAAACGTAGCATGCTTCCTTGCGGGATTCCTGTGAACCAATCACTGTACGTTCCCTTTCTTCATCACAGTATCTGAACGGATCATCAAATAATCCCAGTTTATATTTCTGTTCCAAAATACGTCTGACAGCATCATCCACCAACTTGATAGATACCTTACCCTCTTTTACCAGAGACACCAGGTTCTTGGAATAGCATTCACTGACCATCTCCATATCCAGTCCGGCCTTGATTCCTTTATAAGCAGCTTCTTTTTCATCTTTCGCATAACGGTGGTTCATCATTTCTCCCACTGATCCCCAGTCGGATACTACAAACCCTTTAAATCCCCATTGATTCTTCAGAAGCTCCCTCAACAGAAAAGTACTTCCGGTAGACGGTTCGTTATTAAAGTCATTGAACGCACTCATGAAAGTAGCAGCACCGGCCTCTGCACCAGCCTTGTAAGGAGGCATATAGAAATTGGCAAACTGTCCCATCGACATATCCACACTATTATAATCTTTTCCGGCAATAGCTGCACCATATCCGGCAAAGTGCTTAATACAGGATAAAATAGTATTCTCTTTCGATAAATCATCTCCCTGTAAACCATGTACACGCGCCTTAGCAACCAACGAGCCATAATAAGGATCTTCACCGGCCCCTTCCATCACACGCCCCCACCGGGCATCCCAGCTAATATCCACCATTGGAGCAAACGTCCAATGCAACCCGGCTGCCGCAGCTTCCTTTGCCGCACATCTCGATCCTCTTTCTATAGCATCCAGATCAAAACTCGCAGCCTCTGCCAATGGTAACGGAAAACCTGTTCTATATCCATGAATAACATCCAATCCGAAAAGCAAAGGAATCTGTAAACGTGATTTCATAGCTGCCTCCTGATATTTACGAGTATTGGCAGCACCGGATACATTCAGCAAAGAACCGATCAATCCCTTACTTATATCTTCTGTCCGACTGATACGTGTGTTATCAGGACCCGTGGCAAATCCACCGGAACATTGGCTTAGCTGCCCCACTTTTTCTTCCAGTGTCATCTTTTTCATCAGACCGGATATGAAACGATTCATTTGAGCCTCATCCTTTTGATTCTGCGCCATGCTTCCCATAGCGAAAATCACCATACACGAATATGTAATTAGTCTTTTCATCATTTTATTATAAGAGTTTATCTGTATTGATTTAAATGTTAATATCCTCCATACGTTTTACTTTCTATCGCAAAGATAGCCGCTGGTCAGATTCACATTGGCGAATTGCGTACAAAAGGACAATAATATCGTAAAGTCTGCTTTTTTTCTATTTCTTTCCGTATAGCATTCAAGCACTTCTGTCATTTTTTTGCCTTTATTGATACGATTTTCTCCTTACTCTTCACTTATTCGTAAGAGATATTATCCAGCACTTTTATTCCCTCTTTCCGAACACCTGTCTCAAACAGATTCTTAAACGATTCTACCGACAATGAAGTGGACGGTTTAAAATCTGAAGAATTCATATACGCCAGCAAAGCGGCATAGAATTGTAATCCTTCCGGTGTGTCACGTACCGCTTCCAAGTCGGACATACAAAGCAGTAATTTACCGCCCTCTACATTCAACTCCATCAATAAGCCGAGTTTATGATTTCGTTCCACATTGTCAATTACCTGCACAATAGGGCGGTATTCTTTTGGCATACCATCCAGAATAAGCGGATAGCTATGTTTGATAATTGGATACCACTGCCAGTTCGTATGGTATTCGGTCGGGAAATCATCGAATACCGGATGCTCGGGATTGGTCAGAATCCCCAATGTACCAGGTGAAGCAGGTTTCTTGATGCGGTCACAGATACTTTTGAACATACGATAATTCCAATAGTCGGTCTGGAACAATCCTCCCACTGTTACTTCTTTACAGTCTTCCTCACGAGGCATCAACAATACCTTTCCACCTTGCTTTAAAGCATTCAGCACATCATCCGTTAGTTGGCGGGCAACTACAACATTACCTGCCTTCAATTGCTTCTTTGCAGGATATATCCATAGCGGATAACTATTCTGATAGGAAGTTCCGGATACTTTCAAAAGTAATTCGGCTTTATACGCTTGCTCCACATCGGGCAATGTCAAACGAATAGTTCCGGCAGTCAATAATCCTAATCCCGATGGAATAGCCATCTTACCTTTGCCAAGGCTTTTCTTCCCATTTTTGAGTTCCCATGAAATACTTTTTCCGTTCAATGAAGTTTCTCCATAATTGGCAATCTCAACAGTGCCTGCGAATGATTCACCGCCTGTCCAACAGAACTTGGCAGTTGTCAATAAAGGAACCACTTCACTACAGAATTCTCTCCATTTCTTCGGTTCAACCAATCCTTTACTATCCATAAAAGCATCCAGAATACCAACATAAGCCGACCCCTGTCCCGGATAATCCTGTAAATCGAGTAACTGAAAACCAGCCATCCGTTTGGAACGGAGATTCATTTCAATATCTGCCCGGTAAAGTTCCACAGACCATGCACCCGATGCTTTAAAAAAATCATCCGCCTGTTCCAGCATGCCGGCTTTCTCCAAGCGTTCACGAAACACTTCAAAATTCCAGGGAGCCAAGACTCCTGTATATTTCTTCATCTCCTCATAATTCGGGTAAGTTTGAAACTGTCCGGTTTCATGTCCGATCACCGGAACAGGAGATTTTTCCAGAGCCTCATCAAAGTTCATTACCGAATTAGGATAGGTATTATTAAGATAGCCACCTTCTTCCGCATCTGCGAAAGAGAAAGAAGCACGAGCATGAGTAGAATAACCCTCACCACTGCCTACACGACAAGTTACCAGAAAATCCTCACCCGGAATATGTCCTCGTGAGCCTAAAAAGATATTCGAACCATACGTGTATAGGTGCCTCGGCTCTATGGAACGGAAACGATCTACAAACTCTTTCATCACATCGATGTCACCTCCCAGCTCATTCCCCAAGGCAAAGAGTACAAAAGAAGCATGGTTACTATATTCACGCATGATATTCTCTCCATCTTTCATCAGAAAATCCATCAGCTCGGCAGATTCTTTCTTAAACCCTCCCCAGATAGGTAATTCCGGCTGCAAGTAAATACCCTCCAAGTCCGCAGCTTCAAAACACGCAGTAGGTGGGCACCAAGAATGAAAACGACAATGATTCAATCCATATTCCTTACAAATCCTGAAATAACGACGCCATTGTTCCAAGTCCATCGCCGTATGGCCCGTCAAAGGGAATACACAGGCATCATGTTTTCCCCGAAGAAATGTTTTGGCACCATTGATAGTGAAATGCGTTTCTTCAGTTTTAAAGTCACGCAAACCGAAACGAACTGTTTTCTCGTCTATGCCATTTATCTCTGCTTTCAGTTGATATAGAGCCGGCTGGAGGTCACTCCACAATACAGCATTACCTCCCAACTGATAAGTGAATTCATATTCCTTGCTCCCCTCTTTCAAATCATATTCCGCAGATCTGGCTTTATGCTTTTTGGCAGTATTGAAAGTAGAAGCTGACAACTGCAGTTTCTTCCCACCAATGCCTGAAGAATTGGAAAGAGTTATTTTCACTTTTACAGAGCGGTCTTCTACTTGAGGAAAAGCCTGAATGGATTCAATAAACAATGGATTCATTGCCTGCAATTCCATCCGTCCGATAATACCGTTCCAGTTTGTCTGGGTAGATTCCGTACAAGCGTGAGAACTTGAACGAATCTGCCCGGGAATACTTTTTCCGTTATCTACACGAATAGTCAGTTTATGTGAACCGGGAGCCAGGAAGTGAGTGAGATTAAATTCCTGTGGGGTAGATAAATAGTTGCATTTACCCACTTCCCGACCATCGATCCACACGGTTGTCGGACGAGTACGTTCCAGAAACAACACGATATGCTTTTCTTTCCAGTCGGCTGGTATTTCTATATTCCGACTATACCATGCCGCACCTTCATATTTATAATATCTGGACAAATAAGTGGTCTCCGACTTGTTGGTATTCTCTACTCCTTTTCGATTTGAATCTGTTGTACCGGGTAAAGTCACAGTTTCTGCAAAATCCATGTTCCACAGTTTTTCCTGTTCTCCCTTGTCGTGAGGGTCCAATGCAAAACTCCACGTTCCGCTCAAATCAATCATTTTGCGCAAACCTGATGTCTGCGCCCATGATGTACACAAAAAAACAAATAATAATAAAAGAGTTCCAGCTAATCGATTATGCATAACTTTATTCATAATATATGATTTAATGTCCTTAATTTATCTGTTTACAAAGATAGGACGGAGAACAAACCACAATGACAAATCCCGTACAAAAAAACAATAATATCGTAAAAGATACTGTGTATCATCCCTTTTATATCACTATCAGCATGATAATGTCCTTGCCTGACTGATAAAATACACAAATAGTTTTTTCATAGCTTCATCCCCTTCCACGGCCTGCAACTCCGGGTGGAACTGAACACCCCAAATATGTTCGGAATCAGATTCGATTGATTCTATGACTCCATCATCAGCGAAAGCAGATGCCTTGAATCCACAAGCCAATTTCTTAACGGCTTGATGATGAATGGAGGAGACTTGCAAACTTTCCTTACCTGTAACAGAATACAATTTTCCGGTCCTCAAACATCGCACATTATGCTGTAATATCATAAACGTATCCGGTGACCGATGATTAATTTCCGAGGGATATTGAGCAGGCAAATCCTGATATAATGTTCCACCAAAATAAGTATTAATAATCTGCATTCCCCGACAAATACCTAAAACGGGAATTTGCCTTTCGGATGCCAAGCGCAGCAAAGCATAATCAAAGTCATCCCTATCCCGGCAACATTCTCCACATTCAGGAAGAGTCGATTCTCCGTATATCACAGGCGATATATCTCCTCCTCCTGTCAGGAGTAGACCATCAATAGAAGAAACCACAGATTGTAAAATCTGTACATTATCGGTAAACGGAAGAATAAAAGGGATGCCGCCCGCTTGAAGGACAGCATCCACATATTTTCTTTTCACTGATATTCTTCCCGGAATATCAATTTCAGTAGAAATACCAATAACAGGAATTTCTCTTTTTATCATTCTCATTGTCTTTTATCAACTTAATCCACAGCCTGTAGTTGTAAATCCAAACTTGAATATTCACTTTTCAGCAATGATTTTAATGCAATGCCTTCTTCCATCAATATCTTTCCACTAATGATTTTACCATTCAGGTCACAAGGTTTGCTACTGTCCACAGGTGTCAAATCTACCAAACGATAATTCTTCGACGGATCCAATCCATTCATACAAACCTTCGGAATAACCATATTGATGAAATGAGAAATCTTATATGCATAAAAGACCGCCTTATTCTTTTCGGAAGTGACATACATCAGAGAGGATACTTCTTTATTATCGTATGGAGACACCAACCGATACAAATCACCGAACTGAACCACAGGACGAATATCTTTATACGCTGCAATAGCACGCTTGGCGAATGCCTTATCAACATCATTCATGTCCTTCGGCTGAATTTCCATTCCCAATCGCCCGGACATTGCCACATCAAAACGGAATTTCAATGGAATACGACGTCCGGTCTGATGATTCTTGTCCGCACTTACGTGAGATGCCATAGCAATAGCCGGAAAGAAACCGGAAACTCCCCATTGCATATAAATTCTTTGCAAAGCATCCGTATCATCACTCGTCCAGAACTCATCAAAATATGGAAGCAATCCATAATTGACGCGGGCACCGCCACCAGCACATAGCTGCATCACGAGTTCAGGATACTTGGCACGAATACGCTGAAGTACTTTCTGCAAACCCCTATTATACTCAATATAGAGATGTGATTGCTTGTTTTTGGGTAAGTAGGAAGAACCATAATCCAGCAAACTGCAATTATCATCCCATTTCATATAGGAAATTTCCGGATAGTTCGTCATCAAATTATTGACCACTCCAAAAACAAAATCCTGCACTTTCGGATTAGTCAAATCCAGAACTACCTGCGTTTTGCCACGCCCGGTAGATAAAGGACGGTTATCAATTTTCAGAATCCAGTCCGGGTGCTTTTCGAACAGCTCGCTCTTAGTATTCGACATTTCCGGTTCAATCCAGATACCGAATTTTATATGATGCTTCCTGGCAGACGCAAGCAGTCCTTCAATACCTTCAGGCAGTTTTTCTTTGCAGACTTCCCAATCACCCAAACTACTGTTTCCACCATTACGGGGATATTTATTTCCAAACCAGCCATCGTCCATGACAAACAACTCTCCACCCATGGCAGAGAAAGCTTCCATCATCTCATCCATCCCTTTTTGGTTCACCTTGAAATAAACACTTTCCCAGCTATTCAACAAGATGTCATGCAGCCTTTCACCCTGATTCATTTTATATTGGCGTGCCCAATGATGAAAAGCACGACTCACCCCACCTTTGCCATTGTTACTATATGTCATGGCAAATTCAGGAGTGACGAATGTCTCTTTCGGTTCCAGTATGTATTGTGAACTTTCCTCATTCATACCGGCTATTATATTCAGTGCTGTGTTGCGAACATCCAGCTTCAACTTATAATTACCACTCCAAGCCAAAACGCCCCCAAAGACTTTTCCTGTTTCTTCCTGCGGTTTGCCGTCCAACGACAACATAAAAGAAGGATTATCCGTTTCCGTATTCGCCAGTCCGTCTTTGTTAGCAATCACTTTTTGCCCGTTCGTCAGTTTCTCTTCATCCATCGTATGTTCCGCACCCCAGGCTCCATGAAAATGAGTCAGCCAGTTGTCCCCGCGAAACATCGGCAAATAAGCGGAAGCAAACTGAAACAGTGTTACCGGTTTCTTACCTGCATTGCCAATCTCAACCCAAGTGGTAATTATATCCGTTCCTTTATAAGCCTTATAGCATTGTTTCACCCAAACAGGATATATCTTATCTTTCAAAAGCACTTCCAGAATCTCACCGTCGTCAATCCCATATTGCTTTACATTATCTACTCCCAAATCCAATGACATATTGCCGTCGGCATGGGTAATTGCGACCGCCTTTTCGCCTACGGTCTGAAGACCGAATGCTGGATAACTATCCGCTTCGAAAGCCAAACCGGCATCATAAATATTCTGGATCTGAACGGGAGTGATGCTCACTCCATAATATTGCATTTTTGACTTTTCACCCTCATTGGCCGTAATCAACAATGAGGTCCGAGGAGTGGAAATCAAGTAATCTTTTGACAACAATGGAGCTGATATCAACAGCCCCATTGCCATCATTAAACCCATCTTTTTATTCATGGCTTTATTGATTTAATTCATTGTATCGTAAACAATACCTATAGAAAACGTTGTAAACTAACGATCTTTTTACCCTTAAAATTCAACTTTTATTTCACAGACATCCTTACCTGTTTCCAAATGTTGTCTCTGTAACTCTACATCCGGTAACCATACATATTTCTTCTGTCCGGCATCATCTATCACCTCCACCAAGAAACTGAACCAATAAGAGTAAGGAAATAAGTCCTGCGGTTCCTTAGGCGGAATATTGGGGTCAGTCATATCGGGATGATACAGTTTATACAGATTGGTCAGTTCTACTTTTCCTTTTTTATCCGTCTGATAAGTCCTGTACACCTTTGGGTATACATCACGCTTATTATATTTACCACCGGCACGTGTACCATAGAAATTCACAGTATAGTTGGATTTCGCCTTTCCATTCTTTTCTACCTTAATCACCAGTTTACGCGGAAATACCAGATCTGACAAGTCCTTATCGAGCGGCTTCATCTTCGCCGTATAATTGAACAATGCCGAGCAATAATCACTCCATACACGATAACCCGTCCCCATATTGCATTTAGGTGGAGTCAGTTTCTCGTGGCTCACAGGATTGTCTTCTGCGGCAATCATATACTGATATAAATCCGTAGCACCACGCATATGACCATATTCATGTCCTAGATTGCTATACGTTCCCTGATTGGGATAAAGCGCATCCGTAAAGATATTATGAGGTTCGCGAATATAACACATCACTACAGATTGCCCACTCGCTCCACCTCCCCCACAGGAAAGCCCTTCATTTTTTGCACCCAACGCCAAGAACAACACAAAATCATATTTCGACAAATCCAATGGTCCATAAGCCTTATTCTTAAATTCATCATATTTGTTTTTGTCTCCCTGAATGTCGTAGACGTACAATTCTTCAGCAGGAACAAAGCGAAAATAATGATTGAATTTATTAGGACTTTCATTCCAAAAACGCGTAGTATTATGAAACATCTTTTTCAAGTTCTTCTTGAAATCCTCTTCTCCACCATAACGTTCCAGGTCTGTTTTATCAACCCATACCTGGGCACGATATTCTATTGTATCTTTCGCAATCGGAGATTGAGCATGAGCTGCCCCAATCAGGCAGCTACATGCAATCAGTAGATATTTAAAAATATTCATGCTAAACTTATTATAACTGTATTTCAAACACATAAGGTTCTTGCTGCCCGCCATCCAGATATTCAGGAACAATATCCAAATCCGACAACCACACACATTTCGTCTGCCCACCATCCAACTCGACTTCTACTACAAAACAATACCAGCGTGAAAAAGGAAATTCATCAACCGGACTCTTAGGGGGAAGATTCGGAGTATTATTATAATCCGGAATAAACATCCGGTATATATCATTAATGGTAAATTCACCGTTTGCATCTGTTTTTTTCTTCATATATGGAGAATTGCCCGGTTCTGCATATATATCCCTAAAAGTGGCACGTGAGCCCCAAAAATTGACTGTGGCACGTTGTACCGGTTTACCATCTTTTGTTACCCTGACCAACATCTGCTTAGGATACGTACTTCGGGTCATATCAGCAGTAATTTGTTTATATTGGGCATTATGGTTAAATATCGCCGAACAATAATCACTCCATTCCTGATAACCCGTCCCCATATTACACTTAGGATAATCATAAGCAACATGACTGACCGGATTGTTTTCAGCCGGAATCATATACTGATATAAATCCTGCGCACCACGAACATGACCATATTCATGACCTAAATCACTGTATGTACCTTTTTCCGGCCATTTCTTTGCAAAAATATCATGCCCTTCCTCAAAATAGGCCTGTACAACTGACTGCTTACTTGCTCCGCCACCGCCACAAGAGAGTCCACCTTTTGTACAACGTAAAGCCAGAAAGAGAACAAAATCATACTTCTCTGTATTCAAAGTACCATAAGCCTTATCTTTATACACATTGTATTCCGCTTGGCTTTTTACACCACTTTTTATATCGTAAATAACCAAATTGTCATCTCCTTCACCCATAGCCCATTCAAAGCGATAATCAAACTTGTTCGTACTTTCATTCCAAAAAGTAGTCGTATTGCGGAACAACGCTTCCAGATTCTGTCGGAACAAACGTTCTCCGCCATATAATTCTTCCATATCGTTTTTCTCTACCCATACTTGTGCACGATAGGTAATCGTTTCTCCTGCCTGCGGTCTATCCGGTTTCTCTTCTGTAATAAGTCCCGGATTCGTTATATCAATTTCGAGATCACACGCAGCCAGTGTGAACAGGCTGCATGCGATTAATATATACTTCCTTAAGTTTTTCATAACTTACTAAATTTATTATTGTACATTCGTTCTGTCAGATGCAAACACTTCATCAAAGCAAAGCACACAAGGATTCCAGAAGGTATCATACACAGACAAACGGACATAACGTTTCTGCATTTTTTCATCACTCAATTTAAACCACTTAACTATTCCTTCATAATGATTATCATATTTATTACTATTACTTCCATTATACGGACCTTCATATTGTAACTCTACTTGAGTAAAACCATTGCCAGCATTCTTTTCTACCACAGTTTCCCAACCATCATTCAAATTATCGCTAATTTCAAACTTCAGAGTCTTAGGAGCCGGAGCAGTCCATTGCAGTCTAGGCATAAGTCCGAAAGAATTATATCCATGAGGATTCTCTCCTAAATCAAAGGTAAAAATATACGGATTTGAATCACTTCCACCATCAAATTGAACATGCTTACCATCAGTATTACCCACACTAGCCCAGTCATTATTAAACAACTTCTTAATGGAGCCATCATTTACCTGCTTTTGGAGATTCGAACTATATGCCGCTATACTCCACAGTGATTTGGTTAGAACAATCCCATATCCAGCCATTCCTTGTTTCAGAGATACCTTAGTTTCTACGCTTGTCTTCGTATTCTTTACCCCAATTTCTGTCTTACGTTCCGTATTGGTGCTTTCATTCTTTTGAACTTTTGCATAAATCTTGCCTTCTTCCTGACTCAATTCCAACCAAGAAGTATTTCCTTTCAACTCCAAGTCTGTCGGATTTATATTCTCACAAGTAGCTACAAGGAGTTTTTCATTCGCATCCGAAGATATAATGAACTCACGTTCCTGTTGATAATACTCCTCATTCCAAATAATCTTCTCAACACCAAACTGGATTATCTTTACCGTCTTTTGAGAAGTTACATCTCCCGCAGTAGCTGTAAAATTAACCAATGCTTCGCGATATACATTCGCTGTATTTTCTTTGATTGTCAAAGCCAGCGTTTTAACATCCGAACCCAAAACTGATTCTACCGGAGCTTCCGTAAGTATCACCCAACCAGTCTGTTCTACGTCAGGATAGGTTACATCTATCACCGGAGAAGTAGTGCCCTGATAAGTCAAGATGTTCAGTTCCCGTTCTCCCGCTGCTGTAAAGTCTTTAGGTAGAGTCACATCAAAAGAGCCATCAGCTTTCGTTGTAATAAATACATCCTCCGGAAAACTACTTTCATCAATAGTACCGACAAGCAAGAGTTCATCCACATTTCCTTGAATCACAGTAATTGTTTTTTTTACCGGAATTTCTCCTTTTGTGGAAATCACAACAGAAGCTTTACGGTCTTTCGCTGTTTTATTGTCAGCAATGACCAACGATAATGAGGCAGAGCCCTCACCACCTTCTGCCGAAGGAGTGATCCATTTTTCTTCTTCAGTCGTCATATAGTTGACTGCAACTTCCCATGCCTTATCAGTCTGAATTTCCAGTTTTACAGTTCCTTTATATTCAGTTGGCAAAGTCACTTTCCAGTGTCCGTCTCCAGCTTCCTCCAAAGTTTCATTGCATGATACGGTCAACGCATCAGGTGTCCAGTCCACCTCTTTCTCATCATTACAAGCCTGCAAACAGAGCAGACACGATAGTAGTAAAAATATGTTTCTCATAAATATATTGTTTTTACTATTTCTATATTCCATTATTTTTTAGAGACAAATATTTCATCGAAGCAGTGTGTACTATACCATGAATCCCACATAGACAATCGTATATACCGATGATGCATATTTTCACCCAAATCATGCCATTTTACAAACTGTTTATCAGCGTACCAATCATTCCAGTTACCACCATCGTGAGCATCCAATTCTGTTTTCGTGAATGCGTCCCTTTTAGCACTGCCAACAAGAATCCAATTTGTAATATCTTCACTACGTGTCAACACCTCGTCACTAACTTCGATCTTCAGGTATTTAGGTGAATTTCCTACCCATTGGAGTCTCGGTATCAATCCGATCGAATTATATTCATGAGGATTCTCACCTAAATCAAATACGATCTGTACCGGATTCTCTTCCGACCCTTTATCACTTATCTCGATGTATGACAAAGTACTTCCGGAACCTACCTCCGCCTTACTTGTCGGCCAGAAATTATCAAATAGTCTGCCTAATACAGATTCTTTTCCGGAGACATGTTCACTATAGCCTACCACACTCCACAAAGATTTATTCAGAGTAATGCCGTAGCCCTTCATTCCTTGTCTCACAACAATCTCTTTTTCAAGCCAGGTTTCATTGTCTAGGAGTGTAATCGTTGCAACACGTTCCTTCCATGTCGAAGTATTTGCACTGCTCACAGTAATCTGAAGTTTACCGCTTGCCTCATTCACCTGCAACCAAGTGGGTTCATCACCATATTTATCAGCTACGGAATAAGATAAATCGCTGATCTGACTTACATCAGCAATTACTTCACGGGATAGTGTATTATCCGAAGAAAAAATAATATCACTTCCTTGCACATAAGTTCCTTCCAATTCAACCTTTGAATCCAGTGAACCTTTGACAACCGTCAATTTTATCCAATTCTCTTCCGCGTCAGAACCAACTTTATCATTCGTTGTTCCCACACGTACCGGAAGTATCCATTTTCCGTCCTGCATTTCCGACGGTTTCAGGGTCAGATAATTCTCTGCATATTTCTCGCCAACCGGAATCTTCACGCTCTGTGCATATTCAAAACCAGCAGTCAGCAAATGAGATTTTTCTTCTTCTGTCAACAGATTATCCGCTTCTTTATCATAACCATAGGTAACAACCAGCTCTTCCGTTGTATTGATGTCCAATTTAGCTGTAATATCTATCTGACGCTCTGTTGTCGCTTTAGATAAATCCATAAAGACTTCTCCTCTTTGTTCTCCTGCGGCACCATCAATCACCAGTACCGGCTTTCTGATATCCAAAAGCAGAATAAAGTGAGATTTATCTACATAAACATCCTCTTCCGGCGTACGGCTATTGACAGACAAAGGAATATAATAAATACCATAACCTTTATCCTGAAGAAGCTGTTCTATCTTCAGACTCAATGGCACAGCTGCCTCATCCGCTCCGGCTTCGATAACGAAATCACGTTCGAACGAGTAATACTTTTCATCCAACATCTCGTAATCAGTGCCGTTCTCTGTATTATACTGAACCAGATAATTATAATCCAGCTCTACCCTTCCGGCAAATCTATTCTGATAGTAACCCGCCTTATGAATCCAAACGTTGTATACATAATCATTGGCATTCATCACGTAAAGGGTTTCTTTCTGCAAATCACTCTTAGGGAAATATGCAGTATCTCCCATCATGTAATCAGTTCTAGTATCGGTACAAGAAGTCCCCAATAAAAGAGCCGCAAATAAAAAACTTATATATTTCTTCATTGTTACCATCTTCTTTACCATTTATAGTTTTGTACTAAATCTTGGTTTTTATTAATCGCACTTTGCGGGATAGGGAACAGATAGAAACTCGGTGTAAACACACGTTTCTCTACCACTGTACGCTGGAAGAAATCCTCCGGATATTCTTCTTTGCCGGGAGTACCCTTAGCCTGGATATTCATACCGTGAATATTTCCTTTTTCCGTAGCTTCCGCAGTCAGCCAGCGACGACAGTCATAGAAGTTGATGCCCTCGAAAGCCAGTTCTACGCGACGTTCGCGATGAATCAAGTCTCTCAACTTATCCTGATCGTTCATAGCTTCAGGATATGCATCTTCGATATTATTCAATCCGGCACGGTTACGAATCGCATTCCAGAAAGTAAGCAGGTTCGGATCTTTCAAATCACCTACCTCGATAGTAGCCTCCACATAGTTCAGCAGGATTTCAGCGTAACGCATATAAGGCAATTCACGTTTTACGTTCTTCGTTGGGCTAGCTTCATATTCCGGCATAGCCAGTTTTGCCAGGTTATATCCTGTTGTAAAGTGGTTATGAGAAGCATCCGGACCATTATTTCCATTCTTATACATCTCCAGGTAAATTCTCTCACCTGCTTTCTTTGGAATAAACCAGGACATACCGCCATACACTATCGACACATAGAAACGAGGTTCACGACCCACAAACATATTATAAGTCTTTCTCTCCTTACCTTCACATGGATTTGTAAATTGAGAATATCCGGCTTCTTTGTATCCAGCCTCCGGATCTATAACCGGCGTGGTGCGATCTTCATTCGTGTATCCGGTAATTGGGAAACGACCGGTTTCAGCCATCGCATATGCATCGACAATCTCTTGGGTAGGATTATAGCCTCCTCCCCAGCCACCATTACTGTTAGGAGCAAGACGCTTATCAATACCGCCACCATCTTCGAGGTAAGAGAAAATCATTTCTTTATTCTGTGAAGTGGTAAATACAGATTTATAAGAGGTATAAGGATCTATTTTACCCATATTAGCTCCACTTTCATAATTCACTTTGACCAATTCATAATTGCCATCCTTTATAAGGCTCAGAGCAGCCTGGCGAGCCAATTCCCATTTATTCTTGTCATACGTTGTCGGGAATAACGGAGTTCCGTCCGCATTGCGGATATTATTATATTTCGGATTACCATTGAATTGTGGACTGGCTGATTGCAACAGAATGCGTGCCAGATAAGCCTTAGCAATTCCCCGGTTCATTCGAGCATAAGTCTCACCCTCTGACTTTAAAGGTAAAGGAGAATTTTCTATCAAATCCGTAAACTCTTCTGTAATCCATTGCACACATTCATCCCAAGTATTACGTTCACGAAACATATCCGTACCGGAGAAATCCGGTTGTTCGTCCTTCAATAAAATGACCGGACCGTACATACGCATCAATTGTGCATAATAATAAGCACGTACACAGCGCACTTCAGCTTTCCACTGCTCACGAGTATCATAAGTCAGACGAGGATCCGGGCACTTATCTACATTCTGCAGGAAATAAGTTGCTTCACGAATGGCCTTGTAGAAAGTATACCATCTATCATACTGTGCAGACGAAGCACTCCACACCCCCATATCAAAAGTATGCGTATTTGTATAAGCCACATCCACATCACTAGTACTATATGTATCCGGCATATCAAAAGGATAAGTGCCACGAATATAAGAATATACTCCAAACATTGCGTTCTGTGTAGACGAGTAAGTCTCATAAATCTGTTCCGGAGAACGCAAATCCTCGGGAGACGTATCCAAAAACGAATCACAAGATGACATAGTCAAGACTGCGGTAGCCAAAAGCATAATACGTTTCATATATTTGGATTTCATAATAAACATGTCTTTTAGTATTAGAAATTAATATTTAAACCTACATTAAATACACGTGTCGGCGGATACTTTCTTCCGTCCCCGGAACCCAGATCCGGGTCGAACAGATGCACATCCGGTGCCCAAGTCAACAAGTTTACTCCTGATACATACAGGCGTAAATTCTGTATAGCCATCTTTTCCATCCATCTCTTCGGGAAGGTATAGCCTATCTCCGCATTCTTCAGACGAAGGAAAGCGGCATTACGTACCCAGAATGATGATTTCTTCGTATTGTTATTATCCAAAGCGTCACTCGGACGGATCGTGCGCGGATAACGCGCATTCGGGTCAGGATTGTCCACCGTCCAGCGGTTTTCCATCACTCCTCTCAAGAATCCGTCATTATTCTTATAACCGGAAGAGAAGGGTACAATAGTAGAACCTTCTTCAAACAGTGACACACGGGCTGTACCCTGAAAGAAGATAGAAACGTCAAAGCCCTTCCATTCGATAGCACCACCAAAGCCATAAGTAATCTCCGGAATATCACAGAATCCGATAGGCATTTTGTCATAATCATCAATAACACCATCACCATTCAGATCGCGGTATTTAATATCACCCGGACGCAAACGACTATGATTACCTTCACTGAACTGTATCGGACTGCGATCGATTTCTTCCTGTGATTCGAACAATCCAACGGCCTCCCATCCGAATTTCTGATAAATTTTCTGTCCTACGGAATTCATCCAAGGATACTTGTTCAACGCATCTCCATTGCGAAGAATTTCATTATTTGCATAAGTAAACGTACCACGTCCGGTTATATTCACCTGACCGATTCTATCACGATACTCTAACGAACCATCAAATCCCCAGCTTTTCATCTTACCTACATTCACCATCGGTACGGTAGTCATACCGACATAAGCCGGGATATTATTATTGCGTACAAAGATATGATCGCGTACATCATGGTACCAGTCACCCTGAATTTCCAGTTTATTGAACAAGCCTAGTTCAAAACCATAGTTCTGTTTGGTTGAGACTTCCCAACCTACATTTGGGTTGGCTACTTCATTAACACGCTCACCACTTGTCTTCGAATAATTGCCATATACATAATCATTAGTAGTAGATACAGTTCCTAAATAGATGAAACGAACATCTCCACCAATCTGGTCGTTACCTACTTGTCCGACAGATGCTTTCAATTTCAACTTTGAAACGACGTCTGTCAATGGCGAGAAGAACTTTTCATTGGATATATACCATCCGACAGCTACCGCCGGGAAAAAACCGACACGATGACCGGCTGCAAAGTTCTCGGAACCATTGTAACCGAAGTTTCCTTCAATAAAATAGCGACTATCATAATCATAAGTCAGACGTCCGGCTATACCCTGATTTTTATAAGGCAATGACTTGATAGATGATATATTATCCTTATAATCCTTATTCCGGTAGGTTTCATTCTTAACACGTTGATTATACAAGAACAAAGCACCCACACGATGTTTTCCAAATAAGCGATTATACGTAATAGAAGCCTCCAGATAAGTAGCATTATTACCACCTGACTTATTATCAAACCATGGACCTCCTTTGGCACTTTCCGGTTCAGAGTTGAATACCAGATCACCATTTGCGTCACGACGTACAGCATGCCAAATTTCATCCTGCTGTGTATATTTATTGCCATGCCATGCCTGCGTATCGAATGCAAACTTAACATTGGCTTTCAATCCTTCAGTAATAAAAGAAAAGTCCTGGTCCAGACTGACCATTGAGTTGAGTGTACTTTGCCAGTCTTCTACATACCCAGCTCTGGTTACCTGCCAATAAGGATTGGTAACCCCTTTCTCTCCACCCCAGTAACCGTTAGAGTATTGAATAGGAAAAGCATTAGGATTCAGAATGAAAGCACTTTTCCAAACACCATCCGAGTCGGCAGCATCTCTCCTTTTTGTGAGAAATCCTCCTAAAGTCAATGAAAGAACAGTAGTGGGATGTAGGTTTATATCCACATTCGAACGGAAATTATAGCGCTGATAATCAGGATTACCATTATAGGAGTTTCCCTTTCCGGTCATAAACAGGCCATCTTCATGATAATAGCCGGCAGAAATAAAGTAGCGTGCAATTTCACCACCACCACTCACATTGGCAGTGACACGTTGATTGAACGTATGTTTCTTGAAAACAGACTTCAGCCAGTTCACATTCGGATACAAGTCTCCGTCTGTATGATTTCTATATTTTTCAATATCACTTTGGCTGTAAGTTCCCGGCACAGCCTCATTATACATATTGGCAAAATCCACAGCATCCGCCATTTCAGGAATTTTGGTAGGAGCTACCATACCCGCTTCCATTTTGATGGAAATTTTCGGCTTACCTTCAGAACCACGTTTTGTTTTAATCAATACAACACCGTTTGCACCGCGTACACCATAAAGAGCAGTAGCAGTAGCATCTTTCAATAAAGAAAAACTTTCAATTTCTTCCGGATCAAGCAGGTCGAGCGAGCGCTCTACACCGTCAACAAGAATCAGAGGTGTCTTATTCGCACCAAAAGTAGAAATACCACGAATCCAAAATTCTGCCGAGCTACCCGGAGAACCATCACGCTGAATAGAAACAACGCCTCCTAACTGACCAGCCAGATTGGTAGATATAGAAGCACTGGGAACTTTCAGATTACTAACACTCAATGTACTGATAGAACCAATCACACTTTCTTTACGTTGCGTACCGTAACCTACTACCTGCACTTCTTCAAGCACTGTATCATCTGTACTCATTTCAATGAGCAAATTATTTGCCGAAGGGGATATCTCCTTTTCTATATTAGCATATCCCAAATAGCTGATTACCAATGTTACGGTCTTACCCCCCGGAACGTTGATATTGAAATTACCATCCATATCCGTAGTACCTCCGATACTAGTATCTTTCAACCACACACTGGCACCGATAAGAGTCTCCTTCGTATTCTTATCTATAATCTTACCTGTTAATTTTCTAGTAGCAGCCTTCTTCCCTTCCTGAAATACTTCAGTCACTGCACCTGACGCATACGTCGAAGCAAAAGGTGCCGCAAAAAAATAAATGATGATAAGAGCACTAACCAATCGTCGTAATGAGAAATCTAACTTACGTGCAATTTCATTCATAATACATGATTTAATGTTATTAATTTAAGTTTGAGATGTTTTAGATTGTTGCAACCAAATTCTAAAGTAATGTTCACAAAGATAAACGAGAAAATAAATTTTCCAGGCGAATCCCGTACAAAAGAACAAGAATATCGTAAAGCTATACTTTTTTTTCGCACACATACAGCCTCCTCATCAATTATTATCCAAGCCTTGAACTATTTTATCCAAACTCCATATTTAAGTGCTTCTATTATCAATAAGTGCCTTACCCCAATTAGCATCCCAATGGAATTGAACTAATTGAAGTAAGGCATCTTACACTAAGCGACTGCTTACTGCAGGATTTATAAACCCCAGATATCTTCTATCGACGAGCCCGCTATTTATCTTTCATTTTAGCAAAGAGAACCACATTATTTCCCCCTTCATCCAATGATTTCACTAATGTTTGGATACGTTTCCGCACATCGTTCGGAAGATCTTTCCAGGCCAATTCTTTTTCCAATGTTTCTTTTAATTGGGCAGGTTCCATATTGTTAATATAATAGCCATTGGCAAACGAGGGCCATATCTGCATCTTCTTCGTTCCCAGGAAATCATTATATAAGCGGAAATAGTTGCCGTGCAGGGTTTGTTTGTCAACAATATATTTGGCAGGTTTACTTCCACTCCAGGTATTTGCTGACACTTGTACCGGAACAGAAACATCGCCAACGAAATGACGTGGATATTCAGTATAGCCATGCCATGGAATTTCTTCCTTGTTCGGATAACTCACTGTAAACCGGGCTTCAAGCCTGTTTTGTTGTGAATTATAATGATACAAACTATCTACACGCGGAGAAGGCACGATAGTCATCAGCATAACGCTGTAATCGGAAGTATTCTTATCCATAAAAACTTCATTACTGAAATCACGCGGAACCATCAGATGTAGGGCAGGAATAAAGTTTTTGCGTTTACCTTCAAAGTCCTGTGTCCATACTACAGCCGGAGCACCTTGGAAAGGCAGCGTCGTCACCGTTACTTCCGACTTTTTTGTGTCGACTTTGAATTGTCCTTTAGGGACACGCAAACACAAAGGGATGGAAGGTTGAGGGTTTCCTTTCAAGTCGAATACCAATAGCTTATTACTCTGCCAAGGTAAGATATAGATACGGTCATGCGCTTCATCCAATTGCTCGGCATAGGTATTGGCATACTCGTTCGGACCTTCTCCATAAGCTCCAATAGTAGTAACAAATTTGCCGTCACGAGTAAACAGTTTATATGGAGTCTGCTTTTTATTACTCACCAAGATATAATTATCACTCACTGTGGTACGGACCCATCCCCCTATCAACGCCTCATCCCGATTGTCCAGTTTCACAATTTGAAGCTCTTCGGTCAAATAACTGAGTGGAATATCCACGGTGTCTTTCAATGCTTTCAAGTCACAGGAAATCAGTGTTCCGGTAGGTGTTGAGATTCGCTTACCTACAACTGGCGACAAAGCCAAAGGATCTTTTGTTACCTCACTGTTGAAGATAAAAGCAACCAGCGCGAACAGCCCCAAAGTACACAAACTCAAAATCATAATTTTCTTTTTCATACGAACATGTATTTAGTTAGTTTCAAATGAATATCGGGACAAAAGTAGATGGAAAGCAATAAGGCAACAAAAAAAGCAGCGGACAAAAAAGATGACGTCAGACGAACGCATACTACTGATTATCAGCACAATAAACATCTATCACATTCTTTAAGAGGCGGACAAATACATTGAAGTCCCAAAAATCAACAGCTAAAACGCCTTAAGAAAACTGTCTAAACTTACATTTTCATCCGTAATACCCAGCCTGTCTGTTTTAATACGGTATTTCCGTTTGGTAATGGCTGCTTTACTGACACAATAAATATCTGAAAGGTCTTGTATGTTAACATTAATCTTGACGAGACAACAGAAACCAATATCCTTATTGTTCAATAACGGATAAATTTGTTCCAGTCTTGTCGCAAAATGGTCGAAAGCTTCGTTGACAACAGAAATCACCTCTACCCACTCCGCATCCGTCACTACAATTTTACGACTGGAAGCCACTTCATCCTGACTTTCATCATTATGGAGCGAAGGTAACTTCCGAAAAAAGGCTATCCGCCTGAAAAGGGCCTCACGCAATTCTGCTTCTTTATTTTGCAAACGGATTTCTTGCTCCCGTAGTCCGCTGAGCTCCGCCTCTTTGTGTAGCAAAAGATTTTCCCGTTGCAGTCGTTTCTTCTTCTCCTTCTGATAAAAGAAAAACACTATAAAACCGACACTAAGCAAAGCTGTTACAATGCCCAGCATCCATAGTTCTTTTCCGCGTTGTTTCAAATGCAACTGATAAAGTTCGTTTTTTAATTTAAGCTCATTATATTCTCTTCTTTGTATTTCCGTCTTGGTACTAGTCAGTATATCGTCCTTAATCTTATTCTCCTTTTGTTTGATATAGAAAGCCTGTTCCGGATATTCTTTTTCATTGATTAAGTTAAATAAGAGGGCATTGGCTTCCACGGCAATAAAATCCGAAGAAGAGGTCGCGGCCTGTTGATAGTAATACTTGGCAGAGTCCGTCTGATTCAATGCCTCATAAGATTTGCCACGAAGAAGAAAATAGTGAGGTATGACATGACGGCTATGCCGTTGAGCCGATAATTGACGGAGATACAATAGTGATGTTTGAAAGTCTTTTACCTCCAAACTGGTAGTCAATAAGTTCTCCAGTACATGATAATTTAAATATTGGTAATTGGGAGAATCTGCAAACTCTCCCAATAATTGTAGAGATTCTTGTGTATATCTGTCATAGCCCTGTACTTTTTTCAGAAGATTCAAGTAAAGTCTACTTGCTGAAAAATAGGCAAGAGTATCTTTGTTCTTACGAGTTAACCACCGACTACTGTCTGCCATATTCAATGCCTGCCCATAATTCTGATTTCTTGAATAAGCTACTCTTTTAAGGCCATACAATTGTGTTCTTAATGTATCATTTAGCAGTTGTTCTCGTAGAAGATTATCCGAAATCAGCAATGTAGAATCAGGCTGGTTACTATATAAATAGGAAGCACTTTGGGCTATACGCGCTTGAAGACACTGAGATAACTGCCCATTTTGCATATAGCGATGGATGGCAGTCTGCAATAACGAATCTGCTGGTTTCCCGGTTTTCCACAAAGTTGCTTTATAGGATAAAAAGTAATAATCTCCCTGCTCTTTAGAAGATAAATTCTCCGGTTTATCTATTTGCTGAAGATAAAAGAAAATACTATCGACAGAAACATTTTCCATCTGCATAGCCTTTTTCAAAACTGAAGACGGGGAAGAGTGGCAGGCGGTCAATGTGATAACCCATCCAACAAGTAGAAATATAGTACGATAATTCATAGTTGCTTAATTTTGACTCACCAGGATTATGTAAGTTTACGCCCCCTTTATATATACTACCGAACGTCCGTATCCATACTTTTTCAATATCCCTTGCTCGATAAAAGAGTTGATATCCTGCAATGCCTGCGTTTTTGTCTTTCCGACAAGCTGTGCATAATCCCGCCGATTGATACACGGATGTTCTTCTAAAAACTTTGTCAAACGTTGCAGGCACTTCTTTTCAGACAACGGATTCTTTACACGAAACGGCGAATGATAAAGTTGTAACTTGAGTTCACTCTCAATATCCTTTTTAAACTGCCGGTTGACACGGAAATTAACATCTTTCAGAGATACGGACGGTGAACGCAATTCTTTTGACTCCATTACTTTCTTGTCAACACTCAATGAAAGAGTGAAATAACCAATATCTCCCAGCTCTACAGAAAACCCTTTTAAGAGTAAATGCCGCAGTTCTTTTGATATAGCTTCTATAATGCCCACCACTTGCGCATGAGGCATATGCTGAAACGCAGTCACCTGTTCCACAAACTCTTCAGCCGTATAACTGCCCTTCAAGACGACACGTGCATGTAAAGGCTGTTCTTCCCCGCTTTTAGCAAGATCGGGAGTTTCATAAAGATCATAATTTACACTCATTATTTATTAGCTTTTCATTAGGAAAGATTGATAACCTCTCTCCCATAGATTAATTTTCTAAAACACATTCTAGTTTTCGATTGACTTAAGTCAATCGATAGTTTAACCTAAGTCATTCTTTCGTTCAACTTAAGTCAAACGAAAAACAGAGTACTAATGAAACAAATGTACGTAGAATAAACGTATACTAATCTATATAACGTGAGATTTTATTTCCTGAATCTCATTTGTTCTTAGTTATTTGCCAATGCTCTTTTCATCTTTAACTCTCGTCCAACAACGGACCTTTGACTGTTCTCCAACCTTATATTTACTAAACAAAGGATTTTCACTGCTTTTCATTTATTGTTTAAATACTTTATAGCAGCTTCCAAAACTTCATCACGTCCTTTACGTATGCCTTGAATTGTATTTTTAACTTCAATATCAGGAAGAATGCCGATTTGCTGGGTTTCCGACTTATCAGGATAGTAAACTCCAAGTCCTGTAAATGTTGCTCTGAAGTCACCAGGCAAAATGATTGACGAACAATTGCCATCAGCCCCGGCAGTTGTACTTCCCATAACAACTGTATTGGGAGTACATCTATATTTCATAGTCATAAATTCCGCATGGCTTTGTGTTACCTCATTTACTAAGATAACTTTTTTACCTTGATAATAATCTTCATTCTCTTTTCCAGCTTTTATTATAGGACCGAAGGTGAACAATCCTGGCTGCAAAAGACTTCCGTGAGTAAATGTCGAGAAGTTTGTAGGAGATGGATACAGAGTATCATACTCCCAATATCCTTCAATTTTCTCCATTACAGGATATGCTCTCAAATCAATAATCATCTTTTTTGCTTTTATCTCTTGGGGAACTTTTCCACCAATGTTACTCCCCAAATATAAATACAAAATATCAGAAGGGAGAACTGCAACAAGTGGATGAGGCTTTTCGAAGATAGTAGATTCACGCATTCTATCCGGTAAACATTTGATTCTTGATTTTTCTACAACACCATTCCTTTCATAGTCTACATACAATAGTGTATCATTGGACCATAAAAGTTCATCAACAGCTATCCTTCTTAACAAAGAAGCTTCGTTAGAAGCTGATATGTATGGCGTGATACGTTTTATGACGGAATCTACCGCTTCACTGTTGATACATAGAATCACATCTCCCGGCTGCAAAACTTGCTCCTCCTCTTTGAACTCGGATTTTAATTCATAATATTCTGTTACTACAGCTTTGCCTTCAATGAAACGTATCACAACGGGTACTAAATATTTTTTTGTTGGTCCGCCATAAATACCGGCATGAGTATCATGGATTTCTGCAATAAATCTCTTTAAAGCACTCTCGTAATCCATTCTGCTGGTAATTTCCAGAAATAAAGGTATATGATTCAATAATACCTCATTCCAATTGTCCTTAAGAAGATATTTGTAAGGAAAATAATATTGAATTGCATTCCATAACCGGAATAAAGATAAGAGCTGATAGTCAATATTCGGAAAAGTACATTTAGAATATCTTTCTTCGTGCTCAAATACTGCATTTCCCATATTTATCACCCCTAAATTCACATAATAACTTGCCGTATCCCTTTCTGCATCCCTAATTTCTTTTAACCTGTCTGACAGTATCGTTCCCAAGTTACTTTTATCTTCTATCCAATCCAAATCAGGAAGTAATTTTATCGAATCCGATGCACACAGACTATAGATCCCATTCTTCTTATTAAAATCAAATTGATCTATCCATTTTACTAAAACCTCATTCCGCTTTTCTTTTGAGGGAAGAGATACTAAAGAAGGCATTATACAAAGCAGTTCACGATCCCAATCATATTCCCCGGCACGTACCGATGGGTGATAGTATTTCATAAATCCCCAAACCTTACACAACAAAGCCAGATTCTCTACATCTGCATGGGTATATTCCCCTCCAGGCATTTCGGGCGACATATTATTATCCTTATGTAAAGAAATACAAGAACAACAACACCATACAAATGACACGATCAACAAGAATCTGGACATAGTACTAAATTTTAATTAGTTAAGCATTAACGATAGCTGCAAATGTAACCGAAGTTTTATTAGAACACAAACAATATTGTACAGAAAAACAACAATGTTATTAAGCTATACTCATTTAAGGATAGCCACAGACTAATCTGTATGCATTTTCACCAATAATTATCCAAGATTTGAACGATTTTTTTGTTCACTTTCAAAAGTTTTATTCCACACCTAAAAAGACAGCCTATCATTTGCTTTTGCTACTAATTCTTCCTAATATTGTCCTATACTAATGAAAACTAATACCCATAAAATGAATCCCCCATGAAAAAAATCGTTCTTTTGATAACCATACAAATCCTGTGCATGCATTCATTCGTCGTGAATGCACAGCGTATCTTCTCCACCTCCTATACAATGGATGATGGACTGGCAGCCAATAGAGTATACAGCATTTTGCAAGACTCATGCGGATTCATGTGGTTCGGTACCGATGATGGATTAAGCAGATTCGACGGTATTGCATTCAAGAATTACTATCTATCAGAATATATAAACGCAACAACCAGCAACAGCGTCAAGAAAATATTTATCGACCGCAGGGGCAGAATGTGGATAGGATTGGATACCGGAATTGTCATTTACGACTCGAAAACAGACACCTTCCAACCTTTCCATGCCAAAACTGAAACTGGAGAAATGATACAAACCTACGTCACCGATATGATAGAGGACAGTGACGGAGAAGTATGGATTGCAACGAGTGGAGAAGGGCTTTACCGTTTTTCTCCATCCGATAAAGTCAGACTTAGAGTATACCGGAATATTCCCGGAAAAACTAATAGCATCTCCCAAAACATTATCATGACATTGCAGCAAGACAGTAAACAAAACATTTGGATAGGAACCTATTCGGAAGGATTATGCTGCTTTGACAAACAGAAAAACACGTTCGTCACTTACAAAAAGAGCAGTCACCCTAATAGTTTATCAGATAATTCCATTCAGAAAGTGTTTGAAGACTCACACGGCAATTTATGGATAGGAACTTTTCAGAACGGGCTCGACCTGTTCGATCCTGTGGCTAAAACTTTCACCAACTACCGGGACAGAAGTCCAAACAACCTATTATATCATATCCACGACATTAAAGAATACAGACCTGGCGAGTTGTTCATTTCATCCGACAACGGTATGGGAATTTTTAAAGCAGACAAAGGAGAAATTATACAATCCGACAATCCGAATCTGAAAATAAGAACCGGAGCCAATAAGTTTATATATACCATCTATATAGATAAGGAAGAAAGCCTCTGGTTGGGCTCCTATTTCGATGGAATCAAATTCTATTCGGCATTTCAGAATAATTTCAAATATTATAGCTGTTCATCATCGTCCACGCCACAATCAGGAAAAGTAATCAATGTTATCAAAGAAGACAAAGATGATAAATACTGGATAGGTACAGATGACAATGGCATTTTCCGATTTGATGCCAAAACTCAAGAAATTACCCCTTTCCGGGATGCAGCTAGTATAGGCACAACTTACTATTGTATACACGATCTGCTGGTAGACGGAGATAAACTATATGCCGCCACTTATGGAAGAGGTTTGGAGGTGATTAATTTAAAAACAGGAAAAGTGGAAAGTTTTCTCAATAATCCGGAAGATTCAACATCTATCCCCTCCTCACGGGTATTCACTCTATATAAAGCCAGTAATGGATGTATTTACGTGGGCACTTCTGCAGGATTCTGTTACTATAACCCCGAAAAAAACAATTTCATCAGAATTGGTTCTTTTACAGGCAAAATATCGGATATCATTGAAGATTATTTCGGAAGAATATGGATAGGAACAAGCATCAGTGGATTATATTCATACAATGTCAGAACCCAAAAGATAACATCTTATCAACGTTCAGACCATCCGAATTCACTAACAAAGAATGTAATCACCACGCTAGCTATCGACAACAAGAAACGACTATGGGTGGGAACTTATGGGCAAGGACTTTGTAGATATAATGATGAAACAGATGATTTTACCAGATACGACTACCTAAAGTTGCCGAATAAAATCATCACTTCCATTATCCCTAAAGGAGACTTACTATGGATTAGTACCAATAAGGGACTTGCTGTATACAATCCGGATACAGAATATCTAAAAACCTATTCGAAATCAAACGGACTATACAATGAACAATTCACACCATGTTCAGGCTTTGAATCTTCTGACGGTAGACTATTTTTGGGTTCGACAGACGGTTTCTGTTATTTCTTCCCGCAAGACTTAAGAGAAAATACATACAATCCACCTGTCGTCCTCACTAATATGACCATTTTCGGAAAAGACATACAGGCCGATACATCCCATTCACCCATTCGCCAATCCATAGGATATACAGATGAGATTGCGTTGAAATATAACCAGTCCATGATCGGATTCGATTTTGCCGCACTAAGCTACATTGCTCCCAAAGAGAATGATTATCAATATATGCTGGAAGGTCTGGATAGCGAATGGCAGTTCACTAAAGGAAGTAACAACCATCTTTCCTATGCAAACTTACCCGTCGGTGAATATGTATTAAGGATCAAGGGAACGAACAGCGATAAACTATGGAGCAGTAATGAAGTACAGCTAAAAATCAAGGTGCTGCCTCCATTCTTCCGGTCGCAACTGGCTTATCTGATCTATGCCCTCGTCCTGTTGATTGCGATTATGCTAACCGTATGGTATTACGTAAAACGCACGGAGAAACGTCAGAAAGAACGTATCAAGAGGCTGAACGATGAAAAAGAAAAAGAGCTCTATAACTCCAAAATAGATTTCTTCACTAACATTGCTCATGAAATTCGAACTCCATTGAGCCTTATTATCGGCCCATTGGAATACCTGATGAAAACTTCAAGTATCAACAATGTGTATGGGGAATACCTAAGTATTATTGAACAGAATTACAAACGCTTGTATGCGCTTGTCACCCAATTGCTGGATTTCCGCAAAGTAGATACGGGATCTTATAAACTATCGTATGACTGTTACCGGATTAAAGAAATAATCTGCAAAGTAACCTGTATCTTTGAATTATCTGCCAGACAAAAGAAAGTGACAATTGACACTTCCTCTATCCCGGAAGAGCTGAGCATCGTCATAGATGAAGAAGCTTTTACCAAGATTATCAGCAATCTACTAAGTAATGCCTTGAAATATGCCAAAAGCACGATTCGTATTACGACTATAGAAAAGGATTCCGAGATAGTAGTCACCGTGACCGATGACGGTATAGGCATCACCGATCAAGAAAAGACTAAAATATTCGACGCATTCTATCAGGTTAAGAACAACAGTGAAATAAATAAACTGGGCATTGGTATCGGGCTTCACATGACACGCTCACTCGTCCAATTGATGAACGGAAAGATCGAAGTCAGCGATAGGGAAGACGGTGAAAACGGTGTTTCTATTTCTGTATATTTCCCCAAACAAGCGGCCATCACTGCTTTGCCACAAGTGGCCAAACGAGTGGAAGATACGATTATTCCAGAAAACAGCATAGAAGAAAATGAACTGGAAAGCACTCTTCCCAGTGAACCGTTGAAAAAACAATATGCCATTATGGTTGTGGACGACAACCCGGAGATTCTGGATTTCCTTTCCAAAATTCTGTCCGAGGAATATTTTGTCATATCGGCTTCGAGTGGAGAGGAAGCGTTGCAAATCCTTGAAAAGAATAACATTGACCTCATCATCAGTGATGTGATGATGGAGGAAATGGACGGGTTCGAACTCTGTGGGAAAATTAAAAGTAACATCAATATTTCCCATGTTCCTGTCATTCTGCTGACAGCCAAAACGGATACGGAAAGTAAAATCAAAGGACTGGAAGCCGGTGCGGATGCGTATATAGAGAAGCCATTCTCACCTTTCCACCTGAAAGCACAATTGCTGAACTTACTCAAGAAAAGGGAAAGTCAGCAGAAAACGTATGCCTCTACTCCGTTGTCCGATCTGCACTCCGCTGTCCACAATAAACTGGATGAAGAATTTATGAATAAATGTACCGAAATCATCCAGAATAATATTGAGGACTCCGAATTTTCGGTAAATACACTGGCACAGGAACTGGGAATGAGCCGTACCTCTGTATTTACCAAGATCAAAGGCATTATTGGCATGACTCCCAATGATTTCATCAAGGTCACTCGATTAAAGAAAGCCTGCAAAATGATGGTGGAGGGAGAATATCGGGTTACCGAAATAGGATTCCTCGTCGGGTTCAGTTCTTCTTCCTACTTTGCCAAGTGTTTCCAGAAACAATTTGGAATGTTACCGACAGAGTTTCTCAAAAAAATAAAGGAAGACCCCTCATCCGCAACAAAATAAGCCGGCAAGCATCCTCCCATTAAGCTAAATCTTAAGACTGTCTCTTATACACATCTGACGCTGCCGACGACTTAATAGGTGTAGAT
>OWIL01000258.1_pt1 | contig 38329 bp, 66 predicted proteins | sample 1732871 | NCBI WGS metagenome assembly OWIL01 (sample SAMN05065763, study PRJEB22554) | human gut metagenome | biome: ENVO:2100002; feature: ENVO:00000062; material: ENVO:00002003 | host: Homo sapiens | place: USA
AGATGTAGCTCCGTCTCGTGGGCTCGGAGATGTGTATAAGAGACAGCTGTTACACAATTGTACAGCAGCATAACGTCCATCAGGTGAAAGACTAGTATTAAAAATATGGGCAGTAAAGGATCGTGAAAGGATGCAATATCCTTCATGGTTTAAAACAATCAGTTTCCCACCTTTTGCCGACGCACCACAATCTTCTAAAAGGAAAGTGCCATTGTCTGCGACCCAACAATCAGCTATTTTTGCTACTTTAATACGCTTTATTATTATTTGAGATTTCCAGTTTAAAAGGCAACATTCAGTTGGATACACAAAGATATAATAATGACCATTCGAAGAAACTTTAGCATATGTAGGGACGAAATCAATGTTAGAAAAGAAATCGATTACTTGTTTTGGAAAAGTCATTACATTTTCCGTTCTATTTAATAGAACAGAAAAATTGGATAGATTACAAATGTCTGTAAAGTCATGATTTATATTGTCAGAACTATTAGTAGTATTTTGTTTTTGGGTTAGGTCATTTTCAATTCGGAGATCTTGAATTCGTTTGTTCAACATTATTGCTGCTCCATTCCCTGAAATGTCTGTTCATATTACGAAGCAAATTGACCAATTAATTCATTAAGTATTTTGTGAATGATTTTAGGGTCTGGCCTACGCTCCTTGATCAGCAGATTTAACTGTTCGGCATCAAGATTGTGACTGTATGAGAGTAGGTGGATTGCAAATTCGTTTGCTTCATTTTCTCGTCGACATGGGACGTAGTAAGGCTTATTCGTACTAAGATAATACCCATATCCGGAGTGCAAACGAGCGTGGCCAAGTTCGTGACATAAAACTATTCGTCTTTGTACTTCAGACAAATTAGCATTTAAAACAATACATTTACGCCTTAGTGGGCGAATCAGAAAACCTCTGATTGCTGATGGCAAATCTAATTCATAGATATCGAAGTTTAAGCATTTGGCAAGCTGGTATGGATTTGCCGTATCATACTTTAGTATAAGATTTTCGACCCGCAATGATATATTGAACATGATTATTTAAGCGTAGACCTATTTTTTAGGTTTACGCTTATTTTTTTCTTTTGCTTGCCAGAACACAAATTCAAGAGCATTTTTTAATTTCTGTTTATCTTCTTCGTCCAGGTGATGTACTTCACCATCAAACATTACTTCAGTATTTTCAAGGAATTTGGCGAGGTCTTTAGGTCGTTCTGGGTGATCGTTCGTAGATATTTTAGTTTCTGTAGCACTAAAATAATCGATTGGGACATTAAAGAAATCCGCAATTTTTTGTAATTTGTCTAATTTTGGTGTGTATTTTCCCTTTTTCCACTCCGATAAAGTGGATGATGCAACACCTGTTTCTTTGCTTACTTGTGCTGCCGTTTTTCCATATTTATCTAGTAGCTCTTGAAATTTTTCATACATAAATCTCACTCCTAAACTAAGAAAGTCGAAAAATAAATATTGACATTTTCGATAAACCGAGTTAAGATTAACTAAACTAAGAAAACCGAATAATAAGTTCGGATAAACGAACCGAGGATGAATTGTTAATTAATGTTATTATATCGGTTTTCCGAGATAATAACAAGAATAATTTGAGTTTCTTAAAGGGGGTGTCAAAATGTACGAGAAGTTTGCTGCTCTTTTATCTAAAAATGATGTAACTGCCTATCAGGTAAGTAAAGAAACAGGTATATCTACTTCTACATTAACAGAATGGAAGCAGGGGAAATATACACCAAAATTAGATAAATTAGTGAAAATTGCAGCATATTTTAATGTTCCAATTGAGTATTTTTTAGATGAAAGCGCGTGAGGTGATTGTTATGGAATCAAAATTTAATCAGCTATGTGTTTGGCCAGCAACTACGTTAGATGGATATAGCAAAGAAGACCTTGAACAGTTTTTTTGGGATGAATTTAGTTGCAGAATAAAATTTGCCGAAGAAGTTGTTACTTTACCATGTTTAGAAAAAAATGAAGAAGGTGGAAGGCATGACCTGTTCTTCTATGTTCATGATGATGATATTGGTAGGTTTGCTGTCAAGCGGCTTCTATATGGAATACGTTGGTGGGAAGACGTTCTTGGCAATGGTAACGGATATCAATATTCAGAAGATACCCTAAAAAAGTATCAAAAAACTTGGTAAAGCAGAATGAAAAAAGAAAGGAAAGCTGGTGAGAGTTTAATGGAAAAACATTATGTGAGCAGAAGTGAAATTGCTGTAGAAAGACATTTTGGAAATGGTGCCATATCAATAGAGCAAGTCATTGGTTTAGTTAAATTGCTAGAACGGGATATAGGAGGAGGTGAGTTTAATTGGAATGTCCTATCTGCCGGCATAAGATTAAAAGCTGTGAACATGTCTACGTCTGGGATGATATAAGCAAACAGAACATTAGGATTTGCAGCAATATAAAATGTGCAGAAGCTTTTAAGCGCGACTTAAGACGGCGCCATAAAACATGTACAACATCTAAAGAAATTTTACCATGAAGGAGGTCTAAAAATGGCAATTAATACAGCTAATCCTTATTTACAAGCTAGATTATTTAGCCAAATTGGACGTATTCAGGCTGCTCAAGAATTAGCTTTGGCAGAGAGTACTCTGAAAAATTATGAATTAGGTTTATCGCCGGTACCTGATTCAACGGTTTTAAGAATGTCTTATCTTTATCGTACACCGTGGTTAAGAGTTCAGCATTTACAGAAAAATGTAGTTTTTTGCGATATTTTTGGGCTGATTCCAGAAAGCCCGACATTAGCTTTTGGTGTACTACAAATGCAAAAAGAAGTTAGCGATGTTGTTGGAGTTTTACCGACAATAATTAGTGATGTTGTAAATCAATCAAGAGTAAGTTCGCATTTGATAAGTGAACTTAGAGAAGCAGCTGTTGCTTTGCTTAGTATTTTTGGGAGAGAAACAAAAAAAGAAACCGCCTGTGCTGGTACACAAACGGTTTCTAGGGGTTAGTAGACAATTATGTCTAAGGTCAAGTCAATTATAGCACATTATGCGATCTTTGCAAGAAGGAGGTTGCGTTGAAAAATTACTGCGATGTATGTTCTGTAGCTATTGAATCAGTTACCGAACTGAAAGTATGGAATGCAGAAGAGAAGAAGATTTATCGTTTCTGCAGTTTTGAGTGTTTAAAAAAGATGCAGAAAAAGAGCAAAAAACGTAGGAGGTAGTTGTATGGCCAGGGATATAAAACAACGATGTGCCAGATGCGGAAAGGCTATATCTGATTGGCATTATGTCAATAATAAGCCGGTATGTATCGATGATCGTTTGTGTTATCACCGGCAAAATAGAAAATATAGAAAGCAAAAATCTAAAAATAAGGTTTTGGTAAGAGTTAAATCTAGATATGGAGGTGAACTGTAATGAAATACATTATTGCTTTGATTGGTGTTATTTTGGTGGCTTTAAGCATTGCTAATTCTGTCGATGCTATCCAGCCTGAAGCGCAGGTAGAAGTAGTTTCTTATACTGTGCATCATGGTGATACTCTCTGGTCTATTGCTAACCGTTATGCGCCAGAACATATCAAGGATATAAGAGAATTTATGTGGCAGATTTGCCAAGATGATCGCAACCAGAATTTGTTTAAAGCTGGTCGTTTTTTACAACCAGGAGACCAGCTTTTAATACCGTTAAGTATAAAAAAATAGACGCCGTGTTAGGGACGCAGCGCCTATAAAGTGAAAAAACATAGAAACGATATGTTTCTACCCAATTTTTATTATAGCATATCGTTTCGCTGTTTTCTATAATCATTATTTTTAGAAAAAGGAGCAATGAAGTATGACTTATAAAACTTGTCCTAAGTGTGGGTCTAATTTAGATGCAGGAGAACGCTGCGACTGTGAAGATGTGGAGCTGACGTGTGAAGGGTGTTCTCATTGTTTACCTATCGGTGAGGGCGATCATATTTGCGACAAAAATGGAGTTCCGGTTATCGTTTTGTCGGAATATATTCCGACTGAAGATTATTTATGTTGTAGAAGAAAGGATAGATAAAAATGGCAAAACTGATTATGACTGTTGAGGAAATGCAAGATCGTAGTAAATGGCTGGAAATGCGTAAGTCTGGTATTGGCGGCAGCGAAGCCGCTGCAATCGTGGGACTTAATCCGTGGAAGTCGGCGTTTCAGCTTTGGATGGAAAAGACAGGGCAGGTTGAACCGGAAGATTTGAGCGATAACGAGTATGTTTATTGGGGCAATGTATTAGAGCAGGCTGTTGCTGATCGTTTTTGTGAGCTGACAGGAAAGAAGGTTCAGCGACGGGGCATGCTGCAGGATGACGAATATCCGTATATGCTTGCCAGTGTTGACCGGATGGTAATTGGTGAGAACGCAGGTCTTGAGTGTAAGACGACTAACGCCTTTAACAGTAAAGTTTGGGCTGATGATGAACTTCCAGATAGTTATTACATTCAATGCCAATGGTACATGATGGTTACTGGTTGTGAGAAGTGGTATATCGCTGTATTGATTGGTGGAAATAAGTTTATATGGAAAGAAGTGCCACGTAATGCGGCTGACATTGAAGCGTTAAGAAAGGCTGCAGTTGATTTTTGGTCAATGGTAATCACTAATACTATGCCGCCTGTAGATGGAAGTAATGACTGCAGTAATGCTCTTGCTGATAAGTTTCATGGAGAAAGTGGTAAAACTATTGATCTTCCAACCGCCGCTAAGGCATGCATAGAGCGTCTACGGAGTATTAAAGAAAGTATCGGTAAACTTGAGGAACAAAAGAAGTTAAGTGAGAATGAATTGAAATCAATGTTAGGTGATGCTGAGGTTGGCATTATAGGTGAAGATAAGGTTACATGGAAAATCCAAGCGGGAAGAGTGACTGTTGACAGTAAAAGATTGAAAGCAGAACAGCCTGCAATCTATGAATCATACAGCAAAATTGGAAATCCAATCAGAGTATTTAAAGTTGGTTAATTATAAAGGAGCGTGTTTTAAATGGCAAATACAAGCGGTGGGTTGTTATCTACAGTAAATAAATCTAATGAAAATAAAGATGTACAGAAAAAGAGCGTTGCTTTAATTATGAACGAAATGCTTGATAGCAATGGTATTAAGGCAAGAATCAATGAATTGCTTGGCAAAAGATCTGCACAGTTTGCTGGTAGCTTAGTTAGTTTAGTAAATGCTGACGCAAATTTGCAAAAGGTGTTTGCACAAGCTCCGATGACTATTATTCAAGCTGGACTTAGAGCGGCAGCTTATGATTTGCCTGTCGATCCAGGTCTTGGATATGCATATATTGTCCCATTTAATAATACAGTTAAAGATAAAGATGGAAAAGAATTTAAACGTATGGAAGCTACTTTTATTATGGGTTATAAGGGTATGTATCAATTGGCCATGCGTACAGGTGTGTATAAGAAGTTAAATGTTGTTGATGTTCGTGAAGGGGAACTGAAAAAATATAATCGATTAACAGAAGATATCGAAATTGAATTTATTGAAAATGAAGATGAGCGTGAAGTTAAACCAATCATTGGATATTGTGGATATTTTCGTTTGGTAAATGGTATGGAAAAAACTATTTATATGACGGTAAAAGCATTAGAAGCTCATGAATTGAAACACCGAAAAGGTAAATATATGGGCAAGGGATGGCGTGATGATAAAGATGCTATGTGTCGTAAAACCATTTTACGTAAATTGATTGGTAAGTGGGGTGTTATGAGTATTGACTATCAATCTGCATCCCCATCCATGATTGCTGCGGCTGAAGCGGTTGCCAAAGGACAGTTTGATGATGATGATATCCCAACAATAGAATCTACCGCTACGATTGAACAACTTTCTGATGGGCGCACAGTTGACTTGGAAACGGGCGAAATTGCTTTTGACGGGGATTTTACTGAGGACGAATTACAAGCTGCTCAAAGCGGCAGTGAGGATAAATAATATGGAATTAATGATGAGCAAATGTCCGGAAGTGCTAATCAGTGAAGTAGGACGTGAATAAAGTCACCGATAAATTTGTTTTAGGAGATTGATATGAAAATAGGTCTTGTTGATGTAGATAATCATAATTGGCCTAACCTGGCTCTAATGAAAATATCAGCTTGGCATAAAAGTCATGGGCATTCAGTCCAATGGGCTGGAAGTTTAGAGCATTACGACATTGTGTACATGGCAAAGGTTTTTACTTTTACAGCGGATGATTTGCAGGCGTACCAGGCCGAGGAAATTATCAAAGGTGGAACAGGCTATGATCTTGTAGGTAAATTACCGGAAGATATTGAGCGCTGTTACCCTGACTATGAGCTGTACGGAATTAAAGATACTGCATATGGATACCTAACAAGAGGGTGTCCCAGACAATGTCCGTTTTGTATAGTGGGACAAAAAGAAGGTACAAACTCTTATAAAGTTGCTGATTTATCGCAGTTTTGGCGTGGTCAGAAGCACATAAAGCTGCTTGATCCTAATTTGCTGGCTTGCCCTGATTGGGAAAACTTACTTGGACAGTTGGCTGATAGCGGAGCATGGGTAGACTTCACGCAAGGGATTGATATTCGCCTTATGACAGATGAAAAGGCCGCTGCTATTAATAAAGTCAAATATTCAATGCTGCATTTTGCGTGGGATGATCCTTGCGATAAGGTGACTTTGGATAAGCTGAAGGAGTATGTGTCGACTTGGAAAGGCAGTGATAGAAATAGAAGGGTCTATGTACTCACTAATTTTAGCAGCACGCACGAAGAGGATTTATATCGTGTATATACCTTGAGGGATATTGGCTATGATCCGTATATTATGATTTTTGACAAACCGAATGCTTTAGCTAAAACAAGGTACCTGCAGCGTTGGGTTAACAATAAACAGATATTTAGGACGATTAAGAAGTTCGAAGACTATGATCACACGAGAGGTTAGCTTATGAAGCACATCGTACAGTTTAGCGGTGGCAAAGATAGTACTTGTATGCTGCTAATGATGTTAGATCAAAATATGCCGGTGGATGAGATCATATTTTGCGATACAGGCAAAGAATTTCCAGGTATGTATGATCATATTTCAAAAGTAGAAAAGTACATTGGTCGAAAAGTAACTGTCTTACGGGTTGATCATAGTTTTGATTACTATTTTGCAGAATACATCAAAGTGAAAGGCAAAAGCCAATATTCGCAAGGCTATGGCTGGCCGAGGATGTGGGTAAGATGGTGTACAAGGTTGTTAAAACAGAAGCCAACAAGAGATTACCTAAAGAATCAAGGCGAGTATATACAATACATAGGCATAGCTGCAGATGAGCCAAAACGTCATAAAAGTATGCCGAAGAATACAGTACACCCGTTGTTTGATTGGGGTGTTACAGAGAAACAAGCATTGCAATACTGTTATGACAGGGGCTTTGACTGGGATGGCTTGTATGAGCATTTCAGACGTGTATCCTGCTGGTGCTGTCCTTTGCAGAGGTTGAGCGAACTGCGGACGCTGCGAAAGTATTACCCAGAGTTATGGCAAGAGCTTATTGACATGGACAGCAGGGTAGAATACAAATTTAAGCCCGACTATTCAGTTGAAGAGTTGGAGCGTCGCTTTGCTTCAGAGGATTTGCAACAGAAACTATTTTGAGGAAGTAAGATAATGAATAAATTTAATCATACGGCACACAAAGAGCTGTGGGACTGGCTGGTGAAAAATCCTGATAAATCAAAGTGTGACTGGGACGGTTGGGTTCTTAACGGCGGCAAATATGAAATAGCAAATAGTTACTGTTTTGCTTGTGAATATGATTGTAAATATTCTGGAGATGATGATACTTGCGACTGTTGCTCACTTGTTTGGCCGAACGAGGTGAAATGCGATGAAGGAGACGAATGTGATCCTTCATTATATGAAAATTGGGGAAAAGAAATTAATCTACAATTAAAGTCAAAATTAGCAGCTCAAATAAGAGATTTACCTGTTAGAGATGGAGTTGAGTGTATATGAGTAAAAAAGAAGCCGCTGTTACTTTAGCGTTTATCTTCGCTGCAGGTTTCCTATGGCATCTTGGTTGTGCTTTGGCAGAGGTAGCAGTAGAGTGGCATATTTGGAGAGGTGTAATGTAATGAACAAAGTTGTTTTAATGGGACGATTGACCAAGGATCCGGAAGTTAGATACACGCAGACCGGCAAAGTAGTGACACAGTTCACTTTAGCGGTAGACAGACCTTTTAAAGATGCTAATGGCAATAAAGAAACTGATTTTATCTCCGTTGTTGTTTGGGGTAAAGCTGCTGAATTAGTGGGTAACAGCTGTCAAAAGGGGCATAGATTACTTATAGATGGGCGTTTACAAATTCGCAGCTATGATTCAAAAGACGGCGGTAAACGCTGGGTGACGGAGATTATAGCAAACGGAGTAGAGTTTATTGAGCGTAGGTCGGATACAGCGAAACCAACAGGTGAAAAAAGTGAGATGGAAGCATTCGGTCAGGCCGTACCGTTTGACGAAGAAATACCGTTCTAGGAGGCGGAAATGCAATACGATTACGAAAAGGCAGCAGCGATAATCAATGCCTTTAGGGATTTGGTAATGGAAATAAAATCCATTGATAAGGCTTGTCAGACAGAAATCAAAGAAGCTGATATGGCCTTTTGCGATATTCGTCATAAATGTGAGATTGATTATCCTAAAAACAGGAGCACACGGACCAAAATTTGCAGATTGATGAAGGAGTACAGCGTAAGGCGCCGGAACGCAAAAGAAACTCTCGAAGTTATAACGCCATTGGTACGATTTTTAGATAAAAATACTCATGCCAGTAATTTGATAGGTCAAATGGCAAACGAAACTCGCAAGGCCTTAGAAAATACCCGCAGAAGCAAAGTATATAAGGCGAGGGTGCTTCCTGAATTGTTTGAAGGAATGGAGAGATAAAAGTAATTATGCATATCAATATAAAAGCTATGTTAGCAATGATTAAAGATGAACCAGAGGACAAATATATACCAGTTTTAAAACCAATTCTTGAGGCTCTCTTAAACGAGAATAAGATGCTACGTAGGAAAAATAGCCAACTTGGCGGGAAAGTGGCGAGAATGAGGAGAGCACTCAACGGAGAGAGTAAATATTAAAAGGATGATGAAAAATGGAAATAAGAACAATTAGATTAGTAGAAGCAAGATTATTCCAGCTAACCCTTCAACCAATGAATGATAGTGAATATAGCTGCAGAACCATTGCTGTTGCTGACGATTATTGCAAGTTGGTTAAATGGTATCAAGCTCAGATTGTATCCGATGGAAGTGGTGTAATGCGGTTCAAGCCAGGATCTCCGTTAGAATGGTTTTATCCTGCGGCATCTTTGGAACTGAATCGTTTAGACGCTTATGATCGTGGGATTTCTGATGAGTGGGTAAAGCTAAGTGTCTACGAAGATATTTTCGAGAGTAAAGATTATTATGTTGTTCGCTAAGCATTGGGATTGAAGGTGGCCTTATGGGTAATCGGATAATAAAAGAAAGTATATGCAGCAGCCCTACAATTGATCAACTCAGTTGGTTTGAAGAAGCGTTCTTCTATCGGCTAATAGTTAATTGTGATGATTATGGACGTATGGATGGAAGAATTCCTATTATTAAATCTAGGCTGTTTCCTTTGAAGGATATAACAAAAGCGACTGTTGATGATGCGCTAAATAAGTTATCGAAGGTAGGCTTGGTGGTTCGCTATGAAGCAAATGGGCAACCGTACTTGCAATTGGTAACTTGGGGTAAACACCAGCAGATTAGAACTCGTAAAAGTAAATATCCTGATCCACCTGATACAGCAAAGACGATTTTATCCACAGGTGTTGAGAAGTCAAACGCTAACACTTGCAATCAAATGAAATCAAATGAAATCATTTGCCCGCCTAATCCAATCCAATCCAATACGAATACGAATCCAATACAATCCAATACAGTACTATATGAGTTAGTACTTAATACTGCAGGGAAAACCAAAGAGCAGTTAGTGTCTGACGCATTTGATGACTTTTGGGACTTATACCCCAAACAAACGGAAAAAGAAGTTGCTAAAGCTGCATTTCATTCTCTTGTTGATATTGGGGTTTTTCCTGATGACGTTGTTTCAGCTGTGCTGAAGTTAAAACGTGAAAAGGTTGGTACTCAGATTCGTTATTATAAAAAGCCAGCAGATTTTTTGAGTTTTGATGTTATATCGAGATATCTGCCTAAGTATCTAAATAAATGTCCTATTTGTCAGTCTGCTGGATTTGTCCCTGAAGAGGCAGGAAATGGTATGAAACAGTGTGATTGTGCAGATAGGTACAATCATTTGGGGTGGCATTTTAAAGAATCGTAGGAGGGAGTGGTATTTTTTATGGATAAAAAATTGATATATATTGCTCATCCATTTGGTGGTGATGATGTAAACGTAAAAGCGTGTGAGGATCTAGTTCGTAAGCTGACGACTAATTGCAATAACTCTTATGTATTTGTTTCGCCAGTACTTAATTTTGGTCATATGTATGTGGATGTTGATTATATCGATGGTGTAAATATCTGTTTAGATCTGTTGAACGCTTGTAACGGATTATTACTTGCTAACGCTTGGCAAACATCCCGCGGATGTTTGGCTGAGTACGCTTTTGCAAAGGCTAAGGGAATAAGAATTTTTAGCCTAAATATAACGAGAGATTTGATATGAGAAAATAAAAGAAAGTGAGATAACCCGAGAAAAGGCGGGAAAGCTCGAGATGGTGCGAAGTTTGACGATCAGCACCGAGAAGGTAAAAATCTCACGGCGTGCATGAAAAAACAGCCGCTCGTGTACACTTGTAGCCGTGTGAAAGATTTTAAAATATAATATAAAAAGCATTAAAACCCCGTTTAAAACTACCTTCACGGTAACTGTAAACGGGGTTTTAATGCTTTTTCACATCCGTTGGGTGAGAAAGTTAGTGGGAAAGTTAAAAATAGCACGACAGCTAATGTTATTGGCACTCTGCACTTTCTCACTAACTTTGCATAAAAATAACCTATACTGCACTTTTTATGCACTTCAATCTACGATTCGTTTGTTTTTTCCATTTTTTGAGATAGATAAACAAGCACTTCTATATCCTTTTCACCTAAGTTCTTTGCGGATAGTAATAAATTCATTAAATTTTTATCTGCAAGAATGGTTTTAGATAAGTTAAAGATAGCGTTGTTCAAAGATGGCTCAATCATCTCGCTTTTTAATGACTCAACTGAAATATCAAGAGCTTCGCATATCTTTATTATACTTCCTACCGCAGCTCCGCCAATACCATTATTCAGCATAGATAACAGAGTTGTATACGGAATATCAATTTCGGACGCAAACTTTTTAAGATTTCCATATCCTTTTTGCTTTATTAATTCTTTCAAATATTCTTCTCTTGTCATAATACTCATACCTAACACCTCTTTGCTAAAAGTTTATATCTAAGACTACCAAAAAAAACAAATCTTCTCAACATAAAAAACGATATTTTGTATTTTAACTGCAGAATATCGTTGACTATTACTAAATTTCGTGTTAAAATCGATATATAGAACGAAATTTAGTATTGGAGGGTTAAAGATGTACGAAGCCATAGAAATAGAGCTGTTAAAAAAAAGATGGAGCAAGAAAACTTTATCTGCAAAAACGGGCATAAAATATTCAACTTTATTAGGGAAGTTCTCGGGAAAATTCCCCTTTTCCCTCGACGAAAGCTTCCGAATCAAGAAAGCATTAAACAGCAACAACTCAATAGAAAAGCTATTTAAGGTAAGAGAACAAAGGAGGTAAAAATGAAACCTACTATTATATATGCATCAATCTGGTACATTTTAAGCGAATCCGAAAACGCTATCTGGTTCGCTTGTGGCGCCTTAACCGTCCTTGTCCTACAGTTAGTATTCGCGCAATAAAAAAGCCGTGCAGGAACGCAGCTTTTGAGAATGGAGGCATCCTTATGATTATAAGAACACCACACGATGTCGAATTTACAATTTTTCTTAAAGCACTAGAAAAAAGAGAAATAGAACGATATAAAGCCCTTGGGATACCGTATGACAAATATAAACTTACGCCTGAAGGAATACAGGAAGTAAAACATCTTCGTTACTCATGGGCCCGAGCTGAGGCCAGAGCAGCAACGAAAGAAGAAATGCAGCACTGTCAACAAATGAGTTTTACTGAAAAAATAATAGGAATGATATCCTTGATCATTTCCATTATCGCACTTGTAATCTCAATAATGCTTTAGCACATTTGAAATAACCGACTAAAGGGGTGATACCTCGTGTCCAACAAAAAATACTTAAAATCCTCTTTGTACCGATATAGCATCAGGATGACGGAAAGGTATAACAGAACTCCTCGGAAGTTTACAAAAAAAGAAATAGAAATCATGAAAGGTATTTTTTACAGTTTCCCCACTGAAGAAGAAAAAGAGTATGATGCATACTTAAGTAAAAGGATGCGACAAGATCGAATGCAACTCGAAATTCTTTTTTGGGGCATAGTTATGATGCTTATTATAGGACCAGCAGCATGCTTGGCATATCTTAAAAGATAAAGGTGTAAGACAATGACAGATCTAAAGAATATTTGCCAGCCAGAATCATCCTCAGATCACATAATAGGAAGAGATGTTCCTGCATTTATCGTCTACGATGACCGTCCGCCGGAGAATGATCCCAAGGTGCATTATTTCACAGGAGGAACAAAATGTCCGAAAGGATTCACTGGATCAGATAAAGATGACTCGGAAACAAAGATGTGCTGTATACTCGCCCTCTGTGCGATTATCAGCCTGCTCTTAGGGGGAGTAATGTTAAAGTATATTTTACATCACGATACAATTTGGTGGCCTTTAATCGCTCTCGCCAGCTGTCAATGCTTTTGTTTTGGAATAATCTGCATTGAGGGCATCTTTGAATAATTCATCCAATATATATATCTTCTTGTATTCTTTATATCTATGATATTCCAGCATCTCGATACCACTGAAAATTATTTTTAATCTATTCCGAAACGGCTCGCTTGTTAAACTTAAAGCAAAACAAATTTCATCTTTTTTCTTTTTTAATCCATAAAAAAGAGGCTTTAATTTTTTCTTAATCGGTCTTTCTGTAGTCCGAAACATTAAAATGATCTCGGAAGAGACCTGCTCCATTACTGGTGATCTTGTTACCAGCAAGTGAACTATGGTTGAAGTGTTTGCGGGAAAAGCTCCGGTTGGTGCTGGCGGAACACACACCATGACGGAACCTCCGCTTTCGTGAATCCGATAAAATTTCTGGGCATTGCCATGATATGTGTCTTTAAACAACATATTATACTCTTTGCCATCGGCCGCCACAGCGCATAAATCAAAATACCCCATATCCATATTACTTGTATTGACAATTTGTAACCTCACCATAAAAGCTTTTTTGGGACGGCACGTGCCGCCGGGATGAAAACTACAATCTATTATTTGGGGCTCGCCCCAATATACATCGATATGCTTGTTGTACGCCGATCGCCAAGGAAGCAAAAATCCGAATACGGCAACCACAAGGCCTATGATCTCAACCATCGGGTACTTTACATTCGCATGAATCAATTCTACCCAGTAACTTAAAATTTCCAAATCAAACAACTCCCTTTCTTACATTATAACAAACTCCAAAAGGAGGCACCATACATGGATGAAAAACGAAAACTTGCGTTATTTGAAGATTATTACAGCGCTGAACGCACGGCAGCCATGCCCCAATCATGGGACGCGAAATGTTTTTGCCGAGGGGTATCTACGGGCTGGATGGACGCTCTCCGCTGCCTTGGCCTTTTAAACGAATACGAAGCATGGAAATCAGAACAGGAGGAATAGTCATGGACCAAAAAGCAAAAGAAAAGCTCTTTGAGCTGGCCGACTACTACGAAGGGCGCGCTTTAAGCAATGAAGACGCAACACTCGAAAGCTACTGTCAGGGACGCTGCGATGCCATTTCAAGCGTACTGGTTGCCCTGGATATTGAAACCGAATACATAGAATGGCAGTTAGATCAATGATTATCCCCGGCTCCGATCTCCAATCAAAACAGAATACATATCTGACGGCGGAACAGGTGGCAGAGCTGCTGGGCTGCAGCAAACAATGGGCGCGGGAACTGGCCGATGTCTATGGTGCTATATCAGTAAAAAGCAGTTTTGGTGGCGGATCATCTGGCACATCCTACCGCTTCCCGCTGCATAACCTGCCGCCTGAGGCCCAGAGGAAATATATGGAAATGCAGACCAAAAGAGTAAAAACAGCGTATGAAACAGCACCAAAGTGGATCCGCGACCAGGCAGAGCAACGGCTCTGGCTGCTGGAAGAATGGGAAGACTACTGCAGCAGGCACTCAAAGCTTAAAAAGCCTGAGATATTCAAAATCTTTGCCGCCGATATCCGCGGCTGCAGGACAGAGCTTAAATTCAGCCTGGCATCACTGTACCGCTGGGAAAAAGCGTATCGCGAAAAAGGCATGGACGGCCTGCTCGGAAAGATACCAACCCAGCCGCAGCGCAAGATCCACCCCGAAGCCTGGCAAAGATTCTGCGAACTGTATCTCCGCCCGCAGCGGCTTTCTATCAGCTACTGTTACGATCTCGTAGAAATGGAAGGCGCAGACAAAGGATGGTGGCTGCCTACTAAAGAGACTGTCGCCCGGCTTGTGCGCACGGATATCCCGGAGGGAATCCGCCGCCTGCAGCGTCTTGGCGTAAAAAACGCCTACGACAACGCCACGCCGTTTACACGCCGCGACCCGGACAGCATTTCTTCTGGACAGATCTATGTAGGTGATCATCATATGCTGGATCTCATGGTCATCCATAATGGCAAAGCAAAACGGCCATGGCTCACGGCTTGGCTTGATATGCGCAGCCATAAATTCGTCGGCTGGATGGTAACACTTTCGCCATGCACGAATACTATCATCGGCTCGCTTGCTAAAGCCGCCATGGATCCGGCTATCGGGCTGCCGCGTGAAATCTACATAGATAATGGCCGCGACTACTGCTCGTATCGCTTCGCCGGACGCGGCTACAGAGGCAAACCCATGAGCGAGGATGATCAGGCAAGGCTGATAGCCGAAGGAAAGCAGGTCGCAAGCCTTACAGCTCACCTGGATATCAAAGTCCATTACGCGATAGTCGAAAATGCCCGGGCAAAGGTCATTGAAAGGGCCTTTAAAGATGTAGTCGAGCGCTTTAGCAAGAACTACAGCACCTACTGCGGCAGATCCACCATAGAGCGCCCGGAAGATCATAACGATACTATCAGGAAAATGCTTAAAAACCATAAAAAGGGCCGTGAGGTCTTGACGCTTGACGATATCAAAGCAGATCTTGATACCTATATCCGGCAAATATGGAATAAAACGCCGTCAGCTGCCGGCAGAGGCCGCAAGGCCGAGTGCCCGGATGAAACCTTTATCAGAACGCGCCTGCCGGTTCGCCGGGCAACTCCGGATACCTGCAAGCTGCTCTTTATGAAGTCGACCAACCCGCGCAAGATCGGCCGCAATGGCATCACTTTCCGCGGTGAGGAATACTATAACCCGGATTTCCTGCTCATCAAGGGCCAGAGCGTCTATATCCGCTACGACGAGGACGATCTGTCGAAGATCTACGTCTACAGCACAAAAGATGAGTATATTGGTACAGCAGAGCGTGTCAAAGCGCTGCCGGCGATCGGAGCAGATCCGGAGCTTTTAGCGCAGGAAATGGCCCGCAAAACCGGAGCTATGAAGCGGCTAAAAAATCACCCGCTCACAAAAGCAGCTAAAGCAGCCGATTTGCCGAGCATATCGGAAATTGCCGCCATGTTCGCCAAGAACAAACCCGCCCCGGACCCGGAACCGACAGACGTCATAGAGCTTGTGCAGACGTCCAGAGAGGTCAACAGGAGCGCCAAACGGCTTAAAGCTGCAGGCGATACCTTAAATATAAATCCTTTTGAGGCCATGCTTCAGGGGACGATAATACCAAGAAAGGAGCGCTGGAAAAAGTAAGTGTAATCAAAAAACATAAAAATAAAAAAGCTCTGTTATTACACAGAGCGGAAAGGACATGATGAAAAATACCAAAAGAATAGTTCTGGAGATAGCGATAATCTGGGCTTACATATCTCAAGTATATTCGTACATGAATGAAGGGATTGCGTTGATAGGTTCATTGCTTTTGGGAATCGTTCCAATGGCTTTAGTATTCGTTATTCTCATCATAAAGGAACCAAGTGAATTTTGAACAGCATCATTCGGGACGAGAACAGAAATTCATGACTCTATTAACCTAAAACAAAGAAAGGGGCAATACCATGAAAGAACTTGATGAAAACACAAAAAAGAAGATAACCAACGAAGACACGCCGATGCCTCCTAAAAAACCAGACTTTCATGAAATTGTGGGAGAAATTATGTGGATATTTCAAAAAAACAACCTTACTTTTACTGCAATAAAAGGTGTACTTTCCGAACTCGAACTCAGATCTGCACATTTTTCAAAAAACCATCCTGTAAATTTTTCTGACGCCAATGGTGTGGCAAAAGAAATTAGAGTTTACCAAGAACGATCAAAAACAAATACTGATTCAACGGACGAGTCAAAAAGAGAGCAAACTTACACTATGCCTCCGCGCCTACAAGTGGATCTAAAAATACAATTAGATCCTTATGAGCCCGGATATGAAAAAGTAAAAGAAGCTGTAGCCGCCGCTGCAGAAATACAAAAAGAGTACAGCTGCAACTGCACTCTTTTTGTAGAAACTTAAGCGAGGATCGATCATGGAAAAACTAATTTTGTTAATCGTTTTCCTCGTTGGCGTGATTGCCGGGTTCTATCTTTTCAGAACGGTTTTCCGATGGCGACTCGGCTCAGCGGCCCTACAAATGGATTTGTTTTGGAAAGAAATAACCCTGCTGAACCCAAAGGAAGAATCTTCCTTAGAACAAAAAGTGGCATGGCTGCTTAGAAGGCAAATTGATATAGCGTTAATTTTAAACAGCATCATTCGAGACGAGAACAGGAATTCATGATTCTATTTCTTTCTTGAGATATTGCAACAAAATCGTTTTGTATAATCTCCTCAATATTAGGATGCAACCCGGGCAATCTTAGTGCCTTAGATATCACCAGAATAGTTAAATCCGCATCTGCGGCATAGACTCCCAACAAAGACCGCTCCTTTTCTGAAAAAACGAATGTCCCCTTAGAATTCAAAAGAGCCTTAGCTGGGTAAAAAGAGGAGGTAAAATACCGATTGATCATTGAAAAATCATCTTCACTGAGAACCTCAAGAAAAAGTTTTTCGTTTTTAGACCATTCTGATTCCTGACTTTTAACAAACCCATCTATTTTCGGATTTTTATAATCATTCCGATGATCCAATAATTCGTATTTCAAACGATTCAAAATTTCAATAGCTTTTTGCTCTTGCTCCTTTCGGTCTAAACGCTTCCTGAATAAGCCAAGCAAAAAACCGGGGATGCCAAAATCCATAACCATCACCTCCTTTCTGATTAAATTATAACAGAAAAATTAAGGTGAGGGAAAACAAAAGGCAGCCGCCTGCAAGCGACTGCCTCCCAAAAATACACGCAGGCGAAGTTGAACGCACCTGCGTAAATATCATATCAAAATGACAGTTAAAGTCAATATAAAGCTCGTTTAAAAGGAGGAAACACAATGAACAGCTTAATCGAAAGAGTTAAAAAATATCTTACGACACATACAGATATCAGTCAGGAAAAGCTGGCCAAGCAGATCGGGATCTCAGGAGCTGCCCTTTCCGGTTTTTTAAGAGGCAGCTATAAAGGCGACCAGAAAGCCATCGCAGATAAATTAGAAGCGCTGCTAATCGCCGATGAAAGCCGCAGCCGGGCGATAAACGAGATCAAGGCCCCTGAAATCATTGAAACAAATATCATGCGCCAGATCAACTTCGGGATGGATTACGCCCGCGATCGCAATGATATCATCGTCATTTACGGCGCACCCGGGATCGGCAAAACCGTAACAGCCAAAGATTGGGCAGCGGATAACCCGACGAGCATCTTCATCACAGCAAATCCGAATCTTGCCACCAAGCGCTGCGTCATGGAAGAGATCCTTGAAGCCCTGCGCCAACGAACAGACAGCAGAGCTGACCGCATGCACCGCTCTATTGTTAAAGCACTTGAAAAGACCAATCGCCCCATCATTATAGACGAAGCTCACTTCCTGCGGCTTGACGCGATCGAGACGCTGAGGGCAATATATGACGCGACCGGCGTACCCCTGATCCTCGTTTCAAACCCGACTATCATGGACAAGATCACCGAAAAAAACAAGTTGATCACCGGCCAGTTTTTCAGCCGCAGCGTTAAGATCCAGCTGGACGAAACGATCCCGCTGGAAGACGTGCAGGGAATCGTCTTGCAAAATGGCGTAGAGCTTGATGAAGAAGCCCTCGACGAACTTCACCGGGCGGCCAATAAAACTGGAGCGCTGCGCCTTATGACCAAGCTTTACCTCTTTGCTCTTAAAATGGCTCATAGCGCGGGTGAGAAGCTATCCATCCGCCACATTCAGGCCGCCGAACAAGTTATTACAATAGTCTAGGAGGTACAATGGATAAAAATAATTATGAACTCATGAATCTTACGCATATCGGCAAAAGCTTTACCGCGCTCGGCTTTAATGCCAATTTAAAAAAATCATATGCCACCTGGGGCAAAGACAGTGCAGGCAATGAATGGTTTGAGGCGTGGGAAACCAAAGACGATGCTATTTCAAGCTATTATTATCGTCTCGCTGAAGCCAGGGAGGAAATATGACATGCTGAGAAATCTTCTTATCGCTATAACAAAGGCTTTTAAATGGTTCGTGGGCTGGCCACGTCCGGTGCTTGTGCCTAAATTTAAAACAGGCTGCGAAGTATGGTACAGTGCGAGCCAGTATGACGAGGAAGCGGAAGGCGGCGCAGCCATCGGCACTGTCGAGATAGTAAAAGTAGACCGCACTGCCGAAAAAATAAATTACCTGATCAAAACAAAACCGCATGGCGCAGTCTGGCGTAAAGAAAGCCAGCTGCAGCCCTGCGCACCAGCAAGCGAGGAGTGATACAATGACGCGTATTTTGGAGTGCGATAAATGTTATCACCTGCAAGAAACGGCACCTGACGCCGCCTATTGCGCCCATATGCATGTTAATCCATGCTACAGAGGATTACACAAGGAACCGAAGGTCATAACCCCTAAACGGATCCAGCTGCCGGCCCTGCCGCCAAAAACAGAAAGTAAACGCATACCGCCGTTTCGCCCGATGAAGCGTTCTAATTTTGACTGGGAAAAGCATCACGAGTATGTATTTAAAATGCACTACGAAGGACGCAGCGCCCGCAGCATCGCGCTGGCGATAGGCGTAAATGCCAGTACAGTGTGGAGCTACATCGACAAATACAGGAGGGATCGACAATGAAAATCAAAATCCCGGATATACTTATCGCAATGCTCTTTGCTTTAATGATAACTGGTCTTTGTTGGCTGACCACAGCCGCCATTTTTTCATTATTACACTTAACAAACATACCCAAATAAAACACAAAGGAGTTTAAACATGGACGCATTAACCTTAACCGGAATCAAAAACATACTAAAAACAGCAATTGCCGTGTGCTGGCAGATGCTAAAACTTGCCGGGCTCGTAGCCCTTATTGCCGCATTGATCTACTTTGTAGGCTTTTTCTGGGCACTTGGCAAAGAAGCAGCAGCGACCGTGATCGAATACTACATTTGGAGAGGCGGGATTTTTTAATGGAAAATGGCAAAAGATTTACAACGCCAGGAGACGAAAATAAAGAGCAGGTAACGAAACGACTGCGGCAGCAAATCGAAGAATGCCTGGAAAATGACAAGCCGATAATCGTCGGCCTGGAAAATGACCTCTACATTCTGGGGCGTGCTCAAAGCCCGGAAGAATTCATTAAGTTTGCAATGAAGGCGACAAAAGGCCTCGCCGAAACGATTGAAAAAGCTACCGGTCTTATCAGTGCAGAAGAGCTGCTCGGAGTCATTTGCGAAGCGATAAAGGAAACCAAGGAGGAAAAAACTGGTGAGCAAAAAACAGATGCCCAAGAACAAAAACCGCTCCGCTAAGTCAGCTTTTAAAAACAAAGTTTGCCGCCGCTGCGAGATCGGCCGTAAGAGCCGGAAACTGGACGACATAACAACTTCGCTGGACAGCAGCATAAAATAGCATGAGATAGGCAGCGTGCTTCTGCCGAAAGAAGAAAAGTTATCGCTTTGGGAAAAGATAAAAAGATGGTTAAAATCATAACAAAGGAGAAACTATGATAAACTCAATCCTCACCATCAACAGAAATGGTACCTGCTGCATTCCTGTAGCGATTCGCAGGCTCATGCACCTAAAACCGGGTACCAAGCTTATAATCAGCCTGCAGGAGCAAAAGTCAGGAGATAAAATAATCGTGCTAAAACCAAGAAAAGGAGCCGCAATCAATGAGTAGTACAAATATCCAAACCTACATCGATAGAGCCGTGCAGCTGGAGGCCGAAATCGCTGCCGCCAAAGAGCAGCTGGAAGAAGCCAAAATCAAGATCCAGACCGAGCTTTACGCAAAAATGCAAAACTGCAATCTAAATTACGCTTATGCCAACTCAGATAACGGCCGGGCGGAGCTCATGATCAGAACAAAGCTCAATATCATTGACCCGGAAAAAGCAATGGCCCTGATCGGCGCCGTTGCTGAAGAAAACATCAAAGTTAAAACTGAGCCGAAATACGAGATCAAAACAAAGTTTAAAATCGCCCTCACAGCCCTCTTGCGTATGGACTACGAGGAAATAGACCTGAAAGCCATTTTGGCGCTTTTAAAAGCCAAACCTGACGCTGTGGAGGTGCTTGTTAAAAAGCTCAAGGGCGAATACAAAAAGGATCTGGAGCTGCTTCGGGCAGCAGGCCTTGGCAGCGAAAACCTAGAAGAAGAACTCGACGCTATCCGCGCCGCCAAAAACGCCGAGCTCGTCAAAAAATACTTTGACCTTAGCTCGCTGGACGTTGAAGAGCTGGCAAAAGCGATCAGCGTCGAAGATACGCTTGCCCTTACGATAAGCCCCGGCGAACAATAAAATAAGGAGGCAGGGCAATTATGGCTAACATCATAACAAAAAAGCAGGTCGGGCTGCTGCAGACAGCTAAAACAAAGCTTGGCCTCAGCGAAGAAGATTATCGATCACTGCTCTATAAATATGGTGTAGACAGCACCAAAGAGCTAACTCAACCGGCTTTCAAGCATCTCCTCAAAACCTTTCAGCGGCTGGGGTTTGAAATGCAAGGCCGATCAACAGCAGCTCAACTGCGCCATATTGCGAAAATGCAGGCCGATATGGGCATATCAGATGCAGGTCTCGGCAGCCTGTGCCAAAAAACTGTGGGAAAATCCAATCCAGAAACGCCTGGCGAATGCTCGAAAGTCATCGAAGCGCTGAAAGCTATAAAACGCCGAAAGGAGGCAGCTGCCAGTGGATGATAAAATCAAAAATCAGCTTGAGGCTGACGTGCAGCCGGAAGATTTCTCCCCCTCTTTTCAGCCGGTGGTTGATGCGATCGGTGTGAGGTCGGCGATTGAGCTTTGCAAAAACAGCGGTGGCATCCAGCAGTACATACCGCTTTACACCGAGGCACTGGAGGGGGCACGCAACAGAGCGATAGCAAAAGAGTTCGACGGGACCAACCACCGTCGACTTGCGTGGAAATACGATCTGGCGGAGTCCACGGTGCGCAAGGTGCTTGCGCGAAATCGCCGCAGTGAAAATAAAAAAATGCTAGAAGAAAATCAAGAGTCACTTTTTTGACCCCAAAATACTCAACGCAGCGAAAAGCTGCGAAATTGAATAAAAGAGATAATAAGATCAAGCAAATTGCTTGATCTTATTGTTTTTTAGGAGGTTCCTGCCTTGAAAAAATTTATCCTCGACCTGATCTGTGATGCAGAAGGTCACCCCAGCTGCACTACAGTCCTGGCTATAACCGGCTTTGCCTTTTTTATTTTTGTGACGATGTTCTTGCTGCTGCAGGGGAAAACGTGGCCGCATTATGAAATATTTGCCGGTACGATCCTGACTGCCTGCTTTGGCGCGCAGGTCACAGGAAAATTTATCAACAGCCGCGGCGCAAGCAGCGCTATAGGTAAACTCGATGGAAAAAGTTAAACTGCTGGCTGCGTTTCTCGCTGGTGCATTGATAACGGCAGTCTTGATGTTTTATTGCGCACCAAAGCCCAAAACAGAACTTCCTTTGCCGACAAAACCCAAAAATGAGCTGACTGCTACAACCAGTACAAACGTCAGTTATACCGCTAAAGCCGGAGCTGATGATCCGGATGCCGAGATCACCGTCAATGCGCCTGCGGTAAAAATAAAATATAACGATATCGACTACGCTTTACCGGCGCTTGAAAACGAGCGTCACAAATTTGATGCGGGTAAGCTTACCGTTGAAAGTAAAACCGAAGCGGCTCTTGACGTTACAAAACTCGTTGATCAACTAGCCGAGGCAAAAAGACCGCGCCAGGCAGTAGGCATCTGGCAGACCACTGACGGCCCGGCACTGAGCTACGGATATTTTATTGCAAAAAATAAGAAACTCACCATCATGGCCACTATCCCAGACACAAAAAAACATGTCGCCGTCGGCCTTGAAATAACGTTTTAGATCGGAGCCAATAATGGATCAAACCTACATCAACATGCTTTTTACCATCGCTATGGCGATCATATCGGGCGTCCTGACGCTGTGCGGCAAATATCTCAATGAATACAAAGAGGATCTTGTAAAACGCACTACAGATCAGGATTCCAAAATCATTGACATTGGAGTTAGGATCGAACGCCTGCGCGAGGATTTTAACCGAGAAGCACTGCACGTCCAGCGCGACTTTGTGACCAAGGAAGAATATATCGCCATGATCAGCAAGATAGACTCTAAATTGGATCGCACACTCAGCGCCCTGCATCGCGTGGATAAAACATTGGCGCAAGTTGTCGTTAAAGGAGAACAGAATGAACAGCATTGAACGCATTGAAAAAAAAGAACTGCGGGGACGCATCCTTGCTGTCCTCGACTACAACTACCCTGCAGGACTGAGCGAAAAACTTGTGCTGCAGTCGCTCGTTGCAGCCCGCTTTGATGTCACCAAACGCGAACTCAAAGCGCAGCTGGCATATCTGGCCGAAAAAGGTTATGTCACGCTGCAGCAGGTAGGCTTTAGTGACATCGATCTTGCGCGTCAGATGGTCAAACTCACTGCCAGCGGAAAAGATCTCGTAGACGGAAATCTGGAGGCGGATCCGGGGGTGAGCGTATGAGGCGAAAGACTCAGCAGCGCAGCCACAGCAAAATATCAAAGCTTCCTGCGTCAGTGCGCGAAGCCGTCGATAAACTCATACTTAGCGGTAAAACGTATGACGAAATAGCCGAACATCTGCACCATATGGGAGAAGATATCAGCAGGGCCAGCGTTGGCCGCTATGGCCAGCGGTTTTTGGCCCAGATGGAAAAGCTGCAGCTTTTCCGCGATCAGGCCCGCGCGGTAGTAGACTCTGCCGGAGATCGGCCGGCGCTTGAAATAGCTGAAGCTGCCAATCAGATGGCACTATCTGCTGTAATGGAGTACATCATGGAGATCGACTCCCTGAAAGGTGCTAAAGCAACAGAAGTCATCAAGGCTCTGGCGCTCTTAGAACGCAGCGGCGTGCAGCGGGAACGCCTTAAATTAGAGGCACGCAAAAAAGCTAATGAAATCATCAAAACGCTGGAAGAAGGCACGCCAACAATGGCAGCGTTATCGCCGGAACATATGGCCTATATCAAGGGGATGTATGGTCTGACATATTAAACGCCTTGAAAAAGGCGTTTAAATGCTTTTTAACAAAAGGAGGAACCATGGGAGCAAAAATGCAGCCATTGATACCATTGCTGCCCTATCAGCAGCGCTGGGTAGAAGATAAAAGCAGATTCAAACTGGTCAACAAAGCGCGGCAAACAGGTTTTTCTTTTGCGGTATCACTGGAAGTGTTGCTTGATGCATTAGAGCGCAAGACGCTCTGGGTGCTGCTCTCTAAAGGCGAGCGGCAATCCCGTGAGCTGATGGACAAAGTGCAGATGCACGCTAAAGCTGCCAGCTACGCCCTTGACGTGATCGAAGCTGACTTTAAGGTCGGCAAAGACAGTTATAAGCAGCTGGAGCTTAATTTGCCCAACGGCAGCCGCATCATCGCGCTGCCTGCCAATCCTGACACGGCCCGCGGCTTCTCCGGCAATGTCGTCCTTGACGAATTTGCCTTCCATGCCGACTCAAGGGCGATCTGGGCAGCGCTATATCCGACTATTACCCGCGGATACAAGCTGCGCATAATATCAACACCAAACGGCGTCGGCAATCAGTTTGAAAAACTCGTGTCAGACCCGGAAAACAACTGGAGTAAACACGAAGTAGACATCTATCTGGCCGTTTCGGAAGGTTTAGATCTAAACATAGAAGAGCTGCGCCGCGAAGCTGGCAGCGAGGACACATGGCTGCAGGAGTACTGCTGCAAGTTTTTGGACGAGTCATCCAGCTTTTTGACTTTTGACCTTATCAATGGCTGCAGCGATGGCAAAGTCGCACGCAATCTGCCGGAGCTAATCGATCCGGCAGCGCAGCTATACCTTGGCTTTGACGTTGCCCGCAAAAAGCACCTTTCGGTCATCTGGCTCCTGGAGAAAGCCGGAGAGCGATATAACACCATCTGCGTCAAAGAGATGCAGGGCATGAAGTTTAGAGATCAGCGCCAGCTGCTCTACACATTCCTTGACCTCCCGAACCTCTACCGGGCCTGCATCGATGCCACCGGCATCGGCGCTCAGCTGGCCGAGGACGCCAAGCTGGACTACGGCCATAAAGTCGAGCCGGTGATGTTTACCGGCGCGAGCAAAGAGGATATGGCCGTTCATATCCGTGGACTGTTTGAGGACAGGCTCATTACGATCCCGAAAGACGATAAGATCCGCGACGACCTGCACAGTGTAAAAAAAGTTGTCACGTCAGGGGGCAACGTGCGTTACGTCGCCCCGGAAACAGATGACGGACACGCCGACAGGTTTTGGGCACTCGCTCTTGCGGCCCACGCCGGCCGCACCAAATGGCAGTCCGGCAAGGTGACGCCTTTTAAAATCAAGTATTAGGAGGATCAAAAAAATGAAAAACGACCGGCTCGAAGAATATAGCCTGCTAAACAATGCGTATTATGGCGATGGAGGCTTTTTGAACGGGAAATACCTCGTCCAGCACCCGCGCGAATCGTCCGAAAAATATCAGCAGCGCCTCGCTTTGGCCTATTACCTAAACTACACATCACCCTGTGTAAACGCTCATGTGGACCCCATCTTTAAACGAGATCCACAGCGGGAATATTCCGGGGCGATCACAGCCCTCTGGGAAGATTTCGCCAAAGACACCGATCTTGCCGGTACAGATCTCAATACGCTTGTTAAGCGCTGGGCAGTAGCGGCAAAACTCTATGGGATCGGCTACGTTGTTTGCGACAACGCCCCGCAGCCCGGCAGCACGATCGGCGAGATCCTTGAGAGCAAAAAAAGGCCCTATGCCTATCTATTGGACCCTGACCGAGTTAAAGAGATCAAAGTAGACAATAACGGCAAGATCATTTACTTTTCTTTTTTAGAGCGCGACCCCAAAAGCAAACGTGACTTTGTCCGCATATTCACAGACAAAGGCTGGGAACTGCGCGACGGCGACAAAATCGTTAGCACCGGAGAGTACGAATTCGGCCGCGTGCCGGTAGTCAAGCTCGCCAGCCGCGAAATCAGTCCCTTTGATATGTTCCCGGCATCAGAATTTATAAGTATCGCCATGACCAACCGGAGTATTTATAACAAATGCAGCTGGCTGGATGATATCTTGCGAAATCAGACGTTCAGCATATTGACATATCCGACAACCAAAGCCGAGGAGCTGGATATCGGCACTGATAACGCTCTGGCTTATCCGCCGGACTCCCGGCACATCCCAAGCTTTATAGCGCCTCCGGCAGAGTGTGCGACGGTGCTCGCCAACCAGATCCAGATGCTGCAGGAGGAGATCTACCGCATGGCTGTCGTTGTAAACGTCACAGGCGTACGGACCCAGTCCTCCGGAGTAGCGAAACAATGGGATTTCGAGCAAACAAACCAGCTCCTCAGCAGTTTTGCGGGCAACATCGATGTCGCCGAAACGGAACTGGCCGAGCTCTTTGCGCTTTGGCTTGGCAGCGAATTTGACTATCAATGCAATTACCCCAAAGACTTTTCGGTATCGGACGTCACGACAGAACTTGCCAACGCCGAAACGGCCAAAGCACTTGATTTTGGGACAACATTTAATACAGAGGTGTTGAAACGTGTTATAACGTCCTACCTGCCTGATCTGAAAAAAGACCGGGTCGAGCAAATAGTAAACGAATATAGCGACCTTGCTGATATGTCAGCTCTTGATGCCACCGAAAGCGATTAAAAATGGGAACAAATAAATTATTAAAGCTAATATCTGTCTATCTTGCCGCCTGGCGCAGTGATGCGAAAAAAGCAGAGGCCCTGATCGCAGCAAGCATAGCCGCAGGAGATAAGGTAGATAAAGCTGTCGACAAGGCCATCAAGGCGCGCCCTGATATGTTTTACCTGACCGGCCTGCCTGATTTTCTGGCAGACGCTGCTGCCATCGGCCTGGGAGTAGCTGACACATCGTTTATACCACCCGATTACCGTGAGTTGCTTGTTAAAGCGATCGAAAAACCATGGACGTCTAACGGTGTCAAATTATCGGCAAGGCTTTACGGAGCTGGCCGAGACATGCGGGCCCAGATACTTACCGTGGTCGGCCGGTCGCTGAAAAATGGCGCCGACTGGCGGGCTGCAGCCAAAGCCCTTTACGACGGTTATGGTAAAGGAGCGGTAATACCGGATCAAGCTATCGCCGGGTACATGGCCAATCTCAGGCGCTGGACGCCCGAAAATTACGAGGAGCAGTCACGCCTTGCCCGCATCGCGCTGCGCAATATCAACAGGCTGGCCCGAAACGGCGCGCCCAATATAGCGCTAAAGTCTGCTTATACTAAACTCCTTGATGCCGCCAAAACCGGCAGCGAAAAGGCGTACAAAAATGCTCTTTATGTGGCCATGAACGAAAAATCCCGCTACGTCGCTGAACGCATCACCCGCACCGAAAGTACCCGAGCATGGGCTGACGGTTTTTTCGCAAGAGCATTGGCGGACCCTCATGTCGTCGCTGTCAGGTGGAAACTCAGCAGCAGGCATCCCGTTTATGATATCTGCGATATGTACGCTAAAGCCGACATGTATAATTTAGGTGGCGGCGTTTATCCGAGAGACAAAGTGCCGCCCCTTCCGGCGCACCCGCACTGCCTGTGCTACCTTTCTGAGGTCTACTGCGGTGAAGTCGACCTGTCGAAGCAAAAAGACCAGACTAAAAAAGCCGTTGATAACTGGCTGCGCGATCTGCCATTCGATAAGCAAAAACTCGTACTCGGTCTCTATGGCGTCAACGCATGGACCGCCGGTGACAGCTGGACTAAATACCTGCGGGGCTGGCAGGGCCTTGTGAACCCGACAAGCAGGCTTGACGCTGGTCTCGTGCGTGACCTGATGGAGCGCAACCTGCTGCCGCCGACAGATAGCCATCTTGCAGCTATTGCAAAATCACAGGGGTTAAGTTATACTTTAGGCAAACGTGGAGCTGCCCGCTGGCAGAGTGATAATGGCTGGGATATATATCCCATGTATGATGGCTTTTACGGCAGCTATGGCACCGAAACACTAAAAGCCGGCAGCGTGATCGTGGACCGCTATGGTAAAGCCACGGGCAGCTTTGTAAGCCCGCAAGGGACAAAATTTGCCGAAAGATCCCTGCCCCCAAAGAGCCAGAACGAAGATTACCACATCTACCGCGTCAAAAAAAACATTCCGGGAGTATTGTCCGGCCGTACCGCGCCGTGGTTTGGGCAAACCGGAGGCGGCTGGCAGTACAAGCTGCCGGATAAGATCATGAACTTATCTGATTACTTAGAGGAGGTCGATGGATAATGACAGTTAAAGATCTCGAAAAAATCTTAATAACCGAAAAAGTACGCGTCGGCGACTACTCCTTCCGCGACGATCAGCCCATAATATACGATGGTTACTTAATCCGCAGCACTCTCAAAGGCAAATGGGAGCTCTACTACATGGAGCGCGGGCAAAAGGATCTGCTGGGCACCTACCCGACCGACCACGCCTGCTGCATAGAGTTTTTGCGATATATGTCCAGGAGCTACTCGCAGCTGGAAAAATATCTGCCCAAATCCGCCTCGGCGTAGCCGGCCGCAAAATACTCAACGCGGCGAAAAGCTGCAAAATTGAATAAAAGAGATAATAAGATCAATCCTTCGGGATTGATCTTATTTTTTTATGTCACCGCAAGCGCAAAAATCCGTTTTAAGCGTTTTTATAACCCTGCGGGATAAATCCCTTGCGCCAAAATCATTTAAACGTTTTTAAACGGTGTTTGAACGATTTTAAAAGGGGGTATATCTAATCCGCAAGCGCATAAATGATCTGCCGAAAGGGTGATCCCAAAAAATGATACCTGAAGGACTTTACGGAGAAATAAAACAGCCGCCTGAAAAAAGTATTGCGGCAGCGATCAGAGATATTACAAGTATCCGGGACTATATGGATCGCCGGGCAGAATACCGGTACGATCAAAAGCAATTTGCCCTCAATCTGGCGCTTGACATTTTGGGCCAGATCGAAACAGCTCAAAACCGGCAGGAAATCCAACCTCCTGTCGGTTGACTATAAACATCCTCCTTTCTCTTTGCGGCCGGCTACGCAACCGGCCGCAATCTGAATCAAAAGGAGACGAAAGCTATCTGGAGCGGAGGCTCTGATATAAATGCGGCGGAGGCCGAAACTAAAAATATGGAGGCAACAATGGACCTAAAAGAAATCTACACCAAACTTGAAGCCATGGACGGCGGATCTGATATCGTCGCCGCAGTGAAAAGCGAAATCGAAAAATTAAACGCGGAAGCGAAAACGCACCGCGAAAAAGCAGCTGCTGCCCAAAAAGAGCTGGAGAGCTCTTCCGGCAGATATGATGCTGTACTGGCAACCCTTGGGATCGAAGACAAAGAAAATGCTGCAGATGCCGCAAAAGAACTTAAAGGCGCTCTGGATGCCTTTAGCGCATCGGGCAAAAAGCCTGACGAGATCGCAAAAGAACTATCCGGTCTTACCAAGCGATTATCCGAAATCGACAAAGAGCTGGCTGACACCAAAGCCGCCAAAGAGGCCGAGACCGCAAAACGTGTAGCTGCCCTCAAAAGTAACGGCCTGATGCAGGCCCTTGCCAAAGGCAATGCGGCAAACCCGGAAGCCATAAGCAAGATTTTGCTTGAAAACGTCACTGTCGGTGAAAATGATGAACTGGCCATGCAAATTGGTGGTGAAAGCGTCTCTATCAACGATGGCGTGGCAGCGTGGCTTGCCGATAACGCCTGGGCAGTTAAAGTAAACGCATCCGGCGGCAGCGGCAGCGGAGGCCATGGCGGCAGCTCCGGCGACGCTTTTTCCGACGGATTCGACAACGCATAAGGAGGAACCTAAATAATGGCAATCAATTACGCAGCTAAATATTCTGAAAAAATCGACGAACGCTTCGCGCTCATGAGCGTGACGGCTCCCGCGGTCAACAATGACTTTGACTTTATCGGGGTGAAAACCGTCAACGTCTACAGCATCCCCACCAAGGCCCTGAACGACTATTCCATGACCGGTAACAGCCGCTATGGTACAGTAACAGAACTGGAAGACACCGTGCAGGAGCTGACTCTCGGTCGTGACCGCAGCTTTACTTTTTCGATCGACCGCAGAAATTACAACGACACGATGATGACCAAAGAGGCCGGCAAGGCTCTTGCCCGCCAGGTCAACGAAGTGATAATCCCCGAGGTCGACACCTATCGTCTGGCGGCGCTCGCAGCCAATGCTGGCGGCACTGCGACAGCAGCCATCACCAGCTCCAATGCATACGAAAAATTTCTTGACGCAAAAAACCACCTGATCGACAACAAGGTCCCATCTGTAGGATCTGTAGCCTATGTATCCGGCCAGTTTTACAAAAATATCAAGCTGGACAGCAGCTTTATCCAAGCCAGCGACCTGGCTCAAAACACATTGATCACTGGCCAGCTGGGCATGATAGACGGTACGCCGATCATCCCCGTCCCGTCCACTTACCTACCCGCTGACTGCGCGTTTATCCTCACCAATCCGGTCGCAATGTGCAGCCCGGTCAAGCTCGCTGATTACACGATCCACGAAAACCCGCAAGGCATCAGCGGCTGGCTGGTAGAAGGCCGCGTCTACTACGACGCATTTGTACTTGCATCCAAAGCTAACGCAGTGTATGTACATATGACCGCTTAGGAGGAATTTAAATGGAACTTACAAAAAAAGGCAAAAAAGTAACCCTTAAAAGTGACGTCCAGATCGCGGCCTACAAAAAGGCTGGCTGGGTTGAAGTCAAAGGCAAAAACCCCAAAGCCAAACCGGATGACCCGGCCGCTGATACCACCGAAAAATGATAACCATCAAAATCACCGGAGCAAAGGAGCTGACCGAAAACTTTCGGCAGCTGCCGCTCCGGGCAAAAGATGAGCTTGGGACGGCGCTCAAAATCTCTTTGCGAGATATCCGGGACCGGGCAAGGGCTGAGCATAAATTTACGACCCGCAGCGGCGAGACTGAGCGCGGGATCGAATTCAACCAGACCGGCCCCCTTTCGGGTGTTGTAGGTGTGACAACCAAGATCGGCGCCTACCTGCACGAAGGCACAGGCATCTACGGGGCCAAAGGCCGCCCGATCGTTATCGTCCCAAAATCAAGAGCCGCTCTCAGATGGGCAACCGGAGAAGGATTTGCCTTCTCCAAGCGCGTCGTTATTTCCGGCATTAAAGGCGATCCCTTTTTGTATAAAGCGGCCAGAAAAGAAACCGCGGCGGTTAGAGCAAGGTTTGGCGAGGCAATCAGAAAGGCGGCAAAATTATGATATTTATAACCGATGCCGATATCACCGACGACGTATTAGTCGTTGATCAATCCGATATTGATGCGGCAAACGCTTATGTCGGGTCAATGCAGGCGAAGTTCGCTATAGCTGACGAGGATATTGCTGATCCTCTGCCCTATAACATCAGACGCCTTGCAATCGTCTATGCCTGCTATACGGCGGCACTTGACGCAGTAGGCACAGATGCGACGGAAACGATGGGCGAAAACCGGCAGCGCATCGACATTTACGAGCAAAAGCGCAAAGCGTACTACGCAGAACTGACCGCGCTGTCAGGATCTATTACAGCAGCAGACTTTACCGGGACTGCCGTCGGCGGCTCCCCTAAAGTCACACTGGGGAGGTCTTGATATGAGCAGGCGCCAGGAAGTAACTGACGCGATTGCGCGCATCTTGAGCGACGAGCTGCCTGACATTCCATGGACCGTGCTCGTCAAAGGCCTTAAACGGTCTAAACAAACCGAAGGCACGATCAGCTGCGACGAGGTAACATACAGTTTTGACGCCAAAGGCAGCCGCAACGGCCGCGCGATTTACTCCGTCTGTGTAGTCGCCGCAGGTGACAGCGTCGATATTGATGACGTCGCAGACCGTCTGGACGCGGTGATTTTTAAAAACCCAACGCTTGATAACTGGGCAACTACCGCCCGGATAACGCAAATACTTTTCGGGGTCTCGCAGGGCCAGCCGCAGGAGGCGGGAGTCCTCTTTGCAACCCTAGACGTGACTTACGACAGTGATTAATGGAGGTAAACAATGGCAGCACAAAGACCCATCCGCCCGGTGATCGATAAAAAACTCATGGGCCGCGAAGTCCTTGTCTTTTTGGACTACGGCGAAGATGCAACCTATGACGATCCAGTCTGGTCGCTTATAGGCGGGCAGCGGACCGCGGATTTTAATAACAGCGCCGATACGATCGACACGAGCGATAAAAATTCTAACGGCTACGGCGACAGCGAACCGGGCATGAAAACTACCGAGATATCTATGGAGCTCATCATCAAGCCGAGCGATCCCACGATCGCACAGCTTTACGATGCCTACAATAATAATGAGGCTGTAGATATCCTGCGCTGGGTAAAAGGCGGACGCAGCACCCGCAATTGGTATTCGATCACAGAAATGAGCGAATCCGCAGCATATGACGACGCATCGATCCTCACCCTGACGCTTAGCGGCAAGGGCGAGCCGACAGTCATCGAAGATATGGCTGACCCGCGCGAATAGCGCATAATCGCAGCAGCGGGGAGATTCCTCGCTGCTTTTTAATTAAAGGAGGCAATGTAAATGCAAAAGAAAGCGAAAAATAAAGCCCAAGGCAGCCAAGTTAGACGCACTGTAGATCTCAATATTTTCGGAGAAGAACATCAGCTGAAATTTACCATAAACGCGCTGGAAATGCTGGAGGCGACTACTGACGAAAGGAACGTCAGCATTCTTGCGACTAAACCTGTATGGTCGCTTAAAGACGTTGTATCCGGAATCCACGCAGGTTTAAAGTGGCAGATACCCAAGCTGACCCGCGAACAAGTCAAAGACGGCGTGCAGATATTGATCCGGGAAACATCAATTTACGAACTGCAAGGCCTGATCACTGCCGCGATCGGACTTTCCGGACTGGTATTCGGCGACGCTGCCAGAAGCCCGTTTGCAGAGATCCTGCCCGATAAAAAACAGTCCGGCGATGATAGTGACGAGGACGAAGAAAAAAAGTAATTACTTTTGCCGACTGGGTCGATCGCTGCATCTGGATCGGCTATGCGCTAAAATTCACTGCCGAGCAGATTGCGGCATTAACGCCATATGAATTATTTGCCCTGTGGGACGGCGAAAAATACCTGCGCCAAGCACGGCAGATAGATATCGCAAGCCTTATCACTATCCATTATTTAAATCATCATCGGCGCAAAGGCGCACGCGAATTGAAACTTGAGGATATATTCAGCGATGGTCGTTTCGACAAGCGCCGCAGCAAGAATGAATTCACGAAAGAAGACTGGCAGCAATACATCGATATCTTTGGATGAGGAGTTACCATGGCCGAAAAAATAGAAGTCCAGATAAATGGCGAAAGCCAAGGTTTTGATGCGGCAGCAGCCAGAGCGGCTCAGCAGGCAGCAAGACTCGAAACTGCATTAAATAACGTCGCCAGCTCGCAAAGCAAGGCGGCCAGCGCTGCAGCTCAAGCTGCAGGCTCTACCGATCAGCTCGCCAACGCACAAAAAGGCGCCGCTGATGCTGCTGCCAAGGCCGCCAAGCAAAACGACAAAACAAAAGATTCGCTGGATGGAATCAGGACAGCATCAACCCTCGCGGCAGCTGCAATTGCTACAGCTACGGCAGCCATGGGGTTAGGTGCCGTTAAAGCTGCAGGAAAAATGGAACAGCTTGAGATCGCGTTTACAACAATGCTGGGCAATGCTGAGCAGGCGAAGACTATGTTAAATGACCTGCAGGACTTTGCACAGGTGACTCCGTTTGACCTCGAATCAGTAACAAATGGCTCGCGCAGACTTCTGGCAATGGGATTTTCTGCTGAGCAGATCATCCCGGTCATGACCGCCGTTGGCGACGCCGCAGCAGGTCTTGGCATGCAAGCCGAGGGCATCGACCGGATAACGCTTGCCATGGGCCAAATGGCCGCCAAAGGCAAAGTGTCGGCTGAAGAGATCCGGCAGCTGGCTGAAGCAGGTATCCCGGCTTGGAAGTTTATTTCCGAAAGCCTCGGTATAACCATTCCCGAGGCCATGAAACGAGCCGAACAAAGTCAGATCAGTGCAGCTCAAGGCTTGAATGCCATTGTTGCTGGTATGAACAGCAAATTCGGCGGCATGATGGAGGCACAGTCTCACACGATCGACGGCATGTGGTCTAACCTCATGGACGGTATTAGCCGCACGTCGATCTCCGTCGGCAAAGATATCGTCGAGAGTTTTGATTTACATAAAAAACTAGCTAAAGCCATGGACTTTTTCGACGAGTTCCGCGAGCGCGTGGACAATTCCGGTCTTCGGTCTGCGATCATCCAGAGCGTACCGACCGAAGTCGTCGCTGCTGCGTTTGTCGCAATAGATATAGCGGTAGTGACGACCCTTATCCCGGCGATCAGTAAAGCTATCACTGCATTTAGAGCCCTACGCAAGGCAATGTTAGCAACGCCTATCGGACTTGCGACAATAGCCGCGTCTGAGGTCGCGTTAGGGGTATATGACAAAGTGCAAAAGTATGAGCAAGGCGGCCAAGAGCGCGCCGACCTCCTGCAGGGAGTATTTGATGCTGAAGGCATCGAAGGCTACGAGGAGTACGTCACAAAGGCGGCAGGAGTAGTCGAGGACTGGGATAAGATAAGCAGCGACAATGATCCTTACGCCGCGATCCGCGATGCCGCGGAACATGCGCGAAAGCTGGAAGCTCCGCCTGACTTTAGCAATCTCGGTGACTATGCTGCTGATGCCGGTGGTGGCAGCTCTGGCGGCAGAGGATCCGGCCGGACAAAACGTGATACGTCTGCGCAGGAAGCTAAAGCCTATATTGATCTATTTGACAAGATGGTGCAAAAAGCTGAGGCCTTTAAATCTCTGTGGGACGGCATCACCGGCACGAGAAATACTATGTTTGACAATGCCGCAGAACAGGTCCAAAAGGCAACTGAATCCTACAACGCTGCGCGCGATGCCCGGATCAAGGCTGAAGCCGAAGGCAATGCCAAAGCCGCCGAGCTGATCGCAGAGACCGAAGCGCAGCGGCTGCAATACCTCCAGCAAACCGAAGCGAAGGCGAATGAAGTTTTTGCCGACAGCCTACTGCAGCGCAAAAATGCCATGCAGGAATACAACAACCAAATGCAGACCCTTGCCGAAAACAATCAGGCTGCAATTCTGGCGGCGTTCCAAGGGCGTCTGTCTGCTGAACAGGAAATGGAACTTGCTCAGGCTATTGCCCGCCAACAGCAAATGATCGAAGAGCAGGAGCTCAGGCAGGCTTATTACGACTGGCAGCTCGAAAGCCAGGAAAGTCTCTTATCGTTCGGACTGGAAGCGGCGCAAACACTCAAAGACGGCCTGGCATCGGGTCTCGCCAGTATCATAACGGAAGGTGCAAAGCTCGGGGACGTGTTAAAAAATCTCGGCAAACAGATACTTAATATGTTCATTCAGTGGATAGTTGGCAGACAGCTCGCAGCAGTCTTTTCAAAAATGGCCAACAAAATGGCGCTTGCTGAAACAAAAGGTATCGCTGCAGCAAGTGCTGCAGCATGGGAACCTGCAGCCGCGCTTGCCGAGGCAGCAGTGCCGGGTTCTATCGCTCGCGGCGAAGGCTTGGCAGCGGCAGTGGCAGGCAGAGCAGCAGGCATCGGCACCGATTTTGTATCCGGCAGCAGCGATTCCGGTGGACTTGGCCCTGACAGTTTTATGGCCGGAGGCCTTGACAGCGCCATGGGCGGGCTCAATACCGGCGGCGTTGGTCTTGGTGACAGCAGCTTCATGCGAGGCGGTATCAGTTCGATTCCGGGCGGTATTGGCGGCAGCGTGATTAACGTCACCAGCAATAACTACGGACAAATCAACAACGGCTGGGACGCCGATCAATTGCTCGGCGGACTTAACGACAGCGTTTTAGGCGCTTTAAGGAGCAGTTAAATGGTTTTTAAAAGAGCGAAATACGAAGAAAAAACCGCATACCCTAACGAATATATCACTGTCGTATCTGCCGCAGGCGTGGAACAAAGGCAATATTTGCGTGTAGCCATATCCAATATTAACGATATAAAAATGCGCATCAAGGAGGCCGATAAAGCTTACGCGCACGGCAGCTATGCCTACGGCGACGGCAAAATCGAAAGCAGGAAAATGAAACTGTCCTGTCACATTCGCGGCGAAAACCAAGCCGACCATGACCGGCAATACAACGATATCATAAACCTGTTTGCGCAGCGTAACTACTCGCTGCGCATGGCCCGCGACGACCGGGAGTATCGCATTGCCGGATTAGTAGAAACGAAACAAAAATGGGTCAAAGGCTTTAAATGGCTTTGGTCTGATATTGATATCACTCTTATGATGACAGATCCGTTTGTTTACGCAACTGCTGATACCGTGGTAAACATTCTGTTTACCGGGAACCAAACCGATAAAGTGGTCAGTTTATATAATGATTCGGCGATTGACGTTCCGCTGATTTTTGATTTTATCCCGATGGCCGATACGCCCATGGATAACGTCAAGATCATGCATACAGATAGCGGCGAACAGATGCAGCTGACCGATTCGCTCCTTAGCTATCCTCACAAAGCTCGCGTGGATGGCAACGTGGGAACAGTGCGGCGCGATAATGATAACAGTATCAATACCTTTTCCGGAGTATTCCTTCATGCCCTGCCCGGTCGAAATGAATTCAAATTCACCTGTCCGGCCGGGCAGGTGAAAATAATCTACAGAGCCAGGTGGTTTATATGAGCAAAGGTAATCTTTTATACGGCCTATATCCGCGCGGCCAATACATTCACGCAGGACTTATTGGACTGGCCGGCGGTTACACTGATGATCAGATAGGCTACCTGCCAGACCGCTATGATATGATCGCTTACAACAAGGACGGGACCAAATCCGCGATTTTTTCCAGCGGCGTCGAGGGCAATGCGCTAAAGTCGTTAAAATTCGAGATAGTCGAAACTGGCTGCGGAAAAGCGGATTTTGTTTTTAGCCGGCTGCCAACAAACGCAGAACTTTCCGTAGATCAGCGCATTGATATCCACTTATACAATGATCCGCGGCCGTGGTGGAGTGGATACATTTTAAACTGCCCCTCCCAAGGCAGCACTGCCAAAGAATACAAATACACCGCGCATGGGTACTACAATAAACTGGACGCAGTAGTCATATTTGCAGATTTTCAGGGGCGAGAGGTATCAAATATGGTGTCTGATATCGCCCGCCAGGCAGAGCTAAAAGCCGGGCTAAACTACAGCAGTAATCTGCTGATCAACACCAACTATATCGCGTCACGAATACAATTTGACGGCGTTACAGCTAAAGACGCACTCAAGCAGCTGTCTGACTTTGCAATCGATTACGTTTACGGCGTAGACGAATACCGCCGCCTGTTTTTCCGTCCGCGCAACCGCGAGGTCAATGAGCAGGCGAGGTTTTGGGTCGGAGATCATCAGGGCAGTTTTGAGCCGGTGGACGACGCCGAAAAAATCTACAACGTGCTGCCGATAAAAGGCGCAGCTGTAGATGGCAATGGCGAACAGTGGTTAGCGACAGTAGAGGACGCAGAAAGCCAGCTTAGATACGGCATCCGCGAAAAAGTATTAACCTTGCCGTCGGCATACTCTGCCGCCGACGCCGAACGCTGGGGCAAAAATCAGCTGCTGTCAATGTCTAAACCGGCCCTATCAGCCAAAGTTGGCGAGATACAGCTCCCCTACCCTTTGGCGGACGGACGGTTTAACGTCCGGAAGATGTGGACGGATGGCGAGGCAGTTATTACTGACAGAGCGGGTATAGCCCATCAATACCCAATAACAAAGCTAAAATATAGCGTCTCTGCTGACAAAGGCATCAAATGCGACATGGAGCTTGGCAAGCAGCCTGCGGAAATAGATACATATCTGGCCGAACTGTCCAGATATGCAAAAGACCTTGAATTACTGCAGGCTGCAGCAACCAAACAGCTCAAATAGGAGGCAAAATGGCAAATCCAAGTAATTACAGATATGATGCATATTCTGATATTCCGTCTAATATAACGCTGACAGAGCGGCATTTAGTCCCGGCCATATCTCCGTATATAGTTACGCTTACTGAGGTCCCGGTCAAGTCAGCGCCATCGACTACTTCAGCCAGATATATTAATGATATTTCCGGCGGTTCGGCAGTCTACGGAGAATCACTGACCGAGGTATCGGCCACCCCGGTAGCCGGGCAATATTACCCGGATTACCATACAAATGCCGATAATAATGAAAACTGGAACACAGGGCAGATTCTTTTTGCTGCAGCAGATGCCGGAAAGATTGTTGAAATAACCTATTTAGCGAAAGGAACATTAACTGGTGTTACCTCTGCCGCATATCCCTCATGGTGGCGCGACCGTGGTGATGGCAGCGACGGTGATTTCTACCCTACTG
>OWIL01000268.1_pt1 | contig 37877 bp, 30 predicted proteins | sample 1732871 | NCBI WGS metagenome assembly OWIL01 (sample SAMN05065763, study PRJEB22554) | human gut metagenome | biome: ENVO:2100002; feature: ENVO:00000062; material: ENVO:00002003 | host: Homo sapiens | place: USA
TGTAGCTCCGTCTCGTGGGCTCGGAGATGTGTATAAGAGACAGGTAATCATCTTCCCCCGAAAATCCAATCAAAAGAAACACAAACACAAGCGGCTGCCGCCGCTTGTGTTCTTCATCTCAAAAAGCGTTTAGCAGCATTCGGCCACCTCTTCCTCAAAACTTGGTAGCGGGATGCCAGCCTGCTGGCTGAGCATTACTTTCCACTGATTCAATTTACTCCAAATTTTCGCATAGGCATCCAAGCTACCCATGTTGTGAGAAAAATCGGATTCAGACATCTCCAGCCTCAATTCCTGAGAAACTTGAGCTGTAGCTTCGTTAACGTCAGACATCAATACCCCAATAACCGACAAAGCTAAATCATAGCAAGAGGTATCCTCTTCTTGACGTACTTGGTGCACTTCGTGTTTACAAACGATTGTTTTCATATCACAGATTACAGTTTTTATCGGGGTGTCTCCCCTTTTAATGTTCCACTAAGATAGTCATTTTCAGCGATATACACAATTATTTAAGTAGTTATTATTCAATTATTTTACTAAAAATCAGCTACTTACAAGCTCCTTTTCCCGCTTCATAACCGCACAGCAACCCGTGCAGCGCAGCCCCCCACCGCTACAGCCCTAACCATCATCGCTGGGGGAACGGCGCCGCCAAGGGGGGCGAGCACGCCCACCGACGAGGCAACACAAGGCGGCGCTCTGTATCCGCACAGCATATTTTTCCATATAGATAGATACGTTTTTTCCGTGTATGGCATTCTGTAAAAATTTCGCTGAAAAAACATGAAAGCTCCGTCTATACCCTATCAGCCCTTTAAAACCGGCTTTTAAACCTATTGTAACCTCATTTTTTCAACTCAGTACGAGACAAAAAAAAATCGCCCCGACGATTTTTCATTTCGTCGGAGCGATTTTATGTGTTTTCGGTACGGAAAACCGGGTGTTTAACCCAGCGGGTTCTCTTCTTCGCCGCCGTTGTCACCGCCACCGGTACCACCATTACCACTGCCACCGGTACCGCCTTCGCCTCTTGTAGCAACCGTAGAGGTCTTTTTATACTCCAATGTCTTGCAGAGGTTCTTCAATTCCTTGCAGGGAGTGAATACGATACGCGCCTTCTTGATGTTGGCTGCGGTAAACTTGTCAGCAGAAACAACGCCTTCGGTACTGATAGCGAGGCGGAAAGAGCCGAGGTCATTGATGCGGACGATCTGACCGCTTGCTAATTTTTCTTTAGCAATGTTCATCACGTTGTCCATTACGGCTTTGGCATCGGCGCTCGTTACAGTAGAGCGGTCAGCGGCAGCACGGGTAAGCACATCGAACGAACATTCATCAGTGGCTTGCACCTGGGCGTAGAACTTGGGTGTTTCACTTGGTTTTGCAGGATTTTTGCGAGCAGATACAGAATAAGATACAGACATAATAAAATAGAATTTAAAGGGTTTATAATCGTGTTACATCTTCCTGGTGTGGAAAGACAGTATAAATGTACGCACGCACGCGAGAAGCACCGGCGGGTTGGTGGTAATGGATAAAGATAGTTGCAGATAGATGTTGTAACTGTACGAAAAAAGCCGCTCCATGATGGGGCGGCTTCTTCCGGAACTGACGCGGGCAACTACTTGTTTCCGGACTTCTTTTCACCCGATTTACCCAGCAGGGAAGTGATGAAGTTGTGAAAACTTTCGTTTGTAAAGACGAATTTCAGGGCACGGAGTGTCCATTTCAATACTTTTTTCATGGCGTATTACGTTTTAAATGTTCGCCGGCAAAGGTAAATGGCGGCAGCAAAGCCGCTGCCGCTATGTGTGGTTATATGCGGATGAATGTGCGTTGTGCGGTTTTATCATCCTTTCCGGTGGAGAGCCTCGACGCAAAGCGAAGCGTATTCCTGTGAGGCATCGAAGCATGGGCACTGCTTTATCCACTCTTCGGGTTCGATGATGCCGTTGCCGTTCAGGTCGGGACTGAGGTCGCGGTGACCGCAAACCGTGCTGTGAGGGTAGACGATAAGCAGTTGCCGGATAAGGAAACGCAGTGCCTCTTTCTGTCCGGGTGTCCGGGTATCGGCTGCACTGCCGTCAGGTAGAAGTCCGCCTTCGTAAGCGATACCGATACTCTGGGAATTGAAACCCCGAACGTGGGCGCCGATATGGTCTGATGGCCGCATGGGGTGAATGATACCTTCTGAGGTGATGTAGTAATGATAGCCGCAACCGTTGAAACCTCTTTGGCGGTGGATACGGTCGAGGCTTTCCGGAGTGAGCCGACGGTCGCAGCGGGATGCGGTGCAATGTACTACGATAAGGTTGATACTGCGGCTGCAGTCCAGGCGGAGTTGTGGCAGACTGTTTGCGGGGATGTTGCCGCCGGTGGCGGCAACGGATTGAGGGATTATGATTGGGTGAGACATGAGCAACGGGTGTATTTGAGGGTGGAAATAGCGGAGAGAACGGTCAGAACGGAGAACCGAAGGCAACTTCTATCAAGGCCTTTTGCCGGGGTGTCAGCACTCGGGCGGTCAGGTTATAGTGAGTTTCATCAAGAGCATGCAACAGTTCGGGACAATCCTTTATCCAGGCTTTCAGGCGAATGCTGGCGGATGCTGGGGCTATGTTCGGGAAATAGAGTACAGCCAGTTCTTTGAAACCGTATGAACGGTTTCCCGTTTGACGGGGAGAATAGGCGGAAAGTTTACCGGAAGTGTTGTTCCGGCGGTCGGTGTTGTCGATGGTTTGTGTAAGGAATGCATCGGAAGTCATGGCGTAAAGGGTTGATTTGTATAGGGTAAAGATACGGCTTTTTACGAGGAATAGCGCGGGTTGCAGGCATGGGCTATATATAAATATAGTTAGGGCATGTAGGGGATGATACGCTGTGTCCTTCGCTATCCGCGGCCATACCATGCGCAGCCGACCATATTTTTTTTCCTTTTTTCTAAACTCTCCCTCAGGTGGAAGCCGCTATCTGACCAAGAAATTCAGGAGAAAAAAACCGCACGCCGAAGGCGCTCAGGATTTTTTTCTTCTGAATAGGCTTTAGCCGGTTCTTGGGCGGATAGTGGCTGGAGCCTTTCTTTGTGAAGAAAAGAGGAAAAAATTCACGGAGTAACTTAAAGGATAAGGCGGTGAGGTGCGGCGGGAGTAACTGAAACGCCTGCGAGCCTTGCTGCCCATAGACCAAGGACGAACGAATGACGGGCGCGCCCGGCGTGAGCAGAGGACACGGGACGCACGGGTTACCACCGGTGGAAGTGCTGCCACTCGTAGCGTATAGCCGTGAGATGCAGGCGGAGTAACTTTTGAGGTAAGGCGGGAGTAACTGAAACAGTATTGACACCGGCAGACCTCACAACGGAAAAGTCGGGTCACGGTAGCCCCTTCCTGCGCCTTGCCGCCACGACCGGGGTGTGAATGTACTGTAGAACCTTTCGGAACGGTAGGGCGCAACACCCCGAAGCACGGCGGCACAGCGCATCACTGTCCGCCCGCCGGCTGTGTGCCCCAAACTGCCCTGCTTGCCTTTCAGATACCTGCTGTCAGCCGGAGCCGTCCGCATGGCGGTAGCTTTGCCGACCGTAGGGAGCGCTGCCGTAGGTACCGGTATTAAACATAATCGGTATTATGGACGGAATAGCAGCTTGCTGCCCGGCTATAATACACCTTTCGATTATGTTTAGTACTAAGAACCTCTCTCTTTTTTCTGCCCACGGGCAGAGAAAAAAGGCATACCCTTGAAACACACGGTCACCGCAACATCGGCGGGTGACGGACCCGACGATGCCCGGAGCGCGGCACAACAAACGGAATGCGGGCTGCCCCGCCAATTGCAAACAACGGGAAAGGGGCAGCCGGCATGGGCAAAATCTCCCAGGCGGAAGAGCGGGCTACTGTCCTTGAAGCTGTCCTCTGCGACGAAGAACTGCCGCAGCCGCTGCACCCTTTGCCGCCGGCTGGGTGCCCGGCTCGACGGGCTGGCGGGGACATTGGGGGCAGGGGCGGAATAAGACAAAGGGACTTTCTGCAAAGTGAGGGAGCAAAACGATAGCACAAGACTTCCTGGTTCCCGGCTTCATGAACCGACATCTACAGAAAAATGCTATCACTTTTACCGCAACCGGCATAACCCGGGAATGAAATCTGCTATCATCCCAGCCTGCTACAAAGGCGATATCTCCGGAAAGGTCGCTATCATCCGCCCGTACCGGCTGTACTATCTCCGCAACGCTACCGCTTGAAGCCGTTCCAGCGCATCGACATAACCGTGCACTACTCGCCGCATTTCGGCATATTCCTGTTCATGCTCCCGGCGTTTCTCCGCTTCTTCCCGGTAATGGGCACAGAAACGGGGATACTCCCGCATCACGTATTTCAACGCTTCGCTCCCGGTGTTCTTGCCTACCAGCCGTTTCAGTTGTTCCAACTGTTCCGCTTCCTCTGCCGTCAGTCTCAAAGTAAGCGTGCTGACTTTCTCCCGGCTCATGGCTGTGTCCCCTTCCCCTCTCCGGATGCCGTGGCAAACTTAGCTCCGGCTTCTTCGCGGTTCATCCGCTCAGCACGTTCAAAGGCTTCACGATAGTTGGCAAACTTGATTCCGAACCGTTCTATCGTTATTCCGCAAGCCGTGACGAGATGCGCTACACACCACCCGCTGCGCATCTTGCGGGGATAGTATTTGCCGCCCTGGAGAGCGGCTGTCTTTTCTTGATTTTGTTTCATATTCTTCGTTTTACGGGTTAATACTCAGCCGTCGGCAATGCCGGACGCCTGCGGCATTCACACTATGAAGCCTTTGCCGGCACAGCTTTCCGAAGCTGTGAAAGGATGTACCTTGCCGGCATGTTAATCTTGCCTTTCGACCGTCTGACTTCATCGATCGCCTCGCGCAACGCTTTCTCCTGCCCTTGCGCCGCCTTGAGTACCTGGTCGATGTCGTAACTCGGCACCTTGACCTGGCGCAACATCTGCCGCAGTTCTTCGGAAGTGTCCACTACTTGCTGCCGTACCGTCAGCCGCCCCGCCGCCACCAGCGAGCGCAACGAGGGTAGCAGATAGCTGCATATCGTCAGCCTTCCCCGGCTCTGCCGCACATCATCGGCCAGCGTCCACAGCGGTGAATCATTGGCATCGATATTCTCTATCATGCCTATCCAGCGGGCATCATCGGCAGCAACGCTCATCGTTTTCAGCAGAAGCCGGAGCTTCTCCCGGTTGTTAACGGGCGAAGCTTTTTCCGCCGCCTCTGAGGGGGAGTTTGAGGAGGAGTTCTTTTTACTTGCATAGCTTTTAATAGATTTGTCGGATTCTTCTGAGAAGTTTCCGGAAACTTCCGGAATTTTCTGGAACTCTTCGGAAAGCGCTACCGCTTCGCGTTCTGCCAATTCCGTCAAAACCTGGGTGCCAGCACCTTCTGACCTCGCTTTCGCTTGTGCACTCACGGACGACACATCAGGTACAGCCGCGGCTGTTTCCGGAAGAACGGCGGTAACGGGTTTCGATACAATACGCATCGGTGGCAGTTCTTCCCTTGGGAAAAGCTGTGGCAAAGGCGGTGGAGGTTGGACGGCTTTCTCCGTTTCTACCAGCCGGAATTCTTCTTCGATAACGGGTGTCTTCTTGCATACCTTGCAGATGTCGATGTAACGTGCTTGTATGCTCCGTGCTGTCAGTACACTTTTCTCCTGCCATAGCCGGGCGTTGAAAAGGCCGATTTCGGCACAATAGCCCACGATTTCCGTTACCTGCAGCTCGTCGATGTCCCAATACTCGGACACATCGAAAAGATGATCTTCGGTGAACTGCAGGCAGTAACCTTGCACCCGGTAAATCTCATTCAGCAGATATTGGTACACCGCATAGCCGGCGCAGCGGTGCTTCTTCTTCAGGCGTTTTATCTTGATGTCCTGGAAACGGTCGGTTTCCGCCTTGTAGTAACTGAATCCCTGCTTAGCCATGCTGCCCCCCTTTCCTTTGCCGTTGTTCACGACGTATGGCGGCAGCGCGCCATTTCAATCCGGCTTCACAGATATCTATCTTTTCCATATAGAATAAAGCGGTAGAGGCATCGCCTGCCTCGAGGTACTTTTTCATGACTGCCTTATGTGCGGTTATCTCCTTACGAATATCCGCCATTTCCCGTCTCAGGTTGATTGTTACAAATGATTTCATAGCTCTACCCCCTTTTTTGAATGATTTTCACCAGGCATGCTTCTATCTCCTCGCGTTTGTAGAGATAGGTCTTGCCGAACTTGTAGCAAGGAATCACCCCATCCCGGCGCATATTTTTGAGTGTGGAGAGCGAAATACTGAAAATCTGCATCACGTCCGTACTGCGGAGATACTCTTTCCCGTTCATCGTTTGCACTTGCTCCAATGCTTGCGGAGCCTGTTTCATTACTAATGTCTTTCCCATGATTCTTGTTGTTTATTGATTGTTGCTTGCTTTTTTGTCATTGGTATTCTTCTGAGAATACATACTTTTCAGTACTGCCATGTCTTCCATGATTTTAGTATCCACTACTTTGGCGTAAATCTGTGTCGTAGATAGCTTGGTGTGTCCTAACATCTTCGAGACGGTTTCAATGGGTATTCCTCTTACGAGTGTAATCGTGGTGGCGAACGTGTGGCGGGCCATGTGGAACGTAATCCGCTTATATACGTGTGCTGCTTTTGCAATCTCTTTCAGAAAACGGTTCATCACCTGATTGGTGCACATGGGGAAAAGCTTGTGACTTTGTTTGTTTTCGTGAAAGCTTTCGTATTTGCGGATGATTGCTTCGGCAGGTTCCAGCAAGGGCAGCGATACGCGTTCTCCCGTCTTTCCCCGGGTGTATTTGAGCCAGCGCGAATGGTTGATGCCGGGTTTGATATTCTTGTTTGTCAACTCGCACATATCGCCGAAAGGTGTTCCGGTGTATACGGAGAAGAGGAACATGTCGCGTGCAATGGAAAGGTATACCGGCAACGTCACGTTTTCGAAAGCGTTTACTTCTTCTTCCGTAAGAAATCCGATTTCCACCTTGTCTTTCTTCTCGCCCAATCCTTTCACGGGGTTACGGCTCACCCATTCATTGTCGAAAGCCAGCTTCATCACCTTACTGAAACGCTGCATGTGTTTCAGCGCACCGTTCTGATTGCACCGCTTTTTTTCGTCTTCCCGCATGAAGCCTTGAAGGTAGGCAAAGAACTCTTGTACAAAAGGCTTATTGATGGCTTCTATGGCATAGTCGCCGACCTTGTATCTGATGCGTACGAAGTTTAGCAAATGTTTCAGTGTGCGTTCGTACTGCCAGTTGGTAGAATCCGACAGACTTTTTCCTTTGATGATACGATGATATTCGAACAGAGCCGTGAGTGTGGAGTATTGGTTCTCCTGGGCTTGGTAGTTCATTCGGAAGTTTTCCATCGTAAGTTCGAATCCTTTCTGATGGATTTTGCGTATAGTCTCCTCTACATCTTGCGCAGTTCGTTCGATGATGAGGTTTGCCTCTTTGTCTGCCGGCGTTCTCCCGACCGACCTCTGCACATCTTTGTTCCAATACTTTGTGACGATACGAATATTCGTTGGAATTTCGTATCTTTGTCCTGTAATCGTAACCCGGCAATACAGTGGTGCCATGTTTTCAGTGCCTCTTCCCTTTCTCAACCAAAAGAGAACACTGAAGGTTTGTTTCTTCTTGTCCATGATTTCCAAATTTTTAGGTTTATCGCCCAAGAATAGAATGGAAAGAAGCAAGCCATGTCACCGAAAAGGTCACCGAAAAGGTGTCTGTTTTTTTCGTAGTGCCTTGGTATAAGCAATAAAAAACCCACTAAAATTGCAGTTTTAGTGGGTTTTTGTCTATAAAAGACTGTATGTGTGTGCGGGTGATAGGACTCGAACCTACACGCCTCACGGCACCAGATCCTAAGTCTGGCGCGGCTGCCAATTACGCCACACCCGCAAGGGATTTTCCCGTTAAGCGGTGCAAAGATAAGAAGTTTTCTTGGTTTTACAAGTAAAAGTTCAAAGAAAGTTATTCGCTGACTGCCGGAGTCCATTCCCCTTTAAGGAAAGCCCGGGCTTTTTCGATGATAGTGTCTATATGCTTTGCTTCATCCGCTTCGTCCATATTGACTTTGATGTCGGGCTCTATTCCCCATTCTATCTGCTCCATGTCGGCGTTGAAATGTGGGCTGGCGGAGAAGCGTACTGTCCATCCGTTAGGCAGTTCGGAAGTGAAAGGCATGCCGGAGCCGCCACCGGTTTTGTCACCCATGATAGTGACATTGGGCAGACAGCTCATCTGATTGACGAAATCGTTGGTTGCGCTGTAGGAGCGGCGGTTGGTCAGCACTACTGTTTTCTTTTGCCAACGTATGCTGTTGCTGGGTTCCAGTTCTATGGGGTAAGGTTCGGAGAAATCATTATGTCCCTTGCCGGTTTTGTGGCGGATATACCCGGTCAGCACTTTCTCGTTGGTGAAACGGGCGGCGATGCGTTCGGAGTTGGTTACGTTGCCGCCGCCATTGTTGCGTACGTCAATGATAAGTCCGCTGCATGGAGCAAGATAGGAGAGTATCTCATCCAGGTTTCCGTTGCCTATGCCCGAAGAAAAACTCTCGTAACGCATATAGCCGATGTTGTCTTTGAATATCTTGTACTTGATACCTGCGGCAGTGCGGTAGTCGGTACTCGCCTTGCCCAGATAGAAGTCTTCCACAATGTCTTCGCGGAAGTTGCGCGGATAGTCCTGATACCAGGCATCGTAATACGAAACATTGTGGGCGGAAGCTAAGTTTACATGTCCGTCCTGCAGTTCGTTTAACATATTTCCCAACACTTCAAACAGGCCTTCGCTACTCATGCTGCCGGTAATCAGCCTGCTGTATTCGTCGTGTATGGCATCCCAGTCTATCTGTTTGTATTCCAGGAAGCAGTACTGCTCGTCGATAATTTTCCAGAGGGCCTCAAAGTTTCCCTGCGGAGAATTGGCAACTTCGTCTTCGCGGATGCAACTGCCCAGCAAAGGAAGCACGGCAATCAGAACCATTATATTTTTCAGAAACCTTACCATCTTGTCATTCTTCATTTATCACTCCGCTTCTTTATTTCTTTCTCTTGTTTTTCAATAAATACAGTTCCTTCACGAATCCCACCATGAATACGTGCGAGTAGGTGTGTGTCTTTATATCGTTCACGTGTGACTGCTGCGCGTCCCATATATAGGCGAAACGCATTTTGGCACGTCCCACCGGAAAGTCTGCCGTAAGCATTTGCCGCAGTGACGGCTGGTTGTGCAATGAGGTGAATTTCACCACTCCGCTGCTGTTGCCCAACGAGAAGATTTCGTAATAGGATTGCCCGTAGTGCGGTGAGAACATAACGCCCATTAACGGCAGATTGACCTGGTAGCGCAGTGTCAGCGGATAGTTCTTTATGCGTAAGTTCCAGATGGCCATGCCCGATACGTCCAGATTGATATAGGCGCGTGCCGATGCCGGATTGTTGGTATTGCGCAGGTTGTAGACAAAACCGCCGTTCAGGTCGGCAAGACCGCCGGCGAGCAACTTGAAATTGCCTGTAATGGGGAAGTTGTAGTGCAGGCCGTAGTTCCAGTTTGCCAGTGCGGAGAATGTATTGTTGTTATCCGCTTTGTTGCGGGTATATCCCAAATCGGCCTGAAAGAAACTCTGCAGGGAGAGCCTGCCATCCATCCATCTGGTCATGCGCATGCTTTCGCGCGAGACGCGGAAATCAATTCCGGTGTATTCCTGGGGAGACAGATAAGTGTCGAATACATTCGTAAGACCTACGCCGTACATGGTGGCGCGAGTTACGAGGCGGCTCTGTTCCAAACCTTCCGCTGTGGCGGGAAGCTGTGCCTGCATGGCACTGCTGCATAACAGCAGTACCGTACAGATAACCGGTATTATCGGTTTAGGTAGTTTCATGTTCCTTGCTGTCATCATTATCGGAGAACAATTTCATTTGTCCGGTCAGCTCGTCCAGTATGTCGCTTTCACTCTTTCCGTGGTCCGGGTCCAGAATTTCGGGCTCTTCCTCATTCTTGCTTTCCGGGATTTGCGGAGTTTCCGGCTGGCGGGTAGGTTCTAACTCGTTGATAGTATCCAGCGTATAGGTAGTCAGTCGCTTGCCTTTCGCCTTGAAACCTTTTACGGCGATAAATTCGTCTGCATCGACCACCAGCGGTTCGCGGAATTTGTCATGCCCGCCGAATACGACTTCCAGTCGGGGATAGTATTCATCGGTCAGCAGGATGAGGCGGTTATTCTTGTTTTCGCCCAGGTAGTTCTGCTTGCGGCTGCTTGCTTCAAAGCAGAATCGCTTGATGTACGGATACCCCTGCTGGTCGGCATCATAAAGGACTGCCGTCCACACCTTGTTCGGGTCATATTTCTCCAATACCCGTATATTGTCTTCGTAGTGGTTGTTCACATCGAAATTGCTGGTGTAGAACTCGCCGTTGTTCAGCACTATCAGGATTTGCTCGTCGCTTTGGAACTCACCGAGGTATTCTCCGCGGCCGTCGTAGTTGAGGCGCAGGACATCTTGGTCGAACCATACTTTCCGTCCGCCCAATGTGGAACCGCCGCGCTGCTTCAGGGCTATCTTATGAACCGGGTTACGGGTAAGTATATTACCCATGGCCTGACGTCCTTTGATGTTTATCTGGCTGAAATCTTCTTCGAAGATAATGCGGCGTATGCGCGGATTGGGCTTGAGCGTCACTTTGATGATTTCGGCCTCACCGTTGGGATTGGCTGTGAAATACACGATGCGTGAGTCGGGTGTGCCCTGTGTCACGTCGTATTCGCGGTCGCGCACTACGGAAGTCACGGCGAAACGCTTGATATAATGCGTGCCTTCTTTCCCGTCGCGGTAGACAACGTTGTAGATGGTACGTTTGTCGTTCTTCTTGAAGACATTGGCATAGAGTATGTTCTTGCCTACGAATTTCTTGTCTGCTACCGGAGTGATGATGTAACGTCCGTCGCGGAAGAAGATGATAACATCATCGAGGTCGGAGCAGTTGGCTATGAATTCATCTTTCTTCAGGCCGGTACCGATGAAACCCTCTTCGCGGTTGATGTACAGTTTCTCATTGGCTTCCACCACTTTGGTAGAGTCGATGGTGTCGAAGTTGCGTAATTCGGTACGGCGCGGGAAGGCTTTGCCGTATTTCTCTTTCAGCATGCGGAACCAGTCTACCGTATATTCCACGATATTTGCCAGGTGGCGGTCTATCTCCTCGATGTCCGCTTTCATGCGGGCAATCAGCTCTTCTGCCTTGTCGGAGTTGAACTTGAGGATACGCGCCATTTTTATCTCCATCAGCTTGAGGATATCCTCTTTGGACACCTCACGGATAAACGTGGGATAATAAGGTGTCAGACGCTCGTCGATGTGTTCGCAGGCGGCATCCATGTTCTTGGCCTGTTCAAATTCCTTATCCTTGTAGATACGTTCTTCGATGAATATTTTCTCCAGCGATGAGAAGTGTAGGCTTTCCAGTATCTCGTTCCTGCGTATTTCCAGTTCCCGGCGCAATAAGGCCAATGTGTTGTCCACCGACTTCTTCAGTACATCGCTTACGGTGAGAAAGTGCGGTTTCTGCTCGTCGATGACGCAGCAGTTGGGCGAGATGCTGACTTCACAATCCGTAAAGGCGTAAAGTGCATCAATCGTCTTGTCCGATGATACGCCGGGTGCGAGATGAACTAATATCTCCACGCTTCCGGAAGTAAGGTCTTCTACTTTCTTTATCTTGATTTTTCCCTTTTCGCTTGCTTTAACGATAGAATCACAGACACTGGCCACCGTTTTTCCGTAAGGTATCTCGCGGATGACGAGTGTTTTGTTATCCACCTTTTCAATCTTGGCACGTACCCGTACGGCTCCACCGCGTTCACCGTCATTGTACTTCGAGACATCAATATTGCCGCCTGTCTGGAAATCGGGATAGAGCTTGAATTCTTCCTTATGCAGGTATTTTACGGATGCGTCGCAAAGTTCATTGAAGTTATGCGGTAATATTTTGGAAGAAAGCCCCACGGCGATACCTTCCACACCCTGTGCCAGCAGCAAGGGGAATTTGACGGGCAGCGTCACCGGTTCCTTGTTTCGTCCGTCGTACGACAGTTTCCATTCGGTTGTTTTGGGGTTGAACACCACATCGAGTGCAAATTTGGAAAGGCGCGCTTCGATGTAACGGGGGGCGGCTGCGCTGTCTCCCGTAAGAATATTCCCCCAGTTTCCCTGGCAGTCGATGAGCAAATCCTTCTGGCCGAGTTGCACCAGTGCGTCACCGATGCTGGCATCACCGTGCGGGTGAAACTGCATGGTGTGTCCCACGATGTTTGCCACCTTGTTATAGCGTCCGTCTTCCATGCGCCGCATGGAGTGCAGGATACGCCGTTGCACGGGTTTCAGTCCGTCCATGATGTGGGGTACGGCACGTTCCAGGATTACGTACGAGGCATAATCCAGGAACCAGTTCTGATACATGCCGCTCAGTTGGTGCTTGACGTTTGCATCATTGGTATCCGCAGGTTTATAATCCGAATGCCCTTCGCTCCCCTTCGGGAGTTCTTTATCCAAATCATCTTTTGTTCCTTCAAAGTCTTCGCTCATATTTGTTCGGGAGTTGTCTATTCATGAATAACCGCCGGTTGGGCAGTTGCAGGCAAAAATACGAAATTTATCGGGAAAACAGGCAAATTGCATTAAAAAAGGAGCAAGGAAGTCGTTTCTGATTTTCTTTATTCGCAATAAAAGTTTATCTTTACAGCCGGTTTGGTATGTACGACACCCGGGTGTTGAACATACCGACACCCGGATGTCGGACATACTGAGACCCGGGTGTCGGATGTGCTGACACCCGGGTGTCGTACATGTTTATAATACTAACGTGAAAAATTAATGGTACTGTCATGACTATACCCTATCTGGTAAGAAAGAAAGCGGATTTATCGTCCGGCAAGAGGAAGGAACAATGGTACGCCGTTCAGAAGAAATTGCAGGAACGCGGCGGAGTGGATTTAACGAAACTGGCGGAACTGCTGTCCAAGCGCAGCCATTTTCCACAGGGGATGATTATGGGTATCCTGTCGGAATTGGGAGATACGATTGAGGATATTCTCAGCATGGGACAGTCGGTGACCATTCCCAATCTGGGGACGTTCCAGACCGCTCTTACCAGCCCCGGGTTTGACCGCCCGGAACAGGTGATGCCCGGTAAGGTGAAGCTCTCACGCGTGTATTTTGTGGCAGACCGCGGGCTGACTGCACGTTTGAAAGAGGTACAACCGTTTAGGATACCTTTCAGTCTGTATGTTCCCGAAAGTCAGTTGACGCCTGCAATGCGGCGGGCGGACAAGAATCAAAAGACGGGCGAAGAATAAGATAAATTAATACCCCCGTTGCCCTACATATAAGATAAATCCCTATCTTTGTGGCGCTTTTTAACTGAACAAAGATTTCGAATTAATTAAGATACAATAAAAAATGGCACAGGAAGACGTTTTTAAGAAACTCGTATCACACTGCAAGGAATACGGATTCGTGTTCCCTTCCAGCGACATCTATGACGGACTGGGAGCCGTATACGATTACGGTCAGATGGGTGTGGAACTGAAAAATAATATCAAACAATACTGGTGGCAGAGCATGGTGCTGCTGCACGAAAACATCGTAGGCATCGACTCGGCTATCTTTATGCACCCTACAATCTGGAAAGCAAGCGGACACGTGGATGCGTTCAACGACCCCTTGATTGATAACCGCGATTCGAAGAAGCGTTATCGTGCCGATGTATTGATTGAAGACCAGCTCGCCAAGTATGACGACAAGATAAACAAGGAAGTGGCGAAGGCCGCCAAGCGTTTCGGTGAGGCTTTCGATGAAGCGCAGTTCCGCAGCACGAACGCCCGCGTACTGGAGCATCAGGCCAAGCGCGACGCTTTGCACGAACGTTTTGCCAAAGCGCTGAACGACAACAATCTTGAAGAGCTTCGCCAGATAATCCTGGACGAAGAAATCGTTTGCCCTATCAGCGGTACGAAGAACTGGACGGAAGTCCGCCAGTTCAACCTGATGTTCACTACCGAAATGGGTTCCACTTCGGAAGGTGCGATGAAGGTTTACCTCCGTCCGGAAACGGCTCAGGGTATTTTTGTGAACTATCTGAACGTGCAGAAGACAGGACGTATGAAGATTCCTTTCGGCATCGCACAAATCGGTAAGGCTTTCCGTAACGAAATCGTTGCGCGCCAGTTCATCTTCCGTATGCGCGAGTTCGAGCAGATGGAAATGCAGTTCTTCGTAAAACCGGGCACTGAACTCGACTGGTTCAAGACTTGGAAGGAAACCCGTTTGAAATGGCATAAGGCGCTGGGATTCGGCGACGACCATTACCGCTATCACGACCACGACAAACTGGCCCACTATGCAAATGCCGCTACCGACATCGAGTTCCTGATGCCGTTCGGCTTTAAGGAAGTAGAGGGTATCCATAGCCGCACCAACTTCGATTTGTCCCAGCACGAGAAATTCTCCGGCAAGAACATCAAGTACTTTGACCCGGAAACCAATGAAAGCTATACTCCGTACGTTATCGAAACCTCTATCGGCGTAGACCGTATGTTCCTTAGCATCATGTCGGCTTCTTATTGTGAGGAGCAGTTGGAGAACGGAGAAACCCGCGTGGTGCTGAAATTGCCTGCTGCGCTGGCTCCGGTGAAACTGGCGGTTATGCCGCTGGTGAAGAAGGACGGTCTGCCCGAAAAGGCTCGTGAGATTATCAACGACCTGAAGTTCCACTTCCATTGCCAGTACGACGAGAAAGACAGCATCGGCAAGCGCTACCGCCGTCAGGACGCTATCGGTACGCCATACTGTGTAACCGTAGACCACCAGACGCTGGAAGATAACTGCGTAACGCTGCGCAACCGCGATACGATGCAGCAGGAGCGTGTGGCTATCTCCGAACTGAACAATATCATTGCAGACCGCGTAAGCATTACGTCTTTGCTGAAAACGCTGCAATAAGATAAGATGTATTTTGTTTGTCCCTGCCGTTCAGAGCGTAGCGAAAAAGTTGTGCCCTGAATGCCGGGAGACAAATGCCGAATAATAGTAATCCCGTAATTTATAATCAGATGAAGAGACCGTTCCTTTTGTTTTTACCCTTCTTGCTGTTCATAGCAGGTGCGTTTGTGGCTTGCGAAGAAGTGGAGGAGGCCGGAAAATATGATAACTGGGTACCGCGTAATGAAGCTTTTATTGATTCCATTAAAGGTAAGACCGGCGATAATATCGTGGCTTCGCTTGAAGATGCCGAAAAGATGGAGATTGGCACGTTGTATGCCATATCCGTGCCGACCAGCGGTACCGGGGTCAATGGTACTTTACGTCCTCAGTATGTGTATTGCAAGAAGTTGTGGAAAACAGATAGCGGGGCATACCCGTTGTTCACGGAAAAGGTAAGCGTTTTCTATCGTGGTACTTTCATTACCGGAGAAGAGTTCGATGGCAATTTTGACGGTTTCGGAGCGACAGACCGCGAAATTCCGTTGCCTTTATCAGATCCCTTGTCCGAAAACTCTCCCGAATCCAAATGGCCTACGGCGTTTAATTCTCCTTCCGAATTTGTGGTATCCGAAGTTATTGCAGGCTGGACATGGGCTTTGCAATATATGCGGGTCGGTGAGCGTTGGATGCTGTATATTCCCTGGCAGAGCGGATATGGTGCAAGCGGCAGTTCATCCGGTGATATTCCCGGTTATACGTCATTGACTTTTGATGTATGTTTGGAAGGAATTGCAGACTGATTGATTGGATATAAAAACAGAAAAGGTGGTAAAGTTTGTTCTTTATCACCTTTTTCCGTTTATATGCGTGTCATGTGTCTTTTCTAAATCTTTTTCCTGAGGGCTTTCGCCCATATTTTATAGCCTTCTTCTTTCAGGTGTAATCCGTCTGTTGTCAAATCGGCACGTAATACATTGCTTCCTTTTTCGGTGAATAAAGGGAAGAGATTAATGTACGTCAGGCCCTTTTCTTTGGCAAGTGCTTCCAGTTGTTTGTTGATTTCGGGTATCAGATTTGTCTTGCCTGCCAGTCTTTTATAACGGCCGAAACTTTCGTTGATAGGAAGCAGGCTTTGCAGGTAAAGCCTGGTGTCGGGAGACTCTTTCCGGATGCGCTCTACCGTCATGCGAATCATACCGGCGATGCTGTCGGCTGTCAGGTCGTGCGAAACATCGTTCACACCGATAAGCAGGAATAGTTTGGCAGGTTGTCCTGGCAATATCTGGTGCAGGCGGTCGTACACACCCATTACCTCATCACCGATAATGCCGCGGTTACGTACGTGCTTGTTGCCAAGGCGGGCGGCCCAGTCACCACCGTTTTCCGTCAGGCTGTTGCCCAGCATGACTATATCTTTGCTGCCGATGGCTGGTTCGTCCATGAACTGGAGAAAACGTTTGTAATAATGGTCCGTATATGTGCGCGGAGCGGGATACAGAGAGGATGCCACTGCGTTGGCTACCAGTGAGCGCAGGCGTACCACGCTGTGTCCGTCTTCCGGATGCACGGCGTTAGTCAGCAGGATTACGGACGTGTCATTGTCGGGGTCGATTACGACAGATGTACCGGTGTAGCCCGTATGCCCGTAGGTATTCGGACCGAAGAAATCGCCGGCATTGGATGCGTAGGGGCTGAATACATCCCAACCCGGGGAACGGCCCAGATCTGCTGTAGCACGGGGTACGGTGCGCATGGTCTTTACGCCTTGCGGGCTGAGAATGCGATGTCCGTTCCACTCGCCACCGTTTTGCAGGGCGGCGCAAAGTATGGCAATATCTTCGGCGCAGGAGAATACGCCTGCATTGCCGCTGATGCCGCCGTTGAGAATGCGTGCAAGCGGGTCGTGCACCTGTCCGCAAAGAACCTGCCCGTCGGGTTGTTTCTCTGTCGGAGCAATGTTCTCCGGTAGAGGAACGGTATTTATCCACTTGCCGTTCTTGTCGCGTAGGCAAGGGAGATAATCGGTGTGCTTCATACCCAGTACGTCGAAGACGTTTTCACGGGCAAAGTCGCGCAAGGATTGTCCGCTGACGGCCTCTATGATGTGTTGCAGGGTGATGAAGTTTAGGCAACTGTACTGAAAGTCGGTTTGCGGCTTGAAATCGCGTTTGCATCCGGCGATGTACTCCATCAGCCCTGCCGGGTTGGGAGAACCGTATTTCTGTTCCAGTTCCGCAGCCGAGGCATAAGGCGGGAGTCCGGAACTGTGTGTCAGCAAATCGGCTATGCGGATTACCTTTTTGTCTTTTCCGTCTTCGCTCTCCCAGCCCTTGAAGCCGGGGATGTAGCGGCTTACAGGGTCGAGCAGGCGTATCTTTCCGCGTTCTGCCAGAATCATGGTGCATACGGCTGTGGATATGGACTTGCTGCAGGATGCCATATCGAAAACGGTATTTACGGTCATAGGTTCCGTGTCCGGATAAATCCGTTTGTTGCCGTATGCCTTCAGATAGGCCATTTTACCGTTGCGTACCACTGCAAGTACGGCGCCGGGAATTTCTTTGCCGGCGATGGCCGTTTCAATGGCTTTATCGGCATACATCAGTTTGCGGGAATCCAGTCCCGCCTGTTCGGGAGCTACCCGCTGCAAAGGCTGTGCGGTGGCTGCCTGCAGACCGAACAGAAGTACAAGGATACTGGTAAGTGTTTTCATATTTTGTTTGCTATAAGTGGATTTTCGGACAGAAGAACCGGGAACATAAACAGTGTGGAAGGTGCCGCATGCGGCAAGGCAGAGTTTATTCTTCCGTTCTTTTGTTCTTCTGTCTGAAAACCGGGTGAGATCTCTGTGTGCTCTGTAGTGAATCTGCCAGTTGTCATTCCTTGGCCCGATAAGCGTCTGCCGCTTTCTTCACCGAGCCGTGCATCAGCAGGAGCGCCTTGGCCTTTCCGTAGTCAAGCCCCAGTTCCTCGACCAGCATACGCGTGCCACGATCCACCAGTTTCTTGTTGCTGAGCTGCATATTCACCATCTTGTTGCCTTTCACACGACCCAACTGTATCATTACGGAAGTGGTAATCATATTCAGAATCATCTTCTGTCCTGTACCCGACTTCATGCGCGAGCTTCCCGTAACGTATTCAGGTCCTACAATCATTTCGATAGGCACATCGGATTCCGCAGCCATTGGCGAATCGGGATTGCTGGTGATGCAAGCCGTCAGGATACCATGCTCGCGGGCTTCGTGCAGCGCACCGATAACGTAGGGAGTTGTACCGGATGCCGCTATGCCGATAACCGTATCCTTGTCCGTGATATTGCGTTCTACCAGTTCTTCCCAGCCGCGTTGCATGTCGTCTTCCGCATTTTCCACGGGATTGCGCAGGGCAGTGTCTCCGCCGGCTATCAGACCGATAATCAAGGTAGGCGGCATGCCGAATGTCGGTGGTATTTCGGAGGCGTCGAGCACGCCGAGGCGGCCGCTTGTGCCGGCGCCCATATAGAAAATGCGTCCGCCTTGTTTCATGCGGGGTACGATTTGTGTCACTAATTTCTCTATTTGCGGTATTGCCTTTTGTACGGCAAGCGCCACTTTCTGGTCTTCCCTGTTGATGTCTTCCAGTATTTCACGGACAGACTTCTTTTCCAAGTCGTTGTAGAGCGAAGGTTGCTCTGAGATTTTTACAAACATAAGGCTATTTACGAGTTTACGGTTTACTATTTGCGATTACTTGTGATATTCTATCAGACCTTCCATCGGACTCTTGATGACCGTACCCAGCCGGATACCCATTTCGCTGGCAGCTTCGGCCAATATCGTCTTGTAATAGAAAGCCACGGAGCCGATAAAGTGTACCTTGCTTTCACGGTAGTTTTCGTACTGCATCACGTTACGTTTGAGGAATGCCTTGAAGCTGTCCGATACCAGCGTGCGTATGCAGGGTTCGTCCAGGTTCTGTGCAAGGAACGGAGAGAGGCTTGCCAGAAAACGGTTGGGGAACGGCTTGCGGTATACACGGTCGATGATGTCGGCGGGTGTCAGGTTGAACTGCGTGAGGAACTTCTCCTTCAGTTCGGGAGTCATCTGGTTTTTCAGAATATCGCCCACCAGCAACTTGCCCAATACGGCGCCGCTGCCTTCATCTCCGAGGATGAATCCCAGTGGAGATACGTTGGATACAATCTGCTTGCCGTCATAGTAGCATGAGTTGGAGCCTGTACCCATGATGCAGGCAATGCCGGCATCGTGCTGGCAAAGTCCGCGGGCTGCCGCCAGCATATCTGTGTTTACTTCCACCTCTCCCTTTACCCGGAGATGCTTGGTGATGGCACGGTGAACCATGGCTATCTTGTCGGGAAATCCGCATCCCGCACCGTAGAAATATACAGCATCCAATGCATCGGTTGTTAACCGGGGCAACAGTGCTGTCGCAATCTCATTACTGATTTCCTCTTCCGATTGAAAGAAAGGGTTGGTTCCTTTCGTAAATATTTGCCGGATGAGTTGTCCGTTCTCTACAACACACCAGTCGGTCTTTGTAGAGCCACTGTCTGCTATTAGAATCATATTATTACTTGTTTTGAGTTTATTCGATTATAGTTTTATGTAAATCTTCCGTTTATAGAGTTGGTAGCCGATGCACCAGTTGATGCCGACGAACAGCAACGCATACGCCAGCGAACCGCCGGTTTCGCCGAATACGGGCATTAACAGCACTTTGTACAGAAATCCGTGTATGCTGATGCTACCTTCGCCCCACGGGAAGCTGATGCTGCCGAAGAGAATGCCGAGTACACCGCCCAGCACATACATGAATAAAGGATTGACACCGAACGACTCGAAAAAGAGGCTCCATTTCTTATAGCCTTTCACATCGATAATCCAGATGAGTAGCGCCAGGAAGCTGGAAGCCAATCCGCAGGTAGCCAGTACGAAGGTAGGCGACCATATTTTCTTGTTGATGGGGCATCCGTAACTCAGCAGGAAGCCGGCGAATGTAAGGATGGTACCGGCTAAAAACAGTTTGATAAGATGCGAGTTCAGCATACTTTCACGGCTTTCATCAGCCTTGCCTCCTTCGAGCATCATACGGCCTACGCAGAAACCCAACAGTACATGGGCTATGGCAGGGATGGTGCTTAGTAAGCCCTCCGGGTCGATGCCGTTATCCTTGTACATATGTGCGGGGGTAAGGATGGCACGGTCTACAACAGAAAGGATGTTCGTATCGTTGTAGGCAAATCCATTGCCACAAACCAACAGGATGAAGTAGCCTGTCAGTAGGGTAGCAATGAGATAGGGGATGTTGCGGTGCTTCATGGTCAGCGCAATGATAGCGGTAGCACCGTAGCAGAGGGCCAGACGCTGCATGACACCCAGGATACGGATGCGGTCGAATGTCCATGCGGCTTCCCACAATTGGGCGCCGAAACCGATGCCTTCCGTGGGAGAAGTCCAGTAATAACAGAACCTCGAGAACCAGCCGATACCCATACCAATGAGGAAGATGAGTATGGTACGTTTCAGAATCTTCATGCCGGCGGCACGGCTGAATTCGAAATTATACTTTTTCAGAGAGATGTATGTGGAAATTCCCATGATGAACATGAAGAACGGGAATACAAGGTCGGTGGGGGTAAGACCGTTCCATTCCGCATGACGCAGTGGGGCATAGATATGCGCCCATGTACCGGGGTTGTTAACCATAATCATGCCTGCAATAGTGACACCGCGAAGGATGTCGAGGGCAAGGATGCGCTTGTTTGTTTTTACTGTACTACTCATGATTTTTGTGTGTTAAGTTAGTTGTTGAGTTTAACGGTTGCGGGTTGGGTACATTCATCTACCAGGTAGACTATGGACACATAGGGAATACCGGAGTTGGTTGTCAGCCCGATTTCACAGGTACGGCTGTTGGAATATCCGATGCTTACGCCGGCTGCTTCTATCTGGGGGCGGAGTTTGCGCAGGGCGTATGCGTTCAGTTCGGGATATGTGAAGCCGCGGTCGCCGGCAAAGCCGCAGCAGCCTACTTCTTCGGGTATGATGACTTTGGATGAGCAGAGACGTGCCAAGGCTGTAATCGTGCCGGCAAGCCCCATCTTGCGCATGGAACAGGTGATGTGGACTGCCACAGGGCGGTCGGTAGGGGTGAATACCAGTCTGTTGCGCAGGAATGTATATATGAACTCTGCCGGTTCGTAAAGCTTCATTTTATGGATGGTTTCGCGCATCCGGTGCAGGCACGGGCTTTGGTCGCACAGCACAGGATACCTGCCCTGTTCGCTGGCTTTCCACAAGGCTGCCTCCAGTTCGGCAGATTTGCGGTCGGCAATGTCAAGCATTCCCTTGCTTTCCCAGATTGTGCCGCAGCAAAGCTTTTCCATGTTTTCGGGGAAGATGACTTCGTAACCGCCTTTTTGCAACAGGGCAATCATTTTGCTCGCCAATGCCTGCTCCACAGGCGATTTCTTTGGCAGTCCCATTGTCTGGTTGATGCAACTGGGGAAATAAACCACTTTCAATTGACCATTAGTCGAACTGTCTTTGTCTGCGTTCTTATTCCGCAGGGTATCGTTGTCAATTGTCAATTGTGAACTTTTAATTGAATAGGCTTTGGGCATTGCCGGCGTCCAAAGGGGGATGCCGAGAACGTTGTGCATGCCTTTGGTGATGCAGCTCATCGCTTTGGTTCCCAATACGGAATGACCGAGGTTGGCAAGTCCCAATACGGGGCGCAGTGCACTTTTTATGCCGGCGAAGTGATTGGCGGCGAAATTGCCGGCCTTATATCCTATGCTGCCTTGCGGCAATTCTTTCTGGCGGATGATGTGTGTCAGGTCACCCGTATTGATTCCCATAGGACAGGATATGGAACAGAGACCGTCGCCGGCACAGGTCTGGTTGCCGGGATAGCGGTATTGTTTTTCCAGCAGGGCGAGACGTTCGGGGGCTTCGCCGCTCTGTCGAAGGCGGGCTATCTCCCTTTGTAGCACGATGCGCTGTCTTGAGGAGAGGGTGAAGCCGCAGGACAGGCAGTTCACTTCGCAGAAGCCGCATTCGATGCAGCGGTTTACTTTGGCTGCCGGATTTTGGGCATCCAAAGGAATCAGCGGAAGCGGTTTGAAATTTTTGATATGGCATTTCGGATCGTCATTGAAAATAACGCCCGGATTCAACAGACCTTTCGGGTCGAACAGGTTTTTGACGGCTTTCATCACCTCATAGGCTGCATCTCCCCATTCGTGGCGTACAAAAGGAGCCATGTTTCTGCCCGTACCGTGTTCTGCCTTCAGCGAGCCGTCGTATTTGTCCGCAACCAGCGTCTTGACATCATTCATCAGGTTTTCGTAGCGTTTCACTTCGGCTTCGCTGCTAAAAGACTGATTGAGGATGAAGTGGTAGTTCCCCTCCAGCGCATGTCCGTATATACAGGCATCCTCGTAGCCGTGACGGGCTATGAGTTGCTGCAATTCGGCGGTTGCTTCGGGCAGGTCCTCGATGTGGAAAGCCACATCTTCGATGAGGCACGTTGTTCCCGGTTTCCGCGTCCCGCCCACGGAAGGGAAGATGCCGGAGCGGATAGCCCAGTACTTCGAATACTCTTCGGGCTTGTCGGTGAAGCATACGGGTGTGTAGGTCTGGAAAGCGGAGAGGCATTGTTCTATCGTACGGATGTTCTGCCGAAGTTCTTCCGTGCTGCGGGCTTTGGTCTCGGTCAGCACGGCGGTCAGTCCGGTTTCGTCTCCCGGTTCTACGCCGGGCAGGGTGGATGAACATATTTCGCCCTTATACTTCAGGAATACGGGGTCGCTTACCGATGCCAGAGATTTCCAGTCCAGCAGCTCTGCTCCTTTTACGGTCCACTCACCATTGGCGCCGGTTAGTTTTTTCATGGCTACCACAGCACGGCAAGCTTCTTTTATGGTCTTGAAGTAGAGCATGGCACTTGCCTTGCAAGGGTAGTCATACTCCGTTTTCATAGTCACTTGCGAGAGGAATGCGAGTGTTCCCTCCGAACCCACCATAAGATGGGCAATGATATCGAACGGATCATCGAAGCGGACAAAAGGGAGCAGGTTCAGACCGGTTACATTCTTTATGGAATATTTGTAGCGGATGCGTTCCGCCAGTTTCCCGTCGGCACGCACTTCATCGCGGAGCGTACAGATGCGCCGAATGAAATCGCGGTGTGTCACTTCGAATGCGGCGCGGCTTACGCTGTCGCCGGTGTCGAGTACCGTTCCGTCAGCCAGTATGATGCGGGCGGAGAGAAGCACCTTGTCGCTGTTGGCATGCGTACCGCAGTTCATGCCCGAAGCGTTGTTCATGACGATACCGCCCACCATGGCGCTTTTTACGGAGGCAGGGTCGGGAGCGAATTTCCGTCCGAAAGGGGCCAGCAATTCATTGACCCGTTGCCCGATGATACCGGGCTGCAGGGTGATTTCTTCGTGGTCGGGAGATATGCTGTAGCCTTCCCAATGTTTGCCGGCTACAATAAGTATGGAGTCACTGATGGCTTGTCCGGATAAGCTGGTTCCTGCTGCCCGGAAAGTGACGGGCAGGTTGTGGCTGCCGGCAAGTTTCAGCAGCCGGGAGATTTCCTCTTCTCCTTCCGAACGGATTACGATTTGCGGGATGAGGCGGTAGAAACCGGCATCTGTTCCCCAAGCCAGCCGACGGAGTTCGTCGGTGTAAATCCTTTCCTGCGGAATGAATTGTCTCGCTTCCTGCAGGAAAGCCATGTAGTTACTCTTTTCCATAATGTATAGATCTTTTTACTCCTGTGCTTCTTCCCGCAATCCTTGTCGCAATAACTTGTGAAAGAACTTTATAGGGAAGCGCATTCAATATACAACCGAATGATATTCAGTATGCGACTTACCGTTTTTTATACTTGTCAAATTATTTATATAAATAATACTGCTTCGACAGTTTACGGAACTCCTCAACGTCTTTGTACCAATAGTCGCGGATGTCTTCCCAACGGTTGCGCTTGCTGAAGCGTTCGCGTATCTGTTTTGAGCCGCTTACCTTGTCGAACATGGCGAAACGGCCTTTATCCGCATGGTCAAATACGGCACGGTCGGGATAGAGCGCGGCTACTTCCTGCATTACGAGGAACTGTATCTCGCTTAGCGGTGCTCTGCCGAAATCCATGATGTGCACTTGCACGCCCTGCAGCAACTCTCCTTTACCTACGGAGTAGAACGGTTTCAGGTACATCGGTCGGAAGACGATACCCGGTACGTTCAGCCCGTTCAGGTTTCTGGCAAGCTTCTCGGCTTCCACCCACGGGGCAGCGAACATCTGGAACGGAATCGTGTAACCTACTCCGATAGACATATAGCCCAATTCTCCCAAAATGCCGCTCACGGGATAGAAAAATGCGAAGTGCGGGTGCGGAATGTGCGGAGAAGAAGGAACCCACTGCAATCCGGTCTGTGTATAGTCCATCTTGCGCTTCCAGCCTTTCATCTTTACAACCTGCAATTTGCATTGCTTGCCGTCTTTCAGCATCTTTTCCCCATTCAGCATGAAAGCCAGCTCACCGCAAGTGAGTCCGTAAAGGTACGGAATTTTAAATTGGCTGACAAAGGAAATGCAGTCATCTTCCGTCAGATTACCCTCTATCTTCAATCCGCCTACGGGATTGGGGCGATCCAGTACGATAAATTCCTTGTTGTTCTCGGCAGCGGCTTCCATGGCAAGTCCCATGGTACTGATGTAGGTGAATGAGCGGCAGCCGATGTCCTGGATGTCGTATACCAGTACGTCAATGTCCTTCAGCATCTCCGGAGTCGCTTTGCGTGTCTTGCCGTAGAGGGAATAGACGGGAAGTCCGGTTGAGGCATCCTTGATGTCCGTTACGTGATCACCGGCATGTACATCACCGCGTACGCCATGTTCCGGACCGTAGAGTGCCACGAGATTCACGTTCGGTGCTTCGTGCAGAATATCGATGGTGGATTTCATGTGATTATCTACTCCCGTAGGATTGGTAATCAGTCCCACACGTTTACCTTCCAGGCATTTGAAGTTTTGCTCTTTCAGCACTTCGATGCCGGTCTTTATTTTTATTTTCTGTGCGTATGCCACGCAGCAAAGGGTGCAGAGGATACAGAGAACGAGATGTTTTTTCATAATGGGTATCTTTATGGTTCGTTTATCAATCTTTTATTTCTTGCCGTATTCGGGGTCTATCCGCCTGTCGGCAAAGACGGTGACTATCACGGTGGCAATGCAGCATGCGATTACCATCCAGAAGAAGTTGGTATAGCCGATAGCTTCCTGAATGTAACCGGCAAACATGCCCGGAATCATCATGCTCAGCGCCATGAATGCGGTGCAGATAGCATAGTGTGATGTCTTGAACTCGCCTTCAGAGAAATACATCATATAGAGCATATAGGCTGTGAAACCGAAGCCGTAGCCGAACTGTTCGATAGCAATCGCCGTTGATATGGCAAACAGGTTTTCGGGCTGGCAAATGGCCAGGTAGACAAAAGTCAGGCAGGGAAGTGTCATACATGCCGCCATCCACCAGATGGATTTCTTCAATCCGATGCGCGATGCGAATATGCCGCCGAGAATACCGCCCAATGTGAGGAATATCACACCGATAGTGCCGTATACGATGCCTACTTCCGCTGTGGAAAGCCCTAAGCCTCCCGCCTCTTTACCGGCAACAAGGAAAGGCATGCACATCTTGATGAGGAATGCCTCGGGCAGGCGGTAGAGCAGCATGAATACAATGGCAAGCAGTACACCCGGTTTGGTAAAATAGGTGGCGAAAGTGCGTCCGAACTCCTTGAAAATAGCCTTGGCACCGGCTGTTCCCGGGGCCAAGACTGATTTGTCGGAAGACGGTTTGGGTATCATGAAAAGGTGATAAAAACTTACTATGCTGAACATAACGGCCGTAACCAGCATCGTGATAGTCCACGACAGCGGAATGTTGTCGTATTTCAGTTCGATGGCACCGGCAATGGCTACGAGCACTCCTTGTCCGAAGATAGACGCAAGGCGGTAGAAAGTGCTTCGGATACCGACAAACTCAGCCTGCTCGCCCGATTTCAATGCCAGCATATAAAACCCGTCTGCGGCAATATCGTGTGTGGCGGAAGCGAATGCCGTGATGATAAACAGTATCAAGGTTACGGTGAACATACTGATAGGAGTCGTGCCCGCCGTCATGGTCGCTTCGTCCGGATGCGGAATGGTCAGGGTCAGCAGGATGAAAGCTATCGACATAAGAATCTGCATGGAAACTACCCACCATCTTTTGGTTCTGATAATGTCTACAAACGGACTCCAGAAGGGTTTGATAGTCCATGGCAGATACAGCAGGCTGGTAAATAGCGCCATGTCTCCATTGGGTACACCCATTTTGGCAAACATCAGTACGGAGATGTTGTTTACGATAAAGTAGGGGATACCCTGTGCGAAATATAAGGTAGGGACCCATGCCCAGGGGGATATTTTCTTGATATTGTTCATTCTGTCAATTGTTTTTCTGTTATAGGATTAGTCATATAGTTGGTCGATACTGGCGCCGATGTAGTAATGCAGCAATATCTCATCGTATTTGTATCCTTGTTCTCCCATTACGGCAGCACCTATCTGGCAGAGACCTGCGCCATGTCCCCATCCGGCTCCGGTGAGGATGAAACGCCCGGGGATGCCGGCTTCCGACACTTCTGCACGGTCTACGACAAAGGCGGAGCTGTAAAGGTGTGAAGGAGAAAGCGTCCGGCGGATTTCCAGTTCTTTCCCGATAGTCAGCGTCTTCTTCGTACCTACGATTTTCAGTTTCCAAAGGCGTCCGGAGGTGCCGCGGGCCACGGGAACAAGGTCGATTATCTGCCCGTAGTCTATGCCGGAGCGTTTCAGTATGAGGGCAGAGAGTTCGTCTTGAGTATATTCTACTTTCCAACGGTAGAAATCGGTGGTTTCCTGGTCGTAATTGTTGAGAACCTGTGACAGGATTTTCTTATCCGTGGTATTGCAGAATGCTTCGGGGGAAGTACGTATCCAGCGGTCGGCTTCGGACTCCTGAGTCAGGTCGGGCAGTTCGGGAGCAGTCTTTTCATTTCCAGTCAGATAATCGCGCTGTTTGGCAAGATAGGGATATTTGATATCTTCCCAGCAATACTGGAACTCTTCGAATGCGCCGCCGCAGCATTTGGAGAAACGGGCATCGCATATTCTGCCTTCTGAGGTAAGTACCTGTCCACGGGTGGCGGCTATCGCCTGGCGGACTATATCGGTGGAAGCGCGGGTTATCCCCTGATAGCGCTGGCAGTGGTCATCCGCACATACGTCGAAATGGGTATGGGAATCGCGCTCATACCATTTCAATTGACAGTCGGCAGTTGACGGTTGGCAATTGGCTGCGTTGTCTTGGTTTGCGTTTTTATTCCGCATGGTATCATTACCGGTTGACAGCTGTGAATTGTTAATTTGCAAACCGGAAAGGTTTGCAAGCAGCCAACTGCGCGAGATGACTGCATGTGCCTTCAGCAGTTCCAGGGAAGCGGTTGCACTCATCTCGCTGGAGATGACACTGGTCAGGTAATCTTCCACGCGGATGACATTGATACCAGTCAGCTTGCCGTTTTCTACGATAATCTTTAAAGAACCCTGGAAGCGTTGGTCTTCTTTGCGTTCCCAGTGGAAGTTTATCCCGATAGTCACGTCCAGCAACTCGAATGCCGCAACGGATTCTTGCAGGGGTTCAAACACTAATTCGTCATATTGCCTGCCGTTCCAAAGGATTTTACCTTCGTTGTAGGTAACAGTCTGCTTGCCGTTGACTTCCTTGCCGGATACGTGGTAGGGGGTAAGCAGGATAAATTCTATCTGTGGCTCGAATAGGATGCCGACTTCTACTTTGGGCTCTTTCATACTTATTTATTTAAGGGGGTGACGGATATTACAGTTGGCTTTGGATGCGTTTCCGCACCTTTTGGAAATCTGCGGGAGAAAGGCATACTTCACTCAATATCTGTGCGATGTCTTCTGCCGTTATTTTGATGAAATCTTTCTCGACGGGGGTGATGAATACGCCGCCTAAGTCTACGGAGGCAGGACTGCTCAGCAGGTTGGCGTCGCCTTCGGCCGTATAACATGCCGGACGATGCTTGGCACGAGGAAAGACAAATACAATCCATTTGTTGTCTTCGTACATTACAAGGACATTCATCATCGGTTCGTCTTCACCGGGCTGTATGTCCAGTGAGTGATAAACGGTGTCGAACAGCTTAATAGCCGTCTTGCGGTCAGCAGATTCGATGACGAGCGTAGTACGCGGGGCATCGTTCAGCCACCATAGGGTGGCCTGACCGTAGTCGGCTACTTTACCTGCTACTTGTCCACGCCAGTCTTGTTCAATAGGCATGAAACCTTTATTGCCGGCCTGGAAGTGGGCATGGTCGGGAGCGGAAGCGCCGCACTTGGGACCATTGTAAAAAATAGTGTAGTCGGTCAGTTGCCGTGCCAGGTCCAGCATATCCCCGAAGCGGGGAGCTATGCGCTGGGCGACATGTGCGGTTTCCGGTACTGTCAGATGACGGGGGAATATGGGAAACGGATTGACCAATATGTTGTAGTGTCCTTCGAACGGGATGCCTTTTTGCACTGCCGGCAAGTTAGCGGGACAGAGAAAGCATTTACGTTCCTTAATGGACTTTGCATCTACTTTGGCTCCGGAAGATACGATACGTGCCGGATTGAACTGTACTTTATAAAGGGTGCCGTTTACATTCAGTTCTTTCACCTGCACTCCGGAAAGGGCGGCGTAGTTATTACGCGCCGTTTCCCAGGAAGCAAGCTGTTCGGTTAGAAGATTGTGTATGGTTTGATTCATAGGTCATTTACCGTTTTTCTTGTTCATAGCAATGCGTGCCTGCAACTCCCACGTGCGGATACGGTCTTTGTAAAGGTTGTGCCCGTTCATCTTGACGATGTCCAATGAGGCATCCGAGTTGTCGTCCCAGCGGCGGCAGTTGTAGACAACGTCATAGACACGGCCTATCTGGTATTGGCGGGAGAAATTCAGTCCAAGGGCATAGTCTTCGCCATAGCTCGTATTGGGCACTTTTACTTCGCGCAGTACCGGAGTATAGAATGCGCGCGGTGCACCCAGACCGTTAATGCGGAGGGCATTGTTACGTCCGTTGTCCGGTGTCCACTCCTTGTGATCGATGATGCCCGGAGCAATCATGTTCATGTTGAAGTCCGTCATCATGTAAGTACCTACTACCATGGCGCAGTTCTGTTCGTAGAAAGCACGTACCATGGTGGCCAATGTGTTTTCATCGGCATATACGTCGTCACTGTCCAATTGTACGGCAAACTTGCCGCATTTGGGGTGGTGTACGCCCATGTTCCAGCAACCGCCGATGCCGAGGTCGTTGCGTTCGGGGATGATATGGATGAGACGCTCGTCATTCTTAAACTCGTCGATGGCTTCTGTCGTTCCGTCGGTGGAGTGGTTGTCGATGATGATAAGATTGAACTTGAAGTCTGCCTTCTGGTCCAGTACGGAACGGATAGCATCGCGGATGGTACGTATACGGTTACGTACGGGGATGATAACGGATGCCTCGTATTCGAAATTTCCGGCAGAGAACTCAATCTGCTTGAACTCCGGTTTCAGGTAGCCACCGATTTCTTTCAGATGTTCCGTGCATGCCGCTTCCATTTCAATCTGACGGTTACGGTTCTTCGGGTCGACGTAATCGAATATCTTTTCGCCGCTCTTACGTGTATCGTTTTCCACTTCACTGTACAGATATTCATTGATATGCACGAGGTCTGCCTTTTGGCTCAGCTTCAGTCGTAAGTCGTAAAGGCCGGCAAAGTTATAATCGCACTTCATGCGGCAGGCTGCCTCTTTTAGCTTTGAAGTATTGAAAAGGAGTACCGAGCCGAAATTGAAATCGTCTCTCAGCGAGCCGAACTGATAGTCGATGACCGGAGCATTCGTCTGCTTGCCGTCGGCTATCTGGTAATGGTCGGCATAGACCATTCCTGCATCCGAATCTTCTGCAATGTGCATCATGCGTTCCAAGGCGAACATACCCAGTTCAAGAGTCGTTTCTTTGGTGTATAGCAATGTATATTCAGCATCGGTTTTTTCGGCAATGGTTTTCATGGTAGTACTGCTGTATGGCATGTCTACGGATAACATCTCACAACCGGGCAATGGCTCGAGCGTAGAGTCTGTCGTAACTAAACGGATGTTACCGATAAGGCCTGTAGCCTGTAATCCTTGTACTGTCTTTTCAGCCTGTTCTTTTCCTGCAAAAGGAATAAAGCAATCAATCTTCTTCATATCTGTAAGGTATTATTTTAAAATTCTCATTTTTTTATTTTAAACTTCAGCATTCCGGTTTCTCCACTCGTGGCGGTAAACAGCACCCGGTTGTTGTCGAGCGGTACCACTGTGCTTATGAGCGAATTGCCTGTTTTGTGTTTCCACAGCACTTTGCCAGTCGCGGCTTCCAGCGCGAAGATAAGTCCTTCTTTGGTACTTCCGAATACGACTCCGTTTTTTTCTACCTGCATGGAAGGAGCATGCTCGTAGCCGAAGCCTACATTGGATGTCCACAGTTTGTGCGGTTGGTTACCTTTGGTGGAGTAACATACGATACTGTCGTTCATGGTCTTGCTGTAAATACGTTCTTTGTCTTCGGACAATCCTATTGTCTCACGTACCATGGATTGGAAAGTACGCCATACGGTATTGCCCGTTTCTATGTCAATGGCGGTCATGGCACGTTGCGGGTCGGTAATGAATACCTTTCCATCGGCTGCCACCGGCCATACGGCGGCAGGGGAGAAGTGCATGCGCGTCAGTCCGCCTGTCCATTTCCATAGTTCCTTGCCGTCTGCTTTATTTAAAGCGTATAAGGTATTGTCCCATGCGCCGAAGATAACTTTATTGTCCGTTACCAAAGGTTTGGTCTCGATGTAGCCTCTTACGCCTGCAAAAGCCCATTTCACCTCTCCGGTACGGATGTTTACGGCACGGAAAGTGTGGTCGCTGGCACCGATATAGGCAATTCCGTTCTCTATTGTCACTGCTCCCAATACAGGTTCGGCAGCTTCTACTGTCCATAACAGATTACCGTTTTGGGCATCCAGACCATATATCTTACAATCGGCGGAACCGAATACGACAATTCCTTCGCTTACGGCAGGTGTTCCGACAATTCTTTTTCCGGATTGGAAACTCCATAGTTTCTTGCCGTTTTTAAGGGCATAGGCAGTGAGGCGTCCCAGGTCGTCGCCAACGAATACTTTGTCTTTTTCCACTGCCGGTGAACAGTAGATGCCGGCTCCGGTTTGCACTATCCATTGCTCTTGTACTTGTGCATACTCTTTGTTTACGGAGAAGTCGGGATATTTTTCGGCTTTCCCATTACGGTCATAGTATGAATCCGTCAGCGAGAATGCGGCCCATTGCCTTTTGGGCTCTCCGATGCGTTGTGTATAAACGAGGATGGAATCTTCTGTAATCTCATAAATGCCGTAGCCCGGCTTTTCATCCTTGTCGCGCAGGTTGCTGCGCATCAGGATACCCGGAATGCCGTCATAGCGCAAGTCGCGGTCGCGGTGGTAGTGCCCGCCTATAAACAGGCGTATGTTGTATGGTCGCACGGCATCCGTCACTTCATACCAGTTGTCCACATCGCCTTCCGTCATCGGATAGTGGGTAACAAGTATTACAGGTTTGTCCGGCCGGGAATTGCCGGCATTGTACCGCTCCATCGTTTCCGTCATCCAGCGGATATCCTGAGGAACAACATGGCCGTATGCCATACGCATCAGCGGGCCTGAATTAAAACCGAGGAACAAAAAGCCTTTGTGTTCGAATTCAAACCGTTCGCCACCGAATATCTCTCCGAAGGCAGTACAGCCGGAATCGCTCCATTTGGTTTCATGGTTACCCAGCACTACGTAGTATTTCACTTTCAGCAGGTCGAGACATGATTTTACTTTTTCCATGGTGGTGCGGTCGCCCTCTTCGGCAATGTCGCCTGTCACCAATACGAAATCGATGCTGTCGGTTGCATTAATTTGTGCAATGGAACGCAATAAATCTTCCGTAGGATTGGGGTTGTTCGGACTTAAGTGGATGTCCGTCAGTTGTGCGAAGCGGAACACGGCCTGCTGTGCCTGCACCATAAACGGTAGCAGGCAGGCAAACAGGACGCTGGTGAATAGTCTTCGGTTCATAAATGATGATTGGTTTTATAAATTATTCTTTATTTCTTGGTACTGCTGTTGAAAAATGTCAGAATAGCGTCCATCAGAGATGCTCTTTCTTCTGCCGTGCGAAGCGATTCGAAAGGGAATCCTAAGACGCATGTCTTATATTCGCCCTGATAGGCAATTCCGGCACTCAGGTTATTCTCCGAATAGCGCATTATGGTATGCGCTTCTTTCGTAGCAGGCTCGATGGCGTCAGGGGACTCCACTGCGTAAGAATCCGAATTAAGCTCATTATGATAAGTATAGTTTCCCGAAAGAGAAGGGAAAGGGGAAGCTACGCACTTCGCTTTACCCATTGTGGCGGCTTGTCCTGTACGCCACTTATATTTCAGAACCTCCGTAGCAAATTTCTTGTCTTCTTCATTGGCGGGAATCAGGCGGTTATCCCATAAGTCGGTTCCTACATAGGCGCCTGATATAAAGATATTGCCGCCTTGGCTGCAGTAAGCTGTAATACAGTCTTGCATCGGTTTGCTGAATGTTTTGAACTCCAAAGGCTTTATTCCGCCTCTGCCTATCTTGGTCTGGCACTCTTTGCCGAGAATAAGGTCGGTGTATGTGTAGTCGTTCAGGACAACTTGTCCGTTTTCAACAGCTTCATCACTGCATGAAACGAAGGAGTAACCGGCCTTCAGTATGGCAGCTCCGTGCACTGCCGGGTAGTCGAATGTATTTCCGGCGATAACCTGTGTTTCGTAGTTGCCGTAGCAGTCGCCGAAACCGGATGCATCATCGTCCATCCAGGGGATGGAACGGCGGAACTCTTTCATCTTTCCGATGTAGCTGATGTCTTTGATATAAGGCACTCCATGGTCCAAATCGTCCAGAAAACCTGCAAGTAGCGTGTCGGCAGGTGCAGGGGCTACAAAGTCGGCGGGAGCACTGATGCGGTCGAATCCGTTGATGACCAATACTGCACCTTTGCTGTTGAAAGCCTGTCCTGCCGAAAGAATTTCAGAAGGGAAGCTCTCACCACCCTTGTTGAGGGCGGTTACCTTATAGCTGCATACGATACCGACGGGAAGAACGGTGCGGTAACTGTTTTTATCCACTACTGTGCCGTTGTCGAAGTCACCGTTGCCGATACGCGTATAAACGATGTACTTCTCGGGAGTGGCTGTCGGTTCCAGCGGGTCGTTTACAGCTTCCCAGGTCAACTCGATTTCATTTTCACCGATCATGCGCAATGCCATGTGGTCTACTGGCAAGGGCTGTACTATATAATCCATACGGTATTGCGAACAGAGAAACTGCAACATTCCTTTGTAGATAGCGCGGCTTACCGTAAATCGGAAGCGCGGGTCGATACCGTAACGCATATCGGCAAAGTTCTGGTGAGAAAGCAACTCAAGTAACATGGTCGGTACGCGTGGAACGCGGGCTTCATAGTATGATTGATTCCATTTGCCGCGGCGGGTCCATCGGGGTTCATACAGTGTGCGGATGTCGCGTACGATATTGGATTGAATCAGGTCTGTCAGGTCGTGAGACAAATAGCGTGATGCCCCATTGGCAAATACTCCGTTGTAGGCATCGGTCTGATAGATGCCGAGTGTTCCGATGATAGAGTCGTTGAGGGTAGTTCCTGCATCCGAGTGGAAGGCAAACGCCAGGTCTATCGGAATATTCAACCCCTTTTCCGTGGGGTTGGCGGCAGAACCGCCCGCCAGGTAGTTCACCCATATTCCACGGCTTTTATAGTCATCCGTGTAATCATTCTTTCCGTGGCTTTCGGAATATACGCTGTCCGGAATGCCGGCCCATTGCATCCAGTAACGGGCAGCCTCGCAAAAACGGGGATAACCGCTCTTTTGGTATTCGGTGATATAGGACGGTTGATATGCTGCCGGTATATTCTTTGCTGCATCTGATGCGTTGACGGTTTTGTCGGAGCTTTTCAAATTATCGGTTGCCCCTTCCTCAGAGATACGGCGGGCAATGTTTCCCATGCCGCCGCCAATCTTTACGGCATCGGCTGTGACTATTTGTCCGGCTTTGGCAGAACGGTTGCTCAGAGTCACCTTGCAGGCATTGCTTTTTCCGGCATCAAAACCGAAAGTTCCCAGATAAACCCAAGTGCCGCCCCCCATTTTCTGGTTGACTTTGAATTGGGATACCCCGCCTTTATGATAAACGGTATAAAGGGCGTCGTCACTGCTGTTGGGAACAGTCTGATAGGAAACATAGACTGCATATTGTCCGTTTTGAGGTATTTCGGGAATCCATTCGGCCGTGCTTTCTTTTCCTTTTTTGACGGTTTCTGCGATACGGAATGTACCTTCTTTAAAAGGATTTTCAAAATCTATGTATTGCGGGCGAAGATGTGCGAAGCCTTTTCCTGTGCCTTGCCGCCATACCTTGTCAGCGGTATGCTCGGTATAGGTAGAGTTGGTGTTAAGGCAACCGTCATTGTCGATAATGATTTCGGCAGTCTGGCAGTCGCGTTCACGCGGAAGCAGTACATTGGCTCCGGCGTTTTCCAGCATCGGAACAAGGTAGGGCAATACGAAGCTCTGTGTATACAGGTCTTCCACGGTTTGCAGACAGCGGGCACGCTGCCATTCCCAGCGGTTGAGTTTCGGTTCGTAGTAAAAACCGTGGCTTTGCCATAAGGCAATATGACGGTTTTGCAGTCCGTTGGTTGGAGTATAAGGTCTGGAAACTTTGGTTACCAGAGGCTTTTCTACATCCTGGCTGAATGTAAGAGCCTTTTTGTTTTTTTTCGAACGTAACGCCTGAGGAATCAGTTCTTCGATACTGTGTCTGTTGGTGCGTAGCTGTAGCCTGTACTTTGCAAATTCGGTGGGCAACAAGGCGCTGATACCTTTGTAAATTTCGGCTACATTGTCCTCACGGAAAGGAATGTAGGAACAGTTCATGTTGGCAAAGAGTTGCAGGGTGTTGCCGTTTATGGCAACAGAGTCAACGGTGATATGTCCTACGGATATTTCTTTTCGTGCAGTGGCGTCCAGAAACTTGCCTATTTCCCGGCGGGTTTCTGTCGGAAGCTCTTGCGCACCGCCCGTTTGGGGGATAAGGGCGGTGGCAAGCATGCTGAACAAAAAGTGGAGTCTTACACTCATGATGATGATGTATTAAGTTAAATGTTTTTTTTGCCTTTCTTTATCAGTATGCAGAGTCCGATGAAGGTGAACAGTGCATTGAATATAAGCAGCTCATAGCTGAACTGATAACCGTTGAACCATGCTTCCGAATTCTTTTGCAGGATGAAGCAAAGAAGCGGGGATACGATGGCCACTAACGGTATGTATTTGTCCCGTACCTGCTGCTTCATGAAGATGCCGAAAGCAAACAGTCCCAAGATAGGACCATAGGTGTAGCTTGCCAGAATATATACGGCATCGATTACACTGGTATTGTTCAGCAGGTTGAATACAAAAATCGTAATACCCATTATTACGGCCATTCCTATGTGTACCCGTTTCCGGATTTTTACAATTTCCTCTTCCGTCCTTCCTCTTGTGCCGAGAATATCTACGGTGAAGGATGTAGTAAGGGCTGTCAGTGCGGAGCCTGCTGCCGAGTAAGCCGAAGAAATCAGTCCGATAATAAACAGGATGCCTACAACGGCGGGGAAGTAATTTCCTGTAGCAATTAAGGGGAAAAGTTCATCACTTTTCTCCACTTGTATTCCTTGGCTGCCGGCAAATATGTAGAGCAGTACACCCAGCATCAGAAACAACAGAATGACGAAGAATTGCGAAATGACGCTGGTAATCATGTTCTTTTGTGAGTCCTTGAAATTCTTGCAGCTGAGGTTGCGTTGCATCATGTCCTGATCCAATCCGGTCATGGCTATCATGGTAAATGCTCCGGCAAAGAACTGCTTGAAGAAGTATTGCTTGCTGTTGACATCGTCGAAGAAAAATATGCGGGACATATCGCTGTCGGCAATTGTACCGAGCATACCGGTGAAAGACAAATTAAGGTCGGAAGCTATATAACAGATGCACAATACAACCGATACCACAAGGCAGAACGTTTTCAAAGAGTCCGTCCAGATGAGCGACTTTACGCCTCCGCGGAAAGTGTACAGCCATACCAAAGCTACGGTGATGGCCACATTCAGAATAAAAGGTAATCCGAATGGTTCGAATACCAGCAGTTGTAATGTCAGGCAGACGAGGAACAGGCGTACTGCCGCTCCAAGCATTTTGGAGATGAAGAAAAACCAGGCCCCTGTACGGTATGAGGACATGCCGAACCTGTTCTCCAGATATTCGTAAATGGAAACCAAATTCATCCGGTAGAACAAGGGGGTCAGAACAAAGGCGATGATTAATTGTCCCGCAATAAATCCCAGTACCATTTGCAGATAGCCGAAGTTACTTGCGGCAACCATGCCGGGCACGGATACATACGTTACTCCGGATATGCTGGAGCCAATCATTGCAAATGCCACCACATACCAGGATGATTTGCGGTTGCCCACGAAGAAACCTGCATTGTCTGCTTTTCTGCCGGCAATGTAAGATACTGTGAAGAGTATTGCAAAATAGGCTGCAATGGTGATGATAACGGATAACGGGCTCATTGTATTGATTGGGTATTAGTGTTTACTGGTTAATAGGTTCCGGTTTGTATGAATAATCATTCTTGATAAAGCAAATAGGGCTTACGCTGTTCCTTGAACTTTTCCACATCGCCTTTCCAGCGGTTTTTGATTTCTTCGGCGCTCTTTCCTTCTATTATCATCTTGCGGACATAGTCTGTTCCTACCAGCAGTTCGAAGAACGGACGGAAGAAGTGGTCGCCTATGTTCAGGTTCTTATAAGCGTCAATTACGTAGCTCAGATCCACGCCGCGCTTCCAAATTTCTTCATCGCTCATATTACTGAGGTTTACGCCGTGGCATAGCTTGTTCAGCTGGGGCGGATTTTTGGCGCCGGGAACGCTTTTGGGCGTAAAACTGTAATCATAGCCTGTCATATTGGGATGTCCGTATACCTGGAACGGGAGTGAAGTTCCTCTGCCCAGACTGACGGGAGTGGCCTCAAAATAGCAGGTAGCCGGATACAGATAGACGGCTTTCATGTTCGGCAGGTTGGGAGAGGGGGGAATGGGCAATGTGTATTTTGTCTGGTGCGTATAATTCTTGCAGGGTATGACGGTAAGGTCGCACACGCGTGAGGCCGGTAACCAGCGTTCTCCGTTTACCATTAATGCCAGTTCGCCCAGTGTCATGCCATGTACAATGGGAATAGGCAACCAACCCACTCCGGATTTGTATTTCATGTCCAGTATCGGTCCGTCTACATAATGTCCGTTCGGATTGGGGCGGTCCAGCAACAATACCTTGCGGTTGTACTCGGCGCAGGCGTCCATCAGCCGGCACATTGTTATATAATAGGTATAGAACCGCAAGCCTACATCCTGGATGTCAATAACCAATATATCAAATTTTCTCATGGATGCTTCGCTCGGTTTCTTGTCTTTCCCGTCGTAAAGAGAAAGGATGGGGACACCCGTTTTCTTGTCGACCGAACTGGATACTGTCTCTTATACACATCTGACGCTGCCGACGACTTAATAGGT
>OWIL01000329.1_pt1 | contig 33493 bp, 23 predicted proteins | sample 1732871 | NCBI WGS metagenome assembly OWIL01 (sample SAMN05065763, study PRJEB22554) | human gut metagenome | biome: ENVO:2100002; feature: ENVO:00000062; material: ENVO:00002003 | host: Homo sapiens | place: USA
AGATGTGTATAAGAGACAGAAATAAGGCGCCGGGCAAATATTTGCCCGGCGCCTTATTTATTATTAGACAAGCAGCGCAGCAAGCAGTATGATAATAGTATTATTACTGACTGACCTCTAAAAATTACGGCGTTCTGCCGCAGGAGAAATTTTATGGAAGCTATTATCATCGTTATCTTTTCCTTCATACTGCTCAGCTGCATTCTGGCAGGCTACTCCATTCTCTGGGCCCTGCTTTTCGGCTATCTGATGTTTTTCGGTTACGCCCTCCGGCAGGGACATACGCCGGTACAGGTACTGACAATGTCCGGGCGCGGAATCCGCACGATCAAAAATATCCTCTTCATCTTTATCCTTATCGGTATGATCACCGCCGTCTGGCGGGCCTGCGGCACGATACCGTTCATTATTTACCATATGTCGGGCCTGCTCATACCATCGATGTTCATTTTGATAGTTTTTCTGCTCTGCTGTTTCGTTTCACTTTTAACAGGCACCTCTTTCGGTACTGCGGCCACGATCGGCATCATCTGTATGTCTATTGCCAAAGCCAACGGTATCGATCCCACCTTTACCGGCGGCGCAATCTTATCAGGCATCTATTTCGGCGACCGCTGTTCACCGATGTCGACCAGCGCCCTTCTGATCAGCGAACTGACGCAGACTGATATTTACTGTAATATCAAAAATATGTTCAAATCAGCGCTGCTGCCTTTTTCAGTCACCTGCCTGCTTTACGCCCTGCTGGGATTTTCCGGTACCGGCAACACCGGCACAGCCGACCTGTACTCACTCTTTCCGCAAAACTTCGATCTGCACTGGACTACCACTATTCCAGCGCTGCTGATCATCGTTCTTTCATTGTGCAAGGTCAAGGTCAGGCTGACGATGGCAGCCAGCATCATTACCGGCAGTCTGCTCTGCCTTTTCCTGCAGGATATCACTCCCGCCCAACTGGGCTCGATCATGTTCTACGGCTTTTACCCTGCTGATCAGCAGTTGGCCCAGATCCTCAGCGGCGGCGGTATCATTTCCATGTTCACCGTCAGCGTCATCATTATCCTTTCCTCCGCTTACGCCGGGATTTTTGAAGCAACAGGCTTTTTGAATACTACGCAGGCCCGCCTTGCACAGCTTGGAGAAAAAATAACGCCGTACGGCAGCATTTTGCTGACAGCCACCATCACAAGTATGGCAACCTGCAACCAGACCCTCAGCAGCATCCTCACCTATCAGCTGCACAAGGACAGCGCTGACAATATGCAGCAGCTGGCCCTGGACCTGGAAAACAGCACTATCGTAGTAGCGGCGCTCATCCCCTGGTCGATCGCCTGCGCTGTACCGCTCGCCACCGTAGGCGCCGGCAACGCTTCGATCCTGTTTGCCTTTTATCTTTATCTGCTGCCCCTGTATAATTTATGGCGGCCATACAAAGTAACCCCAGTCTAATAAATAAACCACCTGACTGCAAGAGCGATCAGGTGGTTTATTTTTATTGTCATCTTTTTTGCGCCTTCTGCAGCAAACTGCTGTCAGCCAGGTCAACGACCAGCGGCTCCAGCCCCTGGCTGCGTACATAGTCCGCCCCTGCGGCAGTAGTAATGATCCTGCCGCCGCGCCCTAAAACCTTACCGTCCATATAACAGACCTGCCCGCCGATGATCGTGGCAAACGCGCTGTGCTGCAGCCTGTCGACGATTGTAATATCGGCATCCCGCCCTGCTGTCAGGCTGCCCTTATTTGCAAGACCAAGCAGCCGCGCCGGCTGATAGCTGATCTTCGCCACCAGCTCCTGCAGCGACAGCCCGCCCAGATCTACCAAAGCCAGACAAGCAGCCAGCAGCACATTGCGTGGAATACCGCCGCCGTCAGTACTGACAGCGTCTACAGCAAAACTGCCGTCAGCCTTTTTCGCCGTTGCCAGCCGCACCCGCGGCCCAACAGGATTGACTGCAAAACTGACGGAAACCAGCGTTTGCTGCCCGCGCCAATAATCCCTGGCCGCCTCACCTGTCAGCAAAGTCATTTCCTGTCCCTGCGGATAATTGACCTGTGCCCAGCCAGACAAAAGCGCCGCCTCCATGCCCGCCTCATCCTCCGTAAAACCGCCTGTTTTCAGGCAGCGGCGGGTAACCATACTGCCCGGCAGACCGTCAATGATTTCAGCGCTTGTACCGTTGAGCGGTGATAAATAAGACTCGCAGGAAATATTAGGATTGGCCGCCAAAGCTTTAAGGGCCAGCTCCGTTTCTTCCGCCTCCGGCAGTACCGTACCACGGCAGTAAGCATTGATATGCGCTAAATGCAGAGGGTTGCCGTCGGCCAGCTCCACCGCCTCCAGCATGCCTTCGATATTGGAACCATGAGCGGCTGTCCCGGCGTGAAAAGCCGTATAAGCTCCCAGCTCTGCCGCAGCCCTGATCGCTCTGGCCGTTGCTGCCACCGTCAGCGGATAATGCCCGCCCAGCAGCTTGATGCCTAACGACCCCTGCCTCTGCACTTTCGTTATCAGCTGCTGCAGCTCTGCTGACGAAGGATCGTCACTGCTGACCGTATGTCCCGGCCGCACATATTCGATCGTAGCCAGATTGAGACCGGTCCCATATTCACGCGCCAGCTCCAGTACACTGGTCCCCGGCCCCGACATATCCAAAGCACTGGTCACACCAGCCTTGACCAGCATCGTGTGGGCGTAGCTGCCTCCCAGCCAGGCCGAAGCATGCACATGCGAATCGACCAAGCCCGGCAGTACCAGCTTGCCGGACGCATCCAGCTCCCGCACGGCGCTGCCGCCGATACCGCTTTCCACCGCCGCAATCATGCCGTTCTGCACAGCCACATCAAAATATCCTTCCCGTGCCGACGCATAATCGACCACATATCCGTTTTTGATCAGTAAATCATATTGCATTTGCTGCCCCTCCCTCAAACCAGTTCAGGTAAAAAGCGACGCTGCCTGTTTTTGCGCAAGCAGCGTCAGCTATTTCCCGGTCAATATTATTTATGCATTTTATAAAAAGCTTCCATAAACTCAGCCAGCTTCTCGCAGCCTGCCAGCGGCATCGCATTGTAAATCGAAGCCCGCAGTCCGCCAACACTGCGGTGTCCCTTCAGGCCACCCATCCCCAACTCCTCGGCCTCGGCCGCAAAACGCTTCTCCAGCGCTTCGGTCGGCAGTCCAAAAGTCACGTTCATCAGCGAACGGCTGTCAGTTTTGGCAAAGCCGCGGAAAAAATCAGGATACATATCGATCACATCATAAACGATCCTGGCCTTCGCCACATTGCGCTGCTCCATCATCACCAGTCCGCCCTGCGCCTTCAGCCACTTGGCAACCTTGCCGACGATATAGACCGCAAAAGCCGGCGGCGTATTATACAGCGAACCGTTATCAAGATGAGTTTCGTAATTCAGCATACTGTGCAGAGCTTTAGAACGCCCCTCAATAAATTTTTTACGGGCAATTACTGCTACCGCGCCGGCAGGACCGATATTCTTCTGTACCCCGGCATAAATCAGCGAAAACTTCTCCGCCGGGATCGGTTTACTCAAGATATCCGAAGACATATCCGCGATCAGCGGTACAGCACCGGTTTCAGGATAAACGCTGTATTCTGTGCCTTCGATCGTATTATTAGCCGTGATATGCAGATAAGCGCAGTTTTCCGGCAGCCTGATCTCGCCCGGCTGCGGCACCCGGTCATACTTTTCAGCCTTACTGCTGAAAGGGATAACGACCTTACCTACCTTTTCCGCCTCTTTTACAGCTTTATCCGAAAAATTACTGGTCACGGCATAAGCCGCCGTTTGTCCAGCCCCTAAAAAATTCATCGGTACCATCGAAAACTGCAGGCTGGCGCCGCCGCCCATAAAGAGCACGCAATAATCGTCGCCCAGACCCAAAAGCTCCTTGATGTCGGCTTCCGCCTCAGCATTGATTTTTTCATAAATCGGCGCACGGTGGCTCATTTCCAAAATCGACATACCGCTGCCCTGCAGATCCAACAGCTCGGACTGTACCTCCTGCAGCACTTCCAGCGGCAGCATGGCCGGGCCGGCGTTAAAATTATAGATACGCTTCATTATTCATCTTCTCCGATCAAATGCACGACCATCGCATCGCGCAGCTTAGGTTCAAACCAGGTCGATTTCGGCGGCATGATCTTACCGGCATCAGCTACCTTGATAAGCTCCTCCATCGACGTCGGATACATGGCAAAAGCCACACTGTAGGCCCCTGCGTCTACTTTAGCCGCCAAAGCATCCAACCCGCGGATACCGCCCATAAAATTGATGCGCTCATCCGTACGCGGGTCTTTGATGCCCAGGATCGGCGCCAGCAGATTATCCTGCAAGATCGAAACGTCCAGCGACCCGATCACATCATCCGCGGCAAAGGTACCTTCCTTCGCAGTCAGGCGACGCCATTTTCCGGTCAGATACATACTGAACTGATGCCGCGCTTCCGGCTTCGGGCCGTTTTCCAGCTCGCTGATCTCAAACTTTTCTCCGACTCTGCTTAAAAATTCTTCCATCGACAAACCGTTCAGGTCTTTGACCAAACGGTTATAATCCATGATCTGCATCATATTATCGGGAAAAATGACCGCTAAAAAAGTGTTATATTCTTCGTTAGAACCATGCCTCGGCGTTTTGCCAAGCTCGTCAGCCACACGCATAGCCGCAGCACTGCGGTGATGGCCGTCGGCAATATACATTACAGGCACGTCCTCAAACAGACGGGTCAGCTCGGCGATCTCCATCAGGTTCTCCACCACATACAGTGTGTGCTGCACGCCGTCCTCCGACGTAAAATCATATACCGGCTTTTTGGCTCCCATCAGGCTCAAAACATAAGTATTGATCTCGGGCTTGCCCTTATAAGTTAAAAAAACAGCGCCGGTCTGTGCTTCTGTCGCCAGAATATGATTGACCCGGTCCTGCTCTTTATCATGCCTGGTCAGCTCGTGCTTCTTGATAATGTTCTCGCGGTATTCCTCCACCGAAGCAGCGGCCACAAGGCCGATCTGGATATGCTGCCCCATCTGCTGACGGTAAATATAGTAGCAGGGCGTCGTATCTTTTTTCATCTGCCCGTCGGACAGATACCTGTCGAGATTTGTTTTCGCCATCTTATAAACTGCCTGGCTGTGCGGATCGATACAATCCGACATCGTCGCTTCCGATTTTGTCACCCGCAAAAAGCTCAGCGGGTTCTTATTAAGTATCTGCCGCGCCTCTTCGGTATCCATCACGTCATAAGGCAAAGCAGCGATCTCTGCCGCATATTCCGGCACCGGACGCAGCCCGCAGAACGGTCTTATCTGTGTCATCTAAAAAACCTCCTCCAGCGTCGTATGTATATACAAACACATGCTAAAATCAAATTAGTCCTTATCTATATTATTTTACTCAGTTCTCTGCTAAAACGCAAGCGTCGCCGCAGCAAACACCAGCGCTGTAAAAAATATTTTCCTGCGGCGTAATAAATATAACACTTTTCCAGGTTTCTTATCCATCCAAAATAAGTTATAATAGAGGAAGTCGTTTTAAATAAGGGGAGTGTCCATCCGTGTCATCTATAACAGTCAACCGACGTGTCCTGCAAAAGCTTATTCCCATCGCCATCGGCTATCTGGCTCTTGGCATCGCCTGCGGTATTCTGGCACAGCAGGCCGGTCTCACACCGCTTGAAGCCTTAGGGATGAGCGTGCTCGTTTTCGCCGGCTCCGGTCAGTTCATCGGCATCGCCATGATGGCCCAGGGTGCGGCCCTCGTTTCTATCGGACTCACTATTTTTATCGTCAACCTGCGTCATCTTTTATTCAGCTCCACGCTGATGAATTTTTTTAACGGCCGCAGCAAAAACTTTCTTATCGGCTATGCCCATGGCATCACCGACGAGACCTTTGCCGTCAACCTGAACGCCTTTGAAACAGAAACAGATCCCCGCTGGACATGCGAAGAAGCCCTGGGGCTCAACATCACCTCCTGCGCCGTCTGGTCGCTCAGCAATGCCCTCGGCTGCTATGCCGCCGCTTATCTCAACCCGCCTACCGAGCTGGTCTCCTATCTGCTAATCGCCATGTTCCTCGGCATCTGGGTCAACTATCTCACCGACCGGAAAATGATCATCACCGGGCTGGTATCAGGGCTTCTGGCGATCCTGCTTTCGCAGATCGTTCCCTATAAGCTGCATATCGTGCTGGCAACTCTGGCCGCCTCCGGCGCCGCCTGCTATATCACCGAACGCCATGCGGGAGGTGCTGATAATGTCCGCTGAATACGTTTGGGGCGCCATTTTCATTATGATGGGCGTCACCTATATTTCCCGTATCATCCCTTTTTTGCTGCTGGCCGGCAAACCTGTGCCGCGCTGGTTCAAAACATGGCTCACCTACGTGCCGACAGCCATTTTCGGCGCGCTGGTCCTGCCCGATGTCTTTCTGCCCGCAGGCAGCCTGGATCTGGGACTGAACAACCTGTACCTGTGGTCGACCGTCATCATCTTCCCGCTGGTCTATAAAACAAAATCACTGGGGCTGGCGATAGTCAGCGGCGCCGCCGTCTTTGCACTGCTGCAGGCCGTACTCTGATCAATCGGCACAGCCTTCAGCATCGAGGGGAATCTGCTTTGGAAATTTTTTTACAGGGCCTTACCATGGGGCTGGCCTATCTTGCCCCCATCGGCGCCCAAAATCTTTTTGTCATCAATACGGCGCTCACCGCGCCTTTAGGCATTGCCCTCGTCACTGCAGGCATCGTCGCCTTCTTTGACATCAGCCTGGCGCTGGCCTGCTTTTGGGGCATCGGCCTTGTGATCGAACACAGTCTGCTACTGCAAAAAGCACTGCTCGGCGGCGGCGGACTGATCTTGATCTATCTGGCCTGGCAGCTGCTGCACGCTAAGGTACCAGCGAATACCTCCGCCTACAGACAGCCGACGCTTTGGCAAACGGCCACACTGGCCTTTACCGTTACCTGGTTCAACCCACAGGCCGTTATCGACGGTACGCTGATGCTGGGCGCCTTTCGTTCATCACTGCCTGCCGATACTGCCTCACTCTTTATCAGCGGCGTAGCAGCTGCCTCCTGCCTGTGGTTCTTCGGACTTACCGGCATTTTCAAAACCTGCTGCCAAAATCTGCACCCCAGCCATATGCAATGGGTCAACCGCATTTGCGGCGTCGTTATTTTCGTTTACGCCCTCAAACTGCTTTACACCTTTGGGCAGATACTTTAAAAACAATGAATACACATATAAAAAAGGCAACAGCTTAAACAGCTGTTGCCTTTTTTTGTTCTGACACTTTTAATTTACTGCTGTAATTTTTTCCTGGCTGCACAATAGAATATCTTCTACCGAACAGTCAAACACATCGGCCAGTTTCACAAGTATCTCCAGACTGATCAACGTCCTGCCACACTCCAGATTACTTAGATGCGGCTGCGACATCTGCAGGGCTTCCGACAACTTCACCTGCGAAATTTTTCTTGCCTTCCGCATCACCTTCACATTACTACCTAAATTATTTAGATCATAACGCTGTTTTTTCATTTTACCATCTACACCACTCTTACCCATATAATCGTTTCAACTACCGGACCAACTACTTTTGTTTTATTTAATCTTTTCCAGCTTTTTTATTATCCACAACTCTATTTTATAAAATAATACTACAAACGATTAGTTTTTGCAACAACTTCTTTTGCCCACAAACGAATTTATATCATCAAATACAACATTAGTCTGCCATATTTTTATTTTATATTCTTCTAGACAATATTTTTATAAGATTCTGCTGACGTTTTTTATTAGCTTACTGACTTACCCATACTGCTTCCGACAGCTCTTCTACAGACACATTCCCACTCCTGCTGCAGCAAAGGATATTTCGCCAGCAGATACAGCAGCCAAACTCGCCGAACTTGTAGCCCTGGGGCGCAGCCGCATCTCACAAATCTTTCTGCATTGGACTGCCGGGCATTACGGCCAGCTTTACGACGACCACCACTTCAATATCGACGCCGGCGGCATGGTATGCAAAAAGCAGCCCCCTTGTTTAAAAGGGCTGCTTTTTAAAGAACACAATGTTTTCTTTTAACGTTTTTAGAATTTCTTGCAGTAAAGGGCATCAAATAATACTATATTTTATCTTAAATATTCCTTTCTTTTAACGACAAAAATTGCTTTAGACTTTCTTGAAAGAAAGTCAACAAAGAACTTTCAGCACTGTTAGTATTTTGATTATGCTGTACTCGCTGCTCAAATGAACATTTAAGGGAAAAAATCTTGAGGTTCACAGAAACAGTGCCTCAAGCCCTCACTTAAAACGTGAATCTTAACCCGGCATTGAACTGCCACTCTGTCCGCAGATCGCCGCCAAAGGTTTTTAAGGCGTCAAAATACAGGTTGCTGTTTTTGGCAATGCCCAGGTTAGCACCCAGCCCGATCTCATACCAGGTACCCGTCAGGTCGCCTGTTTGCAGTGCCAGTCTGCTGTTTTCGTAGTAACCGGTCGCGCCGCCGTTGCCGCCGAAGTCATGCAATGCCGATGCTTTGACATAGGCATTACTGGCGCTCCCGCCGATCGTAAACTCTTTGCCGCCCAGGAATCCCAGGCGTACAACCGCGCTGTTGACGCTATCCTGCCTGATCATAACATCGTTACTGGTGGTGTAATCGACACTGCCAATATGGCCCAGACTCAGTTCGGCCTGCGGTTCTACGAACCAGCCTGCATTCAGGTCCTGCCTGTAACCGTATTCGGCACTGATACCATAAGCCCAGGTATCATAATCGGCTTTAGCTGCATTGCCGCTCAAATCTACCAGTTTGAAATCGTTAGCCAGTTTACTGCCGCGGGCAATAACATCAAAATAATGGCCCCTGGTGCCCAGCCAGCTGGCATACACACCTACGCCTGTGCTGCTCATATCGCCGCTGCCGCTGTTATAGCCGGCACTGCCGTCGATACGGTTGACGGCGATACCTGTGTACAGCTTGCCGCCTTTGTAGTCCTGCACTTTATCAATGCCGCCCTGGAAGGCTGTGTAATCCTGATCGAAAGAACGGCCGTAGGCGCTGTCTGCGCTCATTTCGCCGCGGTAGTAACGTGCCCAGACGCCGCCTTTCGCTGCTTCTTTATCGTTACGCAAATCACCCATACGTTTCATCAGGTTATTGCCTTCGATGCGCCACATACTGCCCAGCGCCATCTGCGCGTCACTGGCCGTCATCGCCGTTTCGGAAGGAGCACTTTCTTTAGCCAAAGCTATTTCTGTTATATTGACCTGATTGCCGCTTACTTCTACAGTTGGCGTTACTTTGAACCGTTCCAGCGGGCTGTCTAAATGGCTGGCCTGCCCGGTGAAATTATCCAGATCCTGCCCGTTCAAATTGGTGATAGTCAAAACATTGGCCTTGCCGCTGACAGTAACGATATCTGCTTCTGACAATGCATTTTTGAACGCTTCTTCATAACCTATCTGGATATATTGTTTGGCATTGCTGTTTTCTATCGTATCAAAGGTAATGCTGTCCGCTTTATTATTTGCAAGATCAGTTGTAAAACGAAAAGCATTGCTCCCATTCAGTTTCAAAGTGCCTCCCGTAACAGTGCGATCAGCGGTCGTACCGCTGAACCCCAACACAGCACTATGCAAATATGTCAGAACAGCATTATCAGTATCAGACCCGTCGCTAGTATTTAAAACAGCTTTACTGGCAAACAAAACCCTGGCGTTATCAGCATAAATCGCATAGGCTTTGCTGCCTTCGGCAGCAACTGTATTTTGAGCCTTGGCCCCGATAGTAATTGTATCTGTGTCTTTGCCGCCCAAATTCATAACGGCGCCGTTTTCAGCATACACGCCATATGCCTCTGCTTTGGAGCCGGTACTGCCGTTACTGCCTGCCGTGCCAACACCATCGACACTTGAAGCGCCATTACCGGCAGCACCTGCTGTCGCTTCCGCAACGATCAGGTCAGCTGCTATCATCGTCTTTGCACTGCCGCTACTATAGGCTCCGTAAGCATAGGCATCTCCGCCATCACCACCATCACCGCCTATGCCATGTGCTGTTGTTGGTGAAGAATAGCTTTTACTTACCCCACCGCCAGAGCCGCCCATACCGCCTGTAGCCTGTGCTGTAATTTTAGCTGCCGTTACAGCTGCTGCGCCGCCGACATTGCTGACACCATAGGCCGCACCTGTAGATCCAGTACCGCCCTTTCCTCCTGTACAGCCAGCGCCATCAGCAACTGTATAAAAATAATTTGCACTAATACCATATCCACCCTTGCCGCCTGTAGCCTGCACCGCAATTTCCGCCGCAGTTACTTCCGAAGCCGTGCCGTCTAAAATATTGATACCATAAGCAGCAGCAGCACCTCCTGTGCCGCCCGTTATTCCCTGGGAACCATATACGCTGCCATAGTCATTACCCATACCTCCTGTAGCAGATATCTGCAACTTCTGCACTGTCGCCTGCAAGCTGCCTGCAGTATTTTGTATACCTGCTGCCATAGCTGTGCCGCCAGTACCGGTCGCAATTTCATTGGCTATAACGCCACGCTCTGCCTCGGTAAAATCACTTTTAGAAATACCATCATAATTTGACCCGCCGCCTTTACCGCCTACAGCAGTGATTTTGATATCTGCCGCAGCAACAAGCTTGCTGTTTGCTTCCCGGTTATCCAGTCCAAAAGCAGAAGCCGTGCCGCCGGTACCTCCTGTCGCCTGCACTTTTCCTGTGGCAGCAACATTTTCAGTACTTTTAGTCATAAGTCCGATACTGCCTCCATCACCGCCATAAACGCTGATATCCATGCCGGCTACCTCAAGCTCCAACTCCCCGCCTGCCGCGCTTATACCTGCAGTATAAGCGTCACCGCCATTACCGCCGCTGCCGCCTATGCTGCTTTTTCCTTCACCGCCTACACCGCCATTTCCACCCGTGCCGCCCATTGTGATCTTACCTATCCGGCCGTCGGTTTTACCGCCTGTAGTGTGAACACCGGCAGCTGTCATTCGTCCGCCCGTACCGCCGAGAGACGCAATGACGTCCTGCCCAGCCTGTTTTTTTATACTTTCACCCTGTCCGCCATCTCCGGCAGAAAAATAATTACTATGAATCAGCGATTCTATATCCTGTAAATCTAAATGCGCCAGCCCGCCGCTTATCTCGACACCATAGGCCATAGTTGCGCCGCCGTTACCGCCGTCTGCTGCCTTGCCTGCCTCGCATACACTACCGCTACCGCTGCCTCCAGCGCCATTATCTACTGTATAAAACTTCAAACTGCCATTCAACTTAACAGTGGCTTCACCGCCGGTGATCCTGATGCCATAAGCTTCAGTATCACCGCCATTGCTTAAAAACGCGCTTCCTTCAGCTTTTGAGAGATCGGAAACACCAGAATATTGATTTCTGGCAGTTACCTGTATACTTTCACCCGTAAAATTAACCTGGCCGCTGTCAATCTGCAGCCCCACAGCCAGTACGTCCTTGCGCTCATTACTGCCTGTATCGACCCCACCAAGTCGGAAGACTTGATCTGTCTCAGCGCTTACATCTATATTTGCCGCAATTATTGTCAGATCATGCTTTACTTCAAGTCCATAAGCAGCCGCCGCACCAGCGACCTGGCTGATGCCCTGGTAAGAACTTCCGTTCATGCCTCCTGTAGCCTTGACAGTGATACTGCCTAATGTAACATTATTTTTACTCTCATCCACGGTTACTTTAGCGAAGGCATCGCCCCCTTTAGAGCCTTCCATTACCGTTGGACTGGATTTATCATCATTGCCACCATCACCGCCATCAGCTTTAACCGAAATGGCATTAGTAAAAGTATCATCTTTTATAATACCAACTATAGAAGCGCTTTCGCCGTCAGTAATACCACTGCCCTGATTATAGTTGTCGCCGTCATTACCCGTAGCGGTATCACTATTTTTACTGTTAGTAATATCGACCGTTTTCTCTGCGGCGTAAGCCTCATTGATCACAATATTGATACCGCTGGAATATACGATAGACATCGCCATCAGCGTATGGGCTATTTTTTTAGCCAAACCTGCTTTCCTTGACATTCTTCATCCTTCTTTCTCAATTCATCATTATTGATATTTGTCTTTTAAAAAATATTTTAATACAGCTTCATAATACGAAGCAGATTCAGCATATTTTCCCTGCTTATAAAGCAGGCGCGCCGTCATGATCGCTGTCTGTACTGTTTTGCCATCCATAGGACGCAGATCGCTCCACAGCGATTTTTTTACGTACTGCCAGTACAGCTCTTTGGCATTGCTGTCCATATAATAAATATGCCAGGGCTTGATATAATCGATGTAATGCACAAGCACATCTTCCGGCGTTGTTTTCAGCACTGTGTTATTGATGACGATACAGTTATACTTTTTGGGCAGTTCTGCAAACTCGCCGTCAACCACACCGTTGAGCGCGTCCTGGTCACCCCAGAGGATCTTGGTACTGCCTACCTGCTCCAGCCACTGAAACAGCTTCTGCGTCAGCTTTTGCTGCCGCCATTTTACCAAATCCATTAAAAGCACGCCGGAATTAAAGTAACGCCCGCTTTTAAGGCCGATGCGCACACAGCTTTTAGCTTCCCCATAGTCGCGTACCGCTCCCAAAACCTTGCCCTGCAGATCGCTCTGCCACAACGGCAGAATATCACCTTTGCAGATAATATCCGCATCAAGATAAATAAGCCGTGTCACCGTTTGAGGCAGCATGTCGGCAAACAGATAGCGATAATACATGGCCTGAGTGATGTGTCCCAGCGGTACAATAAACTTCATACCCTCAGTACTTTTGATCTGGTAAAAGTGCAGCGTCAGATTACGGTACAGCTGTTCCATCTTTAGCAGCCGCTCCATATCCTCTGGCAGTAAGTCATCATAGACGATATGGATGATAAGTTCGTTAGCGATATTGTTATGTACCAGTGAGGTTATGGTGATACCGGCGAAAGCCCCAAAATTTTTATCAATGCCAAAACCGATATGGATTTGTTCTGCCACTTTGCTCCTCCTTTCTTTACTGATTCAGTCTTTGCTGCGTTTTGTTCTGCCGCGCCGCCCCCCCTTAGAAAAACTTCTTTATATCCTCGCGGTTATTACTGCGGAGCTGGTATTAAGCTTCTTTATCCAAACTGTAAAAAAGCACAGCTGCTATCTTCGGCGCCCCTTACCCACCTGCAGCAGCTTCAGCAAAAGGCGCACTTCCTCCAACGAGTACTGCTCCTGTTCGTCAGTTTCTGCGAAGGCACTGATCTTACTTTTTGCACCCGCTGCCTGCTCATCAGCCTCTGCAGCATATGCCGGTGCCCACTCGGCCGCCGCTTTTCTGTCCAGCAGTGTGTCCAGGCTGCAGCCCAAAACATTGGCGCTGCGCACCAGCAGCTTTAAACTGACCTGCACATTGTTATGCTCGATATTGCTCAGATGGGTCTGACTGATGCCGATACGTTCGGCAAACTGCTGCTGTTTCAACCGGCAGGTACTGCGCAGCAGGCGGATATTGCTGCCAATAGACAGCAGACAGCTTTCATCGTACATACTTCACCTCAGTTTTCGAGAATATTAGTATTTTAGTTTTAAAAATCGAAGTTAAAATATTTTTTATTTTGTGTAACATCAAAATTTTTGTCTATTGTAATAATCGCATTCATTATAACACGTTTGTACCCCCCCGCAAGACACTTACTGTTTGTTTGTGTAAAAGGTCTTCGAGTCTTGCCCGGCGCATTACACCAGCGGCTTTACAACTGTTGGCGTCTGCGCAGTTCATGCCTTGCCTGGTAATATAAATAAAAAGACTGAGCCTAAGCTCAGTCTTTTTATTTTCACGTTATTTTTTTATACTACGCGGCAGTTACACCTCAGCTTCTATCTGTTTGCCTACTTCCCGCAGATAACTTTGCAGCGTCAGCATGGAATTGGTGAGATAACGCTCACCGCACCACGACAGGTAAATACTGGCTTCACCTATCTCGTCAGCCAGCGGTATGGAACGGATATCGCGGTAAGCATCTCTGACGCTCGCCAGTCCGAAAGAAACGCCCAGCCCTTCACGCATATAGTCGCTCAGCAGCTCAACATTGCCTTCCAGGACAAAGTCCGGCTCGAAGCCGGCTTTTTTACACAGCTCGTCAACGATCCGCAGCTTGCTTTGATCCTCCGGCAGGGCGCAGATCTTTTCGTTTTTGATATCCTGCAGATAGATCTTCCGGCGGCGGGCCATAGGGTGCCTGGCTCCGACCAGCAGTGTATAGCGGTCTTTCCACAGCGGCACTGAAATGATCTTAGGATGATCGAGCCTGCCCGTTGTCAGCCCAAAGTCAAAGCGGCCGCTCAGCAGTCCGTCCATGATCTCGTTATGCGCTGCCAGCAGATGCGCCAGCCTGATATCGTCATGTTCTTTAAGAAAATCCACCAGCCAGCGTTTGGAAAGCATGGTACTGCTGCTGCCAAGACGAATGTATTTAGTATCGCGCGAGCGCATGTCGGCGATTTCCTTTTTGGCGTCCTCCAGATGCTGCAGGGCTTCGTTGGCATGATGCAGCAGGATCTTGCCGTATTCGTTCAGCACTACGTTACGTCCGTCGCGGTCAAAAAGCTGCCCGCCCATTTCTTCTTCCAGCCGGGCAACGATAGCGCTCAGATAGGGCTGTGATACCATCAGCAGCTTGGCTGATTTGGTGATGTGTTCCTGTTCGGCGACTACTTTAAAATACTTGAGCTGTAATAGATCCATGACCGTCACCTTTCATAACAAATAGCTTATGAGTACATACAATAACTAGTATTATACTTATTCTACCCCAGGTTTTACAATAAAGACAAGAAGAAATCTTGCAAGATATTTAAATTCTAAAGTTTTGGGGAGGTCATTATGTCTACTAACTCTGCTCTCAGTAAATACAAGTTTCTCGGTCTCTTTCCTCTGGTCATGGCCCAGATCGGCACTTCCGGCGATAATTCGGTGCTTACCGTGGCTACAGCTTCCCTGCTGGCCAGTCTTAATGCGACAATGTCAGACATCCAGCTGGCCAACATTATTTATTCTTTGTGCGCCGGCTGCCTGATGATCGTCGGCGGTATGGTCGGCCTGATCGTCGGCTGGAAAAAAACTTTCCGCATCGGCGCTGCGATGTGCGCCGTCGGCGAACTTGTCGTAGCTTTCTCCGGCAACATTTTTATGTTCACCTGGGGCGGCCGTCTGCTGGTCGGTATCGGCGCCAGTTTCCTTATCCCTTCTGTACTCGGGCTGATCCCCGGTTTGTATCAGGGCAATGACCGCGCTTTCGCTTTCGGGGCTATCGGCGCTGCTACAGGTATCGCTTCCTGCCTCGGCCCTATCGCCGCCGGTTTTTTGATCGATACTTTTGACTGGCGCATAGCCTTTAGCTGCATGGCCGTTTATTTTACTATCGTTTTTGTTGGTTCGCTGCTGGTGGGCGATGTACCGCTGCCCGAACAAAAAGTGCGTTTTGACCTGAAAGGTACGGTCGTTGCCGTTGCCGGCCTGTTTTTACTGATCATCGGTATCAGCAAGATCCCCGTCTGGGGCCTGATCGATCCGATCGCGCCGCCTGTTATCGGCGGCAGTCCGTTAGTTTTGTTCGGTATGTCACCAGCTTTGTTTATCGCGCTGCTGGGGCTTATCACTCTGGTGCTCTTGGTCCGTATCGAACGTAATGTTGAAAAAACCTATGGTTCCTGTCTTATTCCTTCCTCCTTCTTAACGACGCCGCAGGTACGCAGTGGACTGTATCTTACAGCGATGCTGTTCCTCTGCTTCGGCGGGTCGTTCTTCCTGGTCATCACTTATCTGCAGCTGGTCGCCGGTTTCAGCGCCATTATGACCGGTATAGCCATGAGTGCTATGGCGATCCCGATGATCGTGTTCTCTATGGGTATCCCCAAGTTCAGTCCCGATGCTTCGCCGAAAAAGATCTGCCGCACGGGTATCGCTATGGTTGCCCTTTCGACGATCCCGATGGCGTTGTCCTTAAATCCTTACGGAGTTAACTGGCTGATGTATGTGGGCCTGTTCTTCTTCGGCGCCGGGCAGGGCTTTGTTGCTTCACAGTCTTCCAATATCATCGCAGGGGCAGTCAATGCCCGCGACGCTCAGCAGTCCAGCGGTATCCAGACCGCGACCCGCAATGTCGGTCAGGCGATCGGCGTCGCTATTCTGGGCGTAGTCATGCTGTTTTCCATCACCGGTACTTTTAAGGACGCCGCTTTGAGCAGCGCCGATCTGAGCAGTACTTCCAAAGCCGTTATCAGCGAGCAGGCTTCCATCGGCTTTATGCCGGACGCTGCTTTCGCAAAATATATTGCGGATAAAGCGGCAAATGCCGATGACGCCGCTGTCTTGACCGCTATCAACCGCAGCACCCGCCAAAATTCCACTCAGCTGGGCCTGTATGTCCTGGGCTTCATCTGTGCTCTGTTCTGGCTCAGCACCGGACCGCTGCCCAATGAAAAAATAACTAAATGATTTTAACTGTTAATCAGTAAATTTATAATGAGGTGATCTTATGTATATGTCCGCAAATTTCCAGGTGATTTCCGATCCAACAGCCTTTCAGAACACTCAGGTGACTATTTACCGCTCGCAGAAGGTAGTGACCATGAACCCGCAGATGCCGTGGGCAGAATGTGTTGCCGTTGCCGGCGGCACTATTATCGCGGTCGGTGATTTTATCGATATGGAGGCTTATTTTAAAGCGCATGCTGCTTCTTATCAGATCAATGATACGTTTATCAACAATGTTATTTATCCAGGTTTTATCGAAGCCCATATGCACGCTCAGCAAAGCGGCCTGTATAATATGAATTATGTTTACATCGGCTACTTTGACCGGCATACTGCTGACGGCGAGATTTCCAGAGGCTGCAAAACTCCGGACGAGATCATTGCCAAGCTGCGCGAGGTAATAGAAAAGAATCCCGGTAAATATAACGATCAGAACTGGCTCAGTACTTATGGTATCGATCCGCTGATCTTGGGCGATGCCAAGCTGGAAAACATCAACAGCAAATGGCTCGACCAGGTTTCCAGTACTGTACCCATCTGCCTGAACCATGCTTCCGGCCATTTGATGACCGTCAATACACGCGCGATCGAGCTGTCCGGCATCGATGCTGTCCACGACGACAATATCGGCCGTTATCCGGACGGCAGCTGCAACGGCAACGTTGCCGAGCCCGAATTTATGTCCTATGTTTTAAAGGCAGGCGGTATGCGGATCAGCGGCGACGCTGCAGAAACCGCCGAAAAAGCGACCCGTTATATCGCCAAGCTGGCCAAACACAACGGCTGCACTACGATCGCTGATAAGGCTTTCGGCTTTATCCTGACCCCGAAGGCTATTGACGGTTATACTAACGCTCTGAAAAAAGAACAGCTGCCTGTACGTTTTGTTGTGGAACCTTTCTACAGTAAAAATATGGATGGTGTCTTCGGCGGCTGGAATGGCCTGCAGCAGCTGCGTCAGCAGATCGAAAATGACCGTTTCATTTTTAACCACGCCAAGATTCTGGCCGACGGTTCGATTCAGGGCTATACTGCCAATTTACTGAATAAGGAATATTACAGCGGTGCCAGAAACGGCAAGCTGATCTACGACGACGATACCATGTTCGATATCCTGAAGGAATGTGAGGAACACGGCTACTCAGTCTCTATCCATACTAACGGCAACGGCGCTACCGAGCAGGTACTGCGCGTAGTAAAACGCCTGCGGGAAGAAAACCCAACCAGCATCTACCGCCATACTGTGGAGCATGTGCAGTTGGCAACCGAAAACCAGCTGGCACGCCTGCATGAACTGAATATCGGCGCTAATTTCTTCGCCAACCATCTGTATTACTGGGGCGACGTCCATGCTGAATACACCGTAGGGCCTTACGAGGTCAAACGCATGGAGCCGATGCGCAGCGCTGTCAACCACGGCGTCCGCTTCGGCGTGCATTCTGACGACCCGATCACAGAGGTCAATCCGCTCTTTTCGGCCTGGTGCGCCTGCAACCGCAAATCCGGCATCAGCGGTAAAGTTTATGGTGAAGACCAGTGCCTGACCGCCGATGAAGCAATGCGCTGCATCACCTTAAATGCCGCCTGGCTGCTGCATCTGGAAGACAGGCTCGGTTCGATCGAGACCGGCAAATGGGCAGACTTCACCGTCCTGGCCGAAGAAGTTACTGAAGCCAATAAGGCTACGATGAAGGATATAGAAATCATCGGTACTGTTTCCGGCGGCGTGATCCAATAACGTAAACAGCTTAAATAATGATCAAAGAACGGCAGCAATAGCTGCCGTTCTTTTTTGTGATTGCTGCCCAATAATAACTTATTCCTAAAATCAGTAAATTTCTTCATTTCAACAATGTTTCTAAAAAGTGTTATACTATAAGTAATCATTTATCGCAGAGGAGGAATATTTATGTTCAAGACCCGTAAAGTTGTTATCGTCGGTGCCGGCCACGTTGGTTCACATGTCGCACTGGCACTGATCCAATCCGGTGAAGCCGACGATATCGTCCTGATAGATATCCTGAAAGAAAAAGCTATCGGTCAGGCGCTGGACCTGGATGACTGTGTCAGCGGCTCGCTGTGCGGCAAAGATGTCAGTATCCGCGCCGGCTCCTATGAAGAGCTGCACGATGCCGATATCATGGTCATGGCCTTTGGCCGCAGCCGTCGACCCGGTGAGACCCGGCTGGATATGTTCGACGATTCGATCAAAATGGCCAACGAAGTTGTTTCACATTTAAAACAGGTCGATTTTCGCGGTATCATGATAAGTATTTCCAATCCTGCGGACATCATCTGCGAATACATCCGCCGGCAGATGGACTGGCAGCCTTCCCGCTGCTTCTGTACAGGCACCAGCCTGGAAACCTATCGCCTGCTGCGGGTACTCAGCAAGGCCACCGGCTACAGCCGCCGTTCTATTCACGGCTTCTGTATGGGTGAGCATGGTAATTCCAGCTTTATCGTCTGGTCACGCATTTTTATCGGAGGCAAGCCCTTTCTGCAGCTGCGCCGGGAACGTCCGGTTTTGGCAGAAATCAGCCTGGAAGATCTGCAAACGCAGGTCAAAAAAGCCGGTGATATTGAAATCGACGGCAAAGGCTGCACCGAATTTGGTATCGCCAATGTGGCCAAAATGCTTATCAGCGCGATCTTCCACGATCAGAAGCTTGTCTGGCCCTGCTCGACCCTGCTGCGCGGCGAATATGGTCAGCACGATGTGGCGGCAGGCGTCCCCTGCGTTATCGGCAAAAACGGTGTGGAAGAAATTTTAGAAGTCGAACTCACTGACGAAGAACAAGCCAAGTTTGCAGCTTCCTGCGATATTCTGCGCGGCTTTTTAGACCGTGCCGCATCCCTGAAATTTTAAAAACAGCGTCTGTATAATATTAAAGCCCCGGCCAGTGGCCGGGGCTTTAATATTCTGTTTATTGATCCTTTGCATCCGGCTCTTCTGCTTCCGGCAGTTTTTCGACCAGTATTTTGTCGATGCGAGTGCCGTCCATATCGACGACTTCGAAGCGGTAGCCATTCCACAGGAAGTAGTTGCCGGCAGTCGGGATATGCCCGATATTGGTAACGACGAAGCCGGCCACAGTATTGAAGCCTGTTTTTTCTTCCAGCGGCAGCTCATCCAGATCAAGGAAGTCTTTAAATTCGCTGATCGGCAGTAAACCGTCTACCAGCCAGCTGCCGTCTTCACGTTCGACGATCTCCTGTTTGAATTCTTCATCATAGGAAGGCAGATCACCAACCAGATGCTCAATAATATCACGCAGGGTCACCATACCTGCCAGACCGCCGAATTCGTCCATGACCAGCGCCACCTTGATCCGCGTGTCCTTGAACATATCCAGCAGCTTTTGGGTATACATACCTTCGGGAACATACAGCGGCTGCTGCACCGAGCTGCGCAGCGAAGCGCCCGTAGCACCCAGGACATCGGCTAAAAACCGTTTCGTATAGACAACGCCCAGAACGTGCTCCAAATCTTCTTCGGCCACAACATAGCAGGAATACTGTTTTTCCGCAATGACCTCCAAGTGCTTATAAAGCGGATCGTTGACATCAAGCCAGGTGATCTTGGTCCGCGGCGTCATGATCTCGCTTACGCGCAGGTCATCCAGCTCAAAAACATTTTCGATCATTTTCTGCTCGCCGACGTTAAAGACACCATGCAGTCGTCCCTGCTCCAGCAGTACGCGCACTTCTTCTTCCGTGACCGGAGGTTCGTCACTGGGCTTAAGCCCCAGCGCCTTCAGTAAAAACCTGGTCGAAACGCTTAAAAAGACAGTCAGCGGCTTAAACGCGGTAATAATGACCTTGATAAACCCGGCAAAGCTCATCGCAACCTTTTCCGGGTTGTTGAGCGCCATTTTTTTTGGTATCAGCTCGCCTAAGATCAAACTGAGATAGGTCACCAGTGCCACGACGAAGGTATACGACACTGCGCCGGCATAAGGACGCAGCGCGCTGATCTCACGCAGCAGTCCTTCCAAAGGTGCTGCCAGCATGGCGCCGCTGTATACGCCAGTACCGATGCCGACCAGTGTGATGCCGATCTGCACTGTTGACAAAAACTCAGTCGGTTCCTGAGCAAGCTTTAAAATATACGCAGCTTTGCTGCTTCCCTCATCAGCCAGCTGCTCCAGCCGGCTTTTACGCGCCGAAACCAGCGCCATTTCCAGCATGGCCAGCAGACCGTTCATTAAAATCAAAACAATAACAATAAATACTTCTTTGATAGACCCGAGAGGATCCATACAGTCATCACTCCTATTTTTTATAAACTCTGTTTAGGGGTTGGCTTTTATTTTTTCTCCAGCATTTGGCAAACGCTTTTGCGCAGCAGGTCAACAACGATGATCGACAGACCGAACAAAACAACTACGCTCCATTCGTGCAGGTTCAGCGGTGTCGTACGCAGGATGCGGCCGCCGACATAGGTCAGCAGTACCTGGATCGCCACGATCAGCGCCATTACATTCAGGAAGCCTTTGTTTTTGTCGATGTGCTCCAGCAGGTTAAGACCAGAAACACGCACGTTAAAACCGTTGGCTACCGCCATAAAGATATACGTGCAGAAGAAGCCCGTATATGTGTAGATATGGTCTGGCGCATTGCGGAACAGATGATCGACATAGCTGCTCTTATAAAAGAGGATCGCGATAAATGTCATATACACGCCGCCCATAGTAATGGTAGACAGCATTTTTTTGCTGACTATCGGCGCGCTGCGGTCTTTTGGCTTTTCACGCAGGTATTTTTCCAGCGCGGGCTCACCGCCGAAGGCCAGTGCCGCCAGAGTATCCATGACCAGGTTGATCCAGAGGATCTGCGTAATAGTGAGCGGTTTATCGATGCCGATAAACGGTGCTATGAAGTTTATCGCTACAGCTGAGAAGTTGATCGTCAGCTGGAAGACGATGAATTTACAGATAGAATTATAAATCGTACGTCCGTATAAAATCGCCTGTTTGATACTGAGGAAATTATCGTCAAGAATTACGATGTCACCGGCTTCTTTAGCAACTTCGGTACCACTGCCCATCGCAAAGCCTACATCGGCTTTTTTGAGTGCGGGCGAGTCGTTGACGCCGTCACCAGTCATACCTACTACCAGGTTCATCTCCTGTGCCAGGCGCACCAGTCGTGATTTATCCATCGGCAGGGCGCGGGCTACTACGCGCAGCTTATGAAGCTCCATTTTCACCTGTTCGTCGCTCATTTCCGCAAGCTCGGCCGAGGTCCAGACCAACTCGTTCGGACGCTGCAACAGGCCTGCGTCTTTAGCGATCGCTACCGCGGTTTCGCGACGGTCACCGGTGATCATAACGATCTGTACACCTGCATCCTGAACTTCAGCAATCGCTTCGATCGCTTCAGGACGGACTTCATCACGAATACCCAGAATACCTACCAGCGTCAGTCCGTCTTCCGGCAGCTCGTCGCCTTCGATATCGCTTTCATAGGTGCAAAGTGCCAGCATCCTGATCGCATCTGCTGCCAGTTCCAGCATTCTGTCATCCAGTGTTTTTTTCATTTCTTCGGTCAGCGGCTGGCGGTTGCCTTCCGCATCCCAGTAGTGGCTGGTTTGCAAAATCAGCTTTTCCGGAGCGCCTTTAGCCAGGCAGTAACGCTCGCCGTTACCGCTGACTGCCGCCCACGAATATTTATTGGCGCTGTTGAAAGGAATAAATTTATCACGGTGCAGCATTTCTTCCATACGGTAGCTGCCCACATAGTTGCTGAGCGCCCTCTCAGTCATATTGCCGCCGACCATAGCGCCGTCAGAAACGGCTGCCGAGGTATTGAGCACAACGTTTTGGTAGGTAAAAGCCTTCAGCTTTGCAGGCAGTACGTCAAACGCAGGGTATTCCTGACGGTCGCCAGTAATGAACCGTACGACTTCCAGCTTGCCCTTTGTGATCGTGCCCGTCTTATCGGTAAAAAGCAGATTCAGACTGCCCGCAGTTTCGATACCGACCAGCTTCCGCACAAGTACGTTATCGCGTAGCATTTTTTTCATATTCAGCGACGAAACGATCGCGATCATCAGCGGCAGGCCTTCCGGCACCGCCATAACGATAATGATGATACCCAGAATAACAGCTTGCACCAGATCAGACAGCAAAAGCGGCGTATTAGCAAAATAAGCGCCGAAATCGCCGTATAGATAGGCTTTATGCAGCATGACTGCCAAAGCGATCAGCACACCGCCGGCATAACCAAACTGGCTGATATGATGCGCCAGTCCCTTAAGCTTTAATTTCAGCGGGCTGTCACGTTCATCATCCTTCAGCTCCTGGGTCAGCTGACCGTAGATAGACCTGTCGCCGATCTTAACGGCCTGCATGATGCCCTGACCTTCGACAACGACGCTGCCGCGGAACAGCTTATGCTCGTCCAGAAAATCGATAGTACCATCGCCCCAGGTAAAATCGGGCGGAGCGATCAGCTTATGGGCTTCCTTGCTTTCGCCGTTCAGGGCCGCCTGATCAAGCTTCACATCACCGTCCAGTAAAATACCGTCGACCGGAACTTTATCGCCGGCCTCCAGAATTACCGCATCACCAACGACGATATCATCGATATGCAGCTCAACTGGCTCGCCGTCACGCCAAACCTTGCAGCGGATACGGCTGGCTTCTTCCTGCAGTTTCTGGAAAGCGTTTTCATTGCTGTACTCAGAATAAGTAGAAACAAAAGTCGCCAGAATGATGGCCAGAAAAATACCCATCGTTTCAATCCAGTCACCGTGCCCCATATAAACAAAAACTACATTGACCAGCAGCGCCAGGATCAGTATCCGGATGATAGGGTCTTTAAAATTCTCCCACAGCTTATCCCAAAAGGTTTCGCGCGGGGGCTGAGTCAGGGCATTATTGCCCTGCTCGGATAATGCTTTGCTCGCTTCTTCAGTAGTCAAGCCGAACTTGTTCACTGTGTTTGCTCCTCCTTACAAAAAAGCTGCGGGACCCAAGGCCTCACAGCTTCATTGCTATTTATGATTATAAATTAATTGCCCCAGACTTTACGCATCAGGACAGGGTATTCATCTATCAGATGTTTCAAAATAACATCGATCACTGTGTGGATAACAGGTGCTTCAAAACCTTCGTCAGTCGTAGTGATGCAGCTGTCAAGGCAGATATCCCCATTGTCACCTTCATAGTATTTAAAAACCTTGTATTTTTTATTAAGCTCGTTGATATGCATCAAAACGCCTTCGCGGTTGCCGGCATTAACAACGCCAGCGGCAACGCGCACCTGGATCATCGTATAGATACTGTCGTCCAGCACGATCATCGTCGGCAGATTCTGACTGCTGACTTCCATATGAGCACGATAAACGATGCTGTGCATTTCGTTATCGATTTCTTCCTTTGAAAAACAGTTGATATTATTGGAACTTAAAAATTCATCAAATTTTGTAGCCTTACTCATCTTCATCTCCCCTATCTGCAATATTCATTGCCTTACAGTATTTAATATTACACTATTAAATAAACTTTGTATAGTGCAAAAGCCGTTCTTACTGATTTTTCACAAACATTTCAATATTCTGTCTTTTTGCAGTTACTTCCTTGCTGCAAGCTGTTTTCACTTAATTTTTACAGTATTTTATTCCGCTCATCAAAGACTTTAAAATATAATGTATACAATTTGCATTTCTTTTTTGCGTATTTTATAATTAAACTTGCAATTTTGTATATAGATATAATTTGCTTTGAGAGGGGAAAATCACATGTATACTTCATTACCGCCCAAGCAGGGGCTTTATGATCCCTGGTTCGAGCACGACGCCTGCGGTCTGGGTGTCGTCGCCAACATCAAAGGCCGTAAATCCAACAAGATCCTGCGGCAGGCTTTAGTGGTGCTGCGCAATATGGACCACCGCGGCGGACAAGGCGCCGATATGAATTCCGGCGACGGCGCGGGTATCCTTCTTCAGCTGCCGCACACCTTTCTGGTCAAAGAATGTGCCAAGCTCGACATCGAACTGCCGCAGCCCGGCCATTATGCCGTTGGCTTTATGTTCCTGCCGCCTGACGTTGTAGAGAGAGAAAACACCCAGCGTCATTTTGAAAAGCTTGTTACTGCAAACGGACAGGAACTTTTAGGCTGGCGTAACGTACCAGTCGACCCGGAGGTACTGGGTGAAAAATCACGCCAGAGCCAGCCGTTCATGGCGCAGGTCTTTATCAAGGCCAGCCCGCAGGTCATCGACCGGCTGAGCATCGACGATAATGCCTTTGAACGGCAGCTGTACAGCATCCGCCGTCAGGCCGAAAATCATATTCGCTATGGCAGGCTGCGCGGCGGCAGGTATTTTTATATCGCCAGCCTGTCTTCACGGACTATCGTTTATAAAGGGATGCTGACTACGGAGCAGCTGGGTTCTTTTTATTCTGACCTGCAGGACAGTTCTATGGAAACAGCAATGGCTTTAGTCCATTCCCGTTTCAGCACCAACACCTTTCCCAGCTGGGAACGCGCCCATCCTTACCGTTATCTGATGCATAACGGCGAGATCAATACCCTGCGCGGCAACATCAACTGGATGCGCGCCCGCCAAACGATGTGCGGCAACAGCCTCTGGGGCAGCAAGATCAAAGATATCATGCCTATCATCGACGAAACCGGCTCTGATTCGGGAATGTTCGATAACTGTCTGGAATTTCTTGTCATGTCGGGACGCAGCCTGCCGCATGCTGTAATGATGATGATTCCCGAACCGTGGGGCAAAAATCCCCATATCGATCCGGATCTGAAAGCTTTTTTTGAATACCATAATTCTCTGATCGAAGCCTGGGACGGACCTGCCGCCATGGCCTTTACCGACGGACGCACTATCTGCGCCGCTCTGGACCGCAACGGCCTGCGGCCTTCCCGCTATTACATTACTCAGGATGATACGATCGTTCTGGCCTCCGAGGTCGGCGTCGTCGATCTGGATCCGGCGACCATTGTCAAAAAAGACCGTCTGCGGCCGGGCAGGATGCTGGTCATCGATACTGTAGCAGGCCGCATCATCGGCAACGACGAGATCAAACATAAAATAGCTACCGAACAGCCCTATCGCAAATGGCTGGACGAAAACCTTATTAAATTGAATGCGATCAAGCTCACTACCGAGCTGCCGAAGCCCGATCCCAAAACCCTGCTGCGACGGCAACTGGCTTTTGGCTATACGCTGGAAGACCTGACCAAGTTTCTGAAACCAATGGCTACTAAAGGAATAGATCCGCTGGGAGCGATGGGAAACGACGCTCCACTGGCCGTTTTATCCGAAGAACCGCAGCTTTTATACAACTATTTCAAGCAGCTTTTCGCCCAGGTCACCAATCCTCCTATCGACGCTATTCGCGAGGAAGTGTTTACTGATACGACCAGCGGCATCGGCCCGGAGAAAAACCTGATCGACCCGCAGCCTGACAGCTGCCGGCAGATTTCAGCCGAATCACCTGTTTTAAGCAATATCGAGCTGGCCAAGCTCAAAAATATCCAGCAGCCTAAATTCCAGGCGGCGACACTGCCGATGCTTTACCCGGTAGCCGCCGGCGGCACAGGGCTCAAACACGCACTTGACAGTCTGTGTGCACAGGCTGACGCTATGATCGCACAGGATAAATGTATTCTGATTTTATCTGACCGTGAAATGAACGAAGAAATGGCGGCTATTCCTGCCCTTTTGGCCGGCGCCTGCCTGCATCATCATCTGATCAAAAGCGGCAGCCGGCTCAAAGCTTCTATTATTATCGAATCGGCCGAACCGCGCGAAGTGCATCATTTTGCACTGCTGCTTGGCTATGGCGTCAGCGGCATCAATCCCTACCTGGCGTTTGAAACGATCGAAGAAATGTGCTCTAACGGTATGATCACCGGCGTTACAGTAGAGCAGGCCACCGCAAATTATATCGACGCCTGCACCCACGGTATCGCCAAGATCCTTTCCAAAATGGGTATTTCTACAGTGCAGTCTTATCGCGGCGCCCAGATTTTTGAAGCTATCGGCATCAGCAGCTGTGTGATCGAAAAATATTTCACCGGCACACCTTCCCGACTGGAAGGGATCGGCCTGGACGAGATCGCCAAAGAAGTAGAGCTGCGTCACCTGCCGGCCTTCAAAGCTGATGCGCCTGATCTTTGCAGCTATGAATCTGGCAGTGTTTACCAATGGCGCAGCGGCGGAGAACGGCATATGTTCAATCCGCAGACTGTTTTTGCACTGCAGCAGGCCTGCCGCGAAAACGATTACACCATGTTCAAACGCTTTTCCAGTGAACTGAACAGCAGTGCTTTTGCCAATCAGAACCTGCGCAGTATGCTGACCTTCACTCCGCAGCGGCTGCCGATACCTATCGAACAGGTAGAATCTGTAGACAGCATCTGTAAACGCTTTAAAACCGGCGCAATGAGCTACGGCTCGCTCAGCCAGGAAGCGCACGAATGTCTGGCGATCGCTATGAACCGTATCGGCGGTAAGTCCAATACGGGCGAGGGCGGCGAACATCCTTCCCGCTTCCGTCCCCAGCCTGACGGCGACAGTAAGCGCAGTTCTATCAAACAGGTGGCCTCAGGCCGCTTTGGCGTTACCAGCAATTATCTGGTCAACGCGGATGAGATCCAGATCAAGATCGCCCAGGGTGCCAAACCAGGTGAAGGCGGTCAGCTGCCCGGAGGTAAAGTCTATCCCTGGATCGCCGAATGCCGCGGGACTACTGCCGGTATCGGCCTTATCTCTCCGCCGCCCCATCACGATATTTATTCGATCGAAGATTTAGCCGAACTGATACACGATTTGAAAAACGCCAATCCCCGTGCCAAAATCAGCGTCAAGCTGGTTTCTGAGGTTGGCGTCGGCACCATTGCCGCAGGCGTCGTTAAAGCCTGTGCCGATGTAGTGCTGATCTCCGGCTACGACGGCGGTACAGGTGCTTCGCCCCGCACCAGTATCAACCACGCCGGACTGCCCTGGGAGCTGGGACTGATGGAGACACATCAGACGCTGCTGCTCAACAACCTGCGCAACCGTGTGACTCTGGAAACCGACGGTAAGCTGATGACCGGACGCGACGTGATCATCGCCGCCTTGCTGGGTGCCGAAGAGTTCGGCTTTGCCACTGCGCCGCTGATCGCTTTGGGCTGCGTTATGATGCGCGTCTGCAATCTGAATACCTGCCCTATGGGCGTCGCTACCCAGGACCCGAAGCTGCGCCGTAACTTTAAGGGCAAACCGGAGTATGTCGTCAACTTTATGCACTTCATTGCCCAGGAGGTTCGCGAATATATGGCCGAACTGGGCTTCCGCAGTATCGATGAAATGGTGGGACGTACGGAAGTACTGCTGGCTAAACCGGAGCGTAACTGGAAAAATAAAAACCTTAACTTAGCGCCGCTGCTTTATAAACCGGAGGTAGAACCGGGCACCAGCCAGGTCTGCACCACCGAACAAAACCACCAGCTGGAAAAATCGCTGGACTACCGCGAGCTGCTGGCAATCTGCAAAACCGCTGTCGCCAGCAAAAAACAGGTCGATATCACACTGCCTATCAAAAATACCGACCGTGTCGTCGGTACCATCCTCGGCAGTGAGATCACTCGCCTTTACGGTTTGGACGGCCTGCCGGAAGATACGATCAGACTGCACTTCAAAGGCTCGGCCGGACAAAGCTTTGGAGCCTTTTTACCGCCCGGTATCACCCTGCGTCTCGAAGGCGATGCCAACGACCACGTCGGCAAGGGTCTTTCCGGCGGTAAAATCATCATCCATCCCTTTGCAGAAGCGCCTTTCAATCCTCATGAAAACATCATTATCGGCAATGTTGCCTTCTACGGCGCCACCAGCGGTGAAGCCTATATTTCCGGTATTGCCGGTGAACGTTTCTGCATTCGCAACAGCGGCGTCAATGCCGTTATCGAAGGTGTCGGCGACCACGGCTGCGAATATATGACCGGCGGCACCGTCGTTATTCTGGGTAAGACCGGACGGAACTTTGCTGCCGGCATGAGCGGCGGTATTGCCTATGTTTTAGATGAAGACGGTACCTTTTCGGGCTACTGTAACAAAGAAATCGTACTGCTGGAACAGTTGAAGGAAATCAATGATACCATGCAGCTGCAGAAAATGATCCTAAAACACGCAGAATATACCGGCAGCAGTATTGCCCGCCATATTTTGGCAGACTGGGACAGTTACGTCAAAAAATTCGTCAAGGTCATTCCCAAAGATTATAAACGCGTTACCGAAAAAGTCGCCGAATACCTGCAAAGCGGTATGAGCGAGCAGGAAGCGACGATCAAAGTATTTGAGGAGGTGCAGGCATAATGGGTAAACCGACCGGATTTATGGATTACAAACGGCAGGAACTTGCGCTGCGCCCGCCTCAGGAGCGCATCAAAGACTGGGAAGAAATCAAAACCAGCAGTCTGCCTCACAAAGAAGAACTGCAAAAACAGGCTGCGCGCTGCATGGACTGCGGTATTCCCTTCTGCCACAGCGGCGTAATGCTGGGCAAAGCCTTATCAGGCTGTCCGCTGCATAATCTGATGCCGGAATTTAACGACTTTGTTTATCAGGGGCTGGATCATTTCGCCTATGCGCGCCTGAATAAAACTAATAATTTCCCGGAATTCACCTCGCACGTCTGTCCGGCTCCCTGTGAGGGAGCCTGCAGTGCCAGCCTGGCAGGCAGTGCAGTCAGTATCCGCAATCTTGAACAATATATCATTGAAACAGCATTTGCAGAAGGCTATGTCAAACCCAACAAGCCGGCTCACCGCAGCGGACAAAAAGTTGCCGTTATCGGCAGCGGCCCGGCCGGCCTGGCCTGTGCTGACCAGCTTAACAAGGCAGGCCACAGCGTTACCGTTTATGAACGTGCCGACCGCGCCGGCGGGCTTTTGATGTATGGGATACCCAATATGAAGCTGGACAAGCATCTGGTAGAACGACGCATCAAGCTTCTGGAAGAGGCTGGGGTCGCATTTGAACTGAACAGTGAGATCGGCCACAAAATTTCTTCGGAAACACTGCTGAAACAATTCGATGCGATCGCCCTTTGTACCGGCAGTACCGTACCGCGCGATCTGACCATCCCCGGTCGCGAACTGCAGGGCATCCACTTTGCCAAGGATTATCTGCACAGCGTCACTAAAAGCTTTTTAGACAGCGGCCTGCAGGATAAAAAAGCTGTTTCCGCCAAGGGGAAAGACGTTATCGTCATCGGCGGCGGCGATACCGGCACCGACTGTGTAGCGACAGCCATTCGTCAGGGCTGCAGAAGCGTAAAACAGATCGAGATCATGCCCTGCCTGCCCCATTCCCGTACTGCAGATAACCCCTGGCCGGAAATGCCCCGTGTTTTCAAAACTGATTACGGACAGGAAGAAGCCTTCGAGCTGTACCACCAGGACCCGCGAGACTACTGTATCATGAGCAAGGAATTTATCGGCAAAAATGGGAAAGTCGATAAGCTGCGGCTCTGCCAGATCGACTGGCAGAAGGAAGCCGGGCGTTTAATTCCTGTCGAGATCGCCGGAACAGAACAAATAGTTTCAGCTCAGCTGGTGCTTCTGGCAATGGGTTTTATAGGCACTGAAACACAGTTATTTGACGAATTTAAATTTGCCAGATCAGAGGCCAATACTATTGCGGCCAATGATAATGATTATATGACCTCGATCCCCGGTATTTTTGCGGCTGGCGACGCCCGCCGCGGCCAAAGCCTGGTAGTCTGGGCCATTGCCGAGGGACGCGAAGCCGCAGCCGCCATTGACAAATATCTGACGGCAGTTAAATAAGCGTTCCCCTCTCCTTAACATAGTGAACAGACCCTTACGGTCAGTCGGCATAAGCCGCTGCCATAAGGGTCTGTTCCATTTTCGGCTCCTGCAGGCGCAGGCTCCCACGATTATTTATAACAGAAAAAGCACTTGCCTGCTTCATTACGGCAAGTGCTTTTTATACATCATTCAAATTCCAAACATCTGGCGGCACAGCCTGATACCAGACGCCGTTTTAAAAATTCGCCCGCAGGCAGTCTGGATAGCCTCCTTACTCATGCCATCTTCATAAAAATTCACCAAAAAATCAGCTTCCACTAAAATCTGATAATCCATACCATCGATATTGGTATAAGTATGATGATGCCCAATCAAATAGCATACCCGCTCGCAGACGTCAGGAGCAAACCCTAACTTTGCCAGCAGTTCTGCCGCTGCCGGCGGTCCCTCCAGCTCCTGCGTTTTACCGCTGCATTTACCGGCGCCGAACTTCGCCTCGCCATTTTTGATACCGATATCGTGAGTCAGCGCCGCAGCTTCTAAAATAAACTGCGTCCTTTCGTTCAGCTGCTCCTGACGTCCGATCAACTGCGCCAGGGCATGTACCTTAATAAAGTGCTGGATCCGCCGGGCGTCGCCGCCCATATAAGCGATCATAGCTTCCAATAACTGCTGCAGCTGCATTATCTTGCCTCCAAATCACAACTTAAACTACCTGGAAAATATAAAATTTCAAATAATACGTCTCCGGGACATTCCATAAAATCGGATGGTCAGGCGACTGCTGGCGCGCCTCGATCTGCCGCAGCTGTACATTGGCGTCTGCAGCTGCATCATGCAGCATCTGCACAAACAGCTCTTCCTTCATAAAATGCGAGCAGGAACAAGTCGCCAGATAACCGCCGCGCGGCAGCAGCTTCATAGCCTTTAAATTGATCTCTTTATAGCCGCGGATGGCATTTTTGACCGTACTGCCCGACTTTGTAAACGCCGGCGGGTCTAAAATAATAAAATCATATTCCCGGGACTTATTATTGACCAGCTCTGACAGCAGATCAAAAACATTGGCCTTCAAGCCTTTAACGACTTTATCCAAGCCGTTTTTAGAGGAGTTGGCGTCCGTCATCTGCACTGCCTCGGCCGAAATATCTACAGCTGTTACAGAAGCAGCGCCGCCCGCCGCCGCATTCAGGGCAAACGCACCCGTATGGGTAAAGCAGTCCAGTACATGCTTGCCTTTGGCAATTTTGGCGATTGCCTGGCGATTGTACTTCTGATCCAAAAAGAAGCCTGTCTTTTGGCCGTTCTCCACATCTACATTATACCTGATCCCGTTTTCAATGATTTCCGTCAACGGCTCCCCTGGTTCTCCAGCCTCTGCAAACGCAAACCAGCCCTTATTTTCTTCCATACCTTCCAGCAGGCGGATCTTCACATCGTTCCGCTCATACAAGCCCCTGATTTCCTCACCCTGCTCACGTAAAATCTTGTACAACAGGTTAAAAATCAACTCTTTCCGCACTTCTATCCCCAGTGATAAAGTCTGTGCAACCAAAATGTCATTGAACCGGTCTACTGTCAGACCTGGAAAATGATCGGCCTCGCCAAAAATCAAACGGCAGCATTTAAAATCGGCTCCTGGCATTACAGTACGACGATAATCGATCGCATAACGCAACCGCCGTTCCCAGAAATCAGCGTCAAATTTATCATTGGTATTGGTCGAAATCAGGCGCACCCTGATCTTGGAATGGTCGTTGACAAACCCGGTGCCCAGATATTTGCCCTTGTTTGTTACCACATCGACCAGATCACCATTCCGGTACTCGCCCTCAATATTGGTTATTTCCTCTGCATAGACCCATGGATGGCCGCTGCGGGAGGCTCTTTCCCCCTTCGGCGTAATATAAAATTTCGTATAAGCTCTCATAATCTGCTCCGTTCTTTTTCAGCTGTACTGCCCCTATGCTGCCCCCAGCTCTTGAAGCAGGCACAGCGCTAGGATTTTTTATTATAGCATATATCCCAATTTAAAAACAGCAGGGAATCTGCTTTCCCAAACTAAGGCCATCCGGCGTTACATCACAATCATAAGCCAGCACTTGTACGCCAGCCTGCTGTGCCCGCCGCAGCGCTTCGGCAAAAGCCGCATGTGTGCGGCGATTTGGTGTAAACCTGGTCACACCGCGCATCTGGATCACAAAAATCACCGCGGCGGCATAACCATACCGCACCGCCTGCGCCAGCTCATCTAAATGCTTAATGCCGCGCTCTGTAGGCGCGTCGGGGAACATGGCTATACCATTTTCCTCCAGCGTTACACCCTTTACTTCAATAAATAGCTTCTGCTGTGGCGTTTCTACATAAAAATCAAAACGCGATGTACCATGCTTACATTCCGGTTTCAACAGTGTGATCTCCGGCACTAAACCGCCGGCCTGCAGCCACTCACTCACCACTTTGTTCGGCGCCTGCGAATCCATATTGATCAGCAGCCCGCCTTTTTCTACTGCAATCAGCGAATACTTTGTCTTACGCTTCGGATCGTCGTGACACTCCACATACACTACCGCCCGCGGCGTCAAAAGCTCGCGGCAGCGCCCGGTATTCTTTACGTGGCAAACCTCTACCTGCCCGTCCAACTCGACATGAGCGATAAACCGATTAGGCCGCGCAAGAAAGTATCCCTGTTTTATTTCCTTGTATTGCATTTTCTGCCTCATTTTCTTTAAAAGATGTTTTCATTATACTACACCTAAGGCAAAGACAAAAGGCAGTTCGTCTTAACTTCAAACATATTTATTTCCCCGGCAATAAAAACAGTTTACTTTCACCTAAATATAAAATAACCCTTACTGCATTGAATCTCACATTCAAAATCAGCAAAGGTTATTCCTTAAAATACTTATTGATAATTTTACAACAGCCCGGCCGGTATATACCAGTTTCTGGCATCTATCGGCAGCAGATCATTGGCAAAACAAATCACGCCGCCTGCACCTAATTTCAAGGCCCGTTCTCCCTCTGTCACCGGCCGCAGGATATCAAACTTCTTCGTTTCTTTCACCGGGCTGGAGCTTTTGCGGATCGCCAAAGGATGTATGCTGCCATCAACATTCAGCACAAGCT
>OWIL01000347.1_pt1 | contig 32353 bp, 26 predicted proteins | sample 1732871 | NCBI WGS metagenome assembly OWIL01 (sample SAMN05065763, study PRJEB22554) | human gut metagenome | biome: ENVO:2100002; feature: ENVO:00000062; material: ENVO:00002003 | host: Homo sapiens | place: USA
TCAGAACTGCTTGCTAATAAAGTGGTTATAAAAATCTTCCAGAATTACAACAAAATTTTAAGAGAGATAAACGTTTTATTGCGTTATAAAACAAGAAAGGCTCTACATAACTTGCAGAGCCTTTTATTTTGAAACAGAAAGCATTAGAAATGCTTCAATCTATTATTTTACACTAGTCGGTCATTAACTTTCTATAACGAACACGCTTCGGTTCTTCATTCCCTAAACGCTTCAATTTATTTTCTTCGTACTCCGAATAGGAACCTTCAAAGTAAAACACATTGGAGTCTCCTTCAAAAGCCAGAATGTGTGTACAAATACGATCGAGGAACCAACGGTCGTGTGAAATGACAACTGCACAACCTGCAAAGTCTTCCAGACCTTCTTCCAAAGCACGCAGTGTATTTACGTCGATATCATTGGTAGGCTCATCGAGCAACAACACGTTCCCTTCTTCTTTCAAAGCCATTGCTAGGTGCAAACGATTTCTCTCACCACCGGAGAGCACACCACAAAGTTTTTCCTGATCGGCTCCGGAGAAATTGAAACGAGAAAGATAAGCACGTGCATTAATATCACGTCCGCCCATACGAAGCAAATCATTACCACCGGAAATTACCTGATAAACACTCTTGTTCGGGTCAATGTCTTTATGCTGCTGGTCGACATAGGCTACTTTTACAGTCTCTCCTACTTCAAATTCACCCTTATCTACGGTTTCCAGTCCCATAATCAAACGGAAAAGTGTAGTTTTTCCTGTACCATTCGGACCGATTACGCCGACAATGCCATTCGGGGGAAGCACAAAATTCAAATCGTCAAACAGCAGTTTATCACCGTATGCTTTAGCCACATGTTTAGCTTCGATAACTCTATTACCTAAACGAGGACCATTCGGAATAAAGATTTCCAGTTTTTCCTCCTTCTCTTTCACGTCTTCATTCAACAACTTGTCGTATGAATTAAGGCGGGCTTTCCCTTTTGCCTGACGAGCTTTCGGAGCCATACGAACCCATTCCAACTCGCGCTCCAACGTCTTACGACGTTTGCTCGCAGTTTTTTCCTCCATTTCCATGCGTTTCGTCTTCTGTTCCAGCCAGGAAGAGTAGTTTCCTTTCCATGGAATACCTTCACCACGATCTAGTTCGAGAATCCAGCCGGCAACGTGGTCAAGGAAGTAACGGTCGTGGGTTACGGCAATAACAGTCCCTTCATATTGTTGAAGATGTTGTTCCAACCAATCGATAGATTCTGCATCCAAATGGTTGGTAGGCTCGTCCAGCAACAACACATCCGGTTTCTGCAACAGCAAACGACAAAGAGCTACCCGTCGACGTTCACCTCCGGAAAGATTTGCCACAGACTGATTTTCAGGCGGACAACGAAGTGCGTCCATTGCACGTTCCAGTTTACTATCCAGATTCCATGCATCTGTTGCATCAATAATATCTTGCAATTCGCCTTGACGAGTAAAAAGAGCATCCATTTTATTCTGGTCTTCGTAATACTCCGGCAAACCGAATTTTTGATTGATTTCTTCGTATTCTGTCAGTGCGTCAACAATGGGTTGCACACCTTCCATTACTACTTCTTTTACTGTCTTCGTGTTGTCAAGATAGGGTTCCTGCGCCAAATAACCTACGGAATACCCCGGAGAGAAGACCACTTCTCCCTGATAGGATTTCTCTAAACCTGCGATAATCTTCATTAACGTTGACTTACCGGAACCATTCAGACCAATAATACCGATTTTCGCTCCATAAAAGAATGACAGGTAAATGTCTTTCAACACATTTTTATTTGGAGTGAATGCTTTGCTCACCCCTACCATTGAGAAGATAATTTTTTTATCGTCAGCAGCCATATATTAATAATGTATATTGTTGATAATGGCACAAAGATAAGAAAAATGTTTGAAATCCTTTGGAGTTATAAAAAAATGTTCTACCTTTGCACCCGCATTTCGAAAGAAAGTAACAAGGATTGATTCGCTAGCTCAGCAGGTAGAGCACAACACTTTTAATGTTGGGGTCCTGGGTTCGAGCCCCAGGCGGATCACTGAAACAAGATGAAAAATAAAGTAAATCCCTGATAGTCAATTACTATTGGGGATTTCTTTTTTCCCTCAGTCCACCATTTTAGGCAGATTACGGATCAACGTAAGAATCTGAGGGATTTTCATGGATCAAAGTCATTATCTGAGTGAATCATCAGAAAGTCTGAGTAATACATACGTACTTAATGCCGTTGACATTTTCTCCGTACTCATGAAAGACACTCATACACACGAACAGGCCTTCCACTTCAAGCACAAGAAAAAGAAGAAGCGCAGACATAGATTATAATAAAGTGCAGAACAGGAAATTTAAATAATTACAATTATGCAGAATGAGGATGATTTAAAAAGTTTTCACAAAAAGGCACATATAGTTGCTTACATGAAAGATGCATACATATATTTACTGTTTTTTAGTTCGATTTTCTTAGTTTGAAGAATTTAAATTCCATAATGTCCAAAAGGGACAAACTTTCCTTGGCTTTAACCATTTATTTTATTTAATTTGCACATTACCCAGATGAATCACAAGAATTACAGAAATTATTAATATAAAATAATAGAGTTATGAAATATATCAAATTTTATAATGGAGAAGAGAATGGAATCATCATAGAAAATTCTACATATAATGATTCGATATTCAAAGATCAATACAAACAGGCATTAGATTTATTTCAAGAGATAATGGACAATCCATTAACAAATATAAGCAATATCATTGCTTTTTGTGGAGACCGGGGTGAAGGGAAAACTTCATGTATGACTACTGTCAGGCATATTTTGGATTATGACAATTATGATACTGTTAAAGAAGTTTTAACTGGTCATCAAATTTTCCCTCAAGAACTGGAATTGCTGCCAGTAATCGACCCGGCATTTTTCGACCAAAAACATAATGTGCTGGAATTAGTATTGGGGCAATTGTATGGACAGTTCGAACGATATACTACCGAAAAAACACACTCAGAGCAGGACCCATACAAAAAAAATGAAGTGGTCAAGCACTTCCATAAAACCAAACTATGTATGCGTCATTTGGAAAAAGAAAAAAGAGAACTTTATGATCCATTAGAAGAATTGGATGCTTTATCCGCCGGTATATCACTGAAGAATTATATTCAAGAATTGTTCAAACAATACCTTGATTTCATAAAAAAGAAAAAACTGGTTATTTGCATTGATGACCTTGATTTGAATATGTCCGGTGCATACGAGATGGCAGAACAGGTAAGAAAATATCTTAATAATAAGCATTGTATATTACTCATTTCATTGAAGGTAGACCAGTTGATTGATGCAATCAGTATAAACATTGGAAATGAGCTAAAAACATCTTCCAATACTATAGATATTAACGGGATGGCCTCTAAATATGTGACAAAACTTATTCCATTCGGGAATCGTATTAATATGCCGAAAGTAAGCGATTTCTGCAATAATCCATTATATATTTACGATGAACGTAAAGATCAGGAGACTCAATCCGATAATCCTAACTATAATTCCGTAAAAGAGGCCGTAGTACAATTGATTTTCAGCAAAACACGTTATCTGTTCTACAACAGTAAGGGGAGTATTTCTCCTATTGTACCTAATAACTTGCGTAGTTTGAGACAATTACTTGGTATGTTATACAGACTACCTGATTTTGAAAGTAATGATCTACATATGAGGAATAAGCAACAGTTCAAATCCTACTTTTATCAATCGTGGATACAAAAATTAAACAAAGAGAATCAACAATTTGTATCCAAATTGATAGATAATGAAAACTCCAATTCTATTAATAAAATGGTTGTCTCCTACTTAAGAAATCTTCCAGATCTGAGACAAGAAAATCTGCCGGATTCATTCAAACCAATCTTAAATACAGCCAATTATGCATATAATGTATCTATAGGAGATGTTTTTGTCATTCTGAACTATTTGGAACAAAATAATGTGGACGAACAACTCAAATTCTTAGTATTTTTCCTAAAATCTTTCTATTCCATACGTATGTATGAATATTATGATGTGATATCAGAGCAACAAGGTGAATTACACCCTGAAGAAGATGATAAAAATAGTATTGGTGAAATCTATAAAAGTGACGCTTGGTTTAAACGAACAAACGTATTACAACGATTTGTGAATGGTTCCTACTTCACCTATGAACCAGGAGATATACTTGCCAAGATACAAGGAAAACAGCCAAGAGACTTTAAAGTAATCAAAGGAAAACTATTGATGGATATCTTGAAAAAGAAAATTTCTGAAATCGAAACCGATGCTTCTATTACGGAAGACTCCATAGATGAATTTAAACAGAAATTCAAATTACTGGAGTTCTTCATGCTTACAATCACTCGTTCCATTGAGCAAAAAGAGTTTGAAGCAGGTACATATGCAGATATCAAAAGGACAGATTCTATCCCTTATTATTTGAAACCGTTTAATAAAGAAAAGAACTATTTTGTATTCGATGTTTTGTCTCCTTTCTATAATATGTTAAACATTAAATATACGTATGACCGATTTGATAAAAGTTTATATAATTTTGCCTTAAATCATGAATGGAGCCTATTAAGACAGATGATAGCAGAAGCCACAAAGAATGACGAACCGAAAGTAGAGATAGTGGACTACTGGGAAAAGAGATTAATTTCCGATTCTACGATACGAAATGCAGAAGTCCTGTCTTCCATGATGGAACAGATGAAAAGCATACGTTATAATGTTCGCACTCCTAGTGTGAACAAGGATCGAATCAGTGAATTTTATCAATCTATCATTAGTTCAGAAATGAAGACTTATGATAGAATAGAAAATGATGCATATACAATAAAGTTTGATTTTCTAACTGCGATAAGCAACTTTCTGAAAGAGTGCCCGGAAGATTTGTTTGATTCAATATTTGTATTAGATGACAAAGAAATAGAGAATGATTCTATGATGAATTCGTTTAAAGATTTCCTAGAATCAGTTACATCTGCGATAAAAGGCAGTACAATAATAACCAAAATAAGGGAAAAACAGCCAGAAATATATGGTATAATGCCACGTGCTGAATGGAAAATGTTATTCCCCGTTGACGAAACCAAGAACAAAAGTGATATTATAAAAATTCTAAAGGAAAATCCGATTATCCAGCAATATCTGAAAGATTTAGAAAAAAAACATCGGGATGGTAGCCCTGTAACAGAAACTGTGGCAACTGAAATAATGGTAAATGAGGATTCTATATCTAGTACACCAGAGACAAGCATAACATCAGAAACAGATATCCAAAATTCATAATTAATCATGGATTTGATAAGGGCAACATTAAAAGCATTATTTTACGATTATCCGGTAGAGAATGTCGTCAGACTACTCCAAGAACAAAAAGAGAATTCATTTATGGATCCGTTCTCACACCTAGTGAAATGGCGGGAAACCTCTTTTACTTTTTCGGAAGCGGAGTCTTTGAAGAAGTTGGTACAGGATGAGTGGATGTCTCATCCCAACAGACAGACAGAAATTTCAAAACTGAATCAATGCTTCCTTGTTTTGGATTATTTTTCTGAACGGGTATTGGATTATGATAAGAAAATGCCTAAGGTACAGTTCGAGCATCTGTTCCGTTGGAGAGAATTAACCCTTTGTTTAGGTGAAGAATTGTTTATTACAGCTTTCTTGGCAAATAGAGATATCCAGAGTGATTGTGAAAGACACTTCTTTACATGGCCGAATATTCTGCCACATAATAATTGGGGAATAAACAAAATTTTAAATGAAGGACTTTCAGATGTACATGCCCATTTGGGAGCTTCGGCGGACATTTTCGAACTAAGTTGGCTAAGTCTGATGAATAAAGTAGATGGTAGAGGCAATGAGTTTAATCTGTTGAATGAGACACAAGAAAACCCTGTGATTATTGCAAACGGAACCTCTTTATGTGGAATGCATAAGTTATGTATTGCTGCGGCAGCAATCCGGGTAAAGTTGTACCAATTTTTATTCAAACGGTATAAACTTGAACAATTGAACCTGCCTGATGTACTTCGGATTATAACGGACCCGATGTTTTATAGCATTGAAATCAAAAATATTCAAGCGGATATTGATTCACTCCGGTCAGAAGCTTTAACTTTATTCGCTTTGAAGGAGAATAAACCGGAATATGCTATTCAGAAACAGTTTGATATTGAAAAAGAAGATTGTGATTCCATTTACATGATCCATCGGGGAGAACGGGTGCTACTCTACACATTTTTCCGACGTTATTATGGAGGTGATAAAAGTCCAGAACTTGAAACATTCATCGGCTATGTCTACTTATATGAACTTATTAAAATCCGTTTTCGGAGAGAGTTAGTTCAAACGAATCGGCTTATCGGCTTTCAGAATTTTAAGCGTTACGAAGCAAGGAAATCCAAACTTGCTGATACAGCTTTTAAAAATATCTATCAGCCTTATGCCATACAATCCAGTTTGCGTCCTAATACTGCCGACTATTTGGAGGTACGCATACCTCCTGAGCTAAGAGACATCGTCCGGATTCCATGTTTTAATAAGTTATTTAATGCTTCTCCTCGGCAATTGCAGGAAGAACGGGAGCCGATAGAAAAAAACGACCCAAATGAAAAAATCAGTTTTGTTGTCCATTTCCTTAAACAGGAAGATAAGGGATACAATCAAAATTCACGACCCAGACACTCAACCTTACGTGCAAAACTTAAATGGGATATCAGTCAGATATTGGAAATTTGTAGAAATAAAACGCTGTATTCCATAACCGGCATCGATGTTGCCGGTTCAGAGTTCAACTGTCGCCCGGAGGTTTTTGCACAAGCATTCAGATATGCTCGGTTACAGGGGTTTGGCAATATGACCTATCATGTCGGGGAAGATTTTTATGATCTGGCTGATGGACTACGGTCCATTGACGATGTATTGCTTTTTATGGAATACACAAGAGGAAACAGGTTAGGACATGCCTTGGCATTAGGTGTTGATGCAGCTACATATTATAAGAAAAGACATCATACAGTAGTCATGCCACGTCAATATCTATTGGACAATCTGGTTTGGATATATTTTAAGGCTATGGAATATAACATTCAGATCCCCCCTCGTATGAATCTGTTTATCCAAGACCACTGCTCAGAATTATATAATCAAATAGGATATAAGAAAACCTTCAGTCTTATTCATTACAGAAATAGTATGTATCTGAGGAGTGATAATCTAATGAATGAAGGAATTGATAAAATGGACTATTCCTCAAACTGGAAGAAAGCACAATTTTGTAGTGATCCCAAATGTATGAATGCCCGAAATGATACAGAAGCTGGCAAAATATATCAAGACTATCAGCTCGCAGCAAAAATAAAGGATATAGGAGCAAAAACCTGCTCCTGCAAGTTACCGGAGGAGTTCCCGGACATTATTTCCAAAATACAGGAATGTATGATGTATGAAATAGAAGAAAAGGGTATCGCCATTGAATGTAACCCGTCATCTAATGTGATGATAGGTCCCTTTTCCAAATATGAAGAACTTCCCCTTCTTCGTTTCCACCAACTGGAAGAAAATTTACCAGATGGAAATCCGCACCGGCTTAATGTTTCTATAAATACCGATGACAAAGGTATTTTCGCAACCTCTCTTCCTAACGAGTATTCCTTAGTAGCAATGGCACTCAGTAAGCAGAAGAATCAGTATGGTAGACGCAAATGGAATGACGAGAAAATTGCAAATTATTTACACAAAATTATGATACATAGCAAGGAACAGAGATTTCGGTAATATTGAAACTCCTAAATATCAATTAGTCATATAGGTACCATACTTTGCGAAGAATAACTGAACTCAAGTCAGAATTACCATTATGTAAATCTTTACATAATGGTAATTCTGACTTGAGTACCTATAAACTTGATCAATAGAACATCTACAGCGAAATATAGCTCAAACTTGTAGAAGACCTAACATCCTAGAAAGGTAGACAAAATTCATTCAGGAAGCAAACAACAATAATGCGCGCAAGTAACTATTCAGCGATATGAATATGAACACGAACCACATCTGCTTACTGTTCAGTTCCACCTAGGAATTTAGGACGGGAATCAACGCGTAGGAAAGTGTTGTGTTAATCCACTTTCCTGACATACCTTTAAGGTTGTCCAACTTGGAATAACGAAATGGGAATGCGGCTAGAAAAGAAAATGTCATAGCCAAAGAATACACCAGCAACAAGGTAGACAGTTATATCTATGCGGTGGAGAAGTTCTTGGACAGCTATAACTTCACCCCGCTACATAACAAATCGGTGTTCATCAACCTATCTTTTTATAACCTAGCAATCAATCGCATCCTTTTGATTGATTATATTATATCCATAATCGAATAATGTCTTGTTTCTTTTCCTCTTCGACAAAGCACATGCGCCTGTTCAAACGCCGTCTTTCTATTTCAGTGGGATTAAGGTCAATCAATTCTCCCCTTATCATCCGGCAGCATGAAAAGTGCCGCATCGTTTTCCTTACAAATATGCTGCAGAACGGCCGCATTTTCAATGACTTCTTATAATTCCTCACAAGTGTAGCGAAAGGGTAACTTTCAATCTTAATCATTTTTTCCTAACACTTATTTTTTAGAGTTTTCAGTACAGAGTCATTTCTTTATTCAAAACGTGATTCAGATTATTGGTCATGAGTATAAGCAATGGATCGCAAAAAAGTAATTAATGACACAATAATTCAAAAAGCAGTAAAATATCTAAAACATTTTGGCATTGATAATGAAATACTTATCAATTCAGTTGCAAATTCCAACAAAAGTAGCTATTTTTGTATCACTATTGAAAGTCACTGTGGAGCCCACAGCAAAACGCAGAAAATAATCTGTGGTGAAATAGGTGGACTAAAAAAAGAAGACTTAATAATCATCTATATATCAATTAGATATAATTCAGTGGTGAACCCCAGGCGGATCACTAGACAAAGAATAAATCCCTGATAATCAATGATTATCAGGGATTTATTCTTTGTCTTTCTCTTGATTTCATCATTACAAGCGGTAGAAGTCGTCGTTGATAAGTCGTACTTTTAGGATATTCAGGAAAATAGGTATTATCTATTAGCCCAAATTCAGTGTAGCCAATACCACAAGCCGAACAACCGACCTTAATTATTGAATAACAAACGGATATACTAAGAATGTCACAGGCTATTAGAGAAAGTTTTATGAAAATAAGTTCTTTGTTTGAAGAACAAGATGCAGCTACAACAGATATTCCTTTTGTTAAGTATCCTGATTATGAAAATCTGACTGAAGAAAATATTAGAATGGTTATCGGATTTAAATCAGCAAAATTATTACAGAGGAAAGATGATATTACTCTTCGGGGAATTCCTGCCCGAAAAGTAGTATCATGCCTGCACAGAGGAACATATAACAAACTGGCTAATTTATATAATGAGATATCCGAATGAATAAATGCAAACAGGTATAAAACCACAGAAACATCAATTGTTTTTTATTCATTGACTAATATGGAATGACAAGGTAGCTCTGCAATAAAAGTAGTGCCCAATCCTAGCTGAGAGTATACTTGTATTCGTCCGTTCATTTTATCGACAATAGATTTACAAATAGATAACCCCAACCCCACACCTTGTGCAAAAGAGTCCACTTTTTCAAATCTTTCAAATATCTTCTCCAACATATTCTGAGGAATACCACGACCGGTATCTTTTACCCCAATTCTAACGCAATGCTTATCTATTTCATAAAACACTTCCACATATCCACGAATCGTATTCTTCAAAGCATTTGAAAGAAAATTATTCAATATCTGCTTGATACGCAACTTATCAAGTTCCACCAAAGCATCATGTTCCGGATAACTGGTCAGAAGTTCCACACCAGAAGGAAGAAGACGAGCATATTCTGCCACACACTCATCAAGAAGCTCCGTAAGATTAAACCAATTCTGATGTAACTCCAAATATCCGGCTTCAATTTTAGACAAATCAATGATATCATTGATCAGATTAAGCAAAAGTTCGTTATTATGACTAATTAAAGAATTATAAAGCTCCTTTTCCACTACATTTTCCGCACTGGCCAACAGACTTGAAAAACCAACAATAGCATTCAACGGAGTACGGATTTCATGACTCATATTAGCCAAGAAAGCTGACTTTAAACGATCTGAAGCTTCAGCTCTATCACGTTCATTAACGAGCATTTCTTCTATCTGTTTCAAATCTGTAATATCATAATTAATACTAATCAATTCTATGACTTTATCTTGGGGTGCATATTTTCTGACAAAGAGATTAACATGCGTCCATGTACACTCTCCATTCTCCCTAAAGACACGTATTTTATGACTTAACTTATCAGCATTTCCTTTTTGTACCTCCTCAAAAAACTGAAGAATCAAATCACGGTCATCAGGATGAAAAGATTTATATGTACCAATAATCTCGGATAAAGGAGTTCCAGACTCTTCTCCTATATTTTTATACCAACTTTTCTGTGCATGTCCCTGCTTGCTTAGAATATTAAAATGAGCATAACCCACTTTCGCATAGTCACCTATTAACTCAAAAAATTCCTCAAATTCCTGAATCTTATTATAAGCAACCGTAGTCTCCGTTTTATCAGCATTAATCAGCAGATAATTAACCGGATTATGATTCTCATCATACAAAGTAGTTACTTTAGTCACAAGATCGATTGTACCTTCCGCCTTATTATTCGAATAATATTCTCCTAACTTTGAGAAATCATAGCGAAAGGTAAAGTCCGCATCCTCATTATTCCTCAACCTCTCCTTCATCTCTTCCGGGAAAACTGGATTCTCGAAAATATTGATGCCTAGAAGTTCCTCCTTACTATCTACATGAAACAAATCCAATTCTTTATCATTGAGGTCGACCAATACTCCCTCCTTATTATACAACTCAATGCCAACAGGCAAATTCTTATAAATATTATGTAAAAGCCGTTCGCTACGTTGTAAAGCCTGACAAGCTATTGCAGTATCCGGTCCGTCCTGCATTTCTGCAATGCCATACACAATCGTATTTCCCTTATCATCTACTTCTCGAAAACAAATCTTACTACGCATCCAAACTGACCCTTTTGGGGTTTTTAATAAATAAACGACTTCCGACATCGACTGTACATCGAAAGAGCGAACCGTTGTCGGACCTTGTTCTTCATTCAAAATACGTTTATTGAAATCCTCAAAACTAATAGTCCCTGTTTCATCCAAATTCAGAATCTCAGATATATATTCGGAACAGGTATAACATTCCGTTGCCAAATTAGCTTCCCACCACCCCATATTGGCATTAGCCATTAACTTTGATAAGAACACAAAATCTTGTTGTTTGCTCATAATTGATGAAGTAAAGACATTATCCATTAATCATTTCAACACATTCACGAGCACAAAATTAGATATTACAGGCTTCCCATTCTTTCAAAATGACACTTTTTTAGCATATTATAAGAAGAATAGCCACTAATACCTACTTTCTATAGTATTAGTGGCTATAACATTTACAAATATTTGCTTAAATAGTTTTTCGTATGATTACCAGCATTTTAGAAGGCTAAATAATCAAAGTAAAAAGATATGCTTCTATTTTCTAATTGATTCGTAAACAGTTTTTGCCATTATTTTGGCACCTTCTTCATTCGGATGAATTTTGTCCGGAAAGAGTTGTGGTATTCCATCCATTGCCGTATAAAGATCAATTATATCCAACTTGTTTTTCTTGGCAACTTTTTTAATCATCGGAATAATTTCTTTAGAAATAATATCATCGTTGATACTTTCATTAGCTTGGTATGCCTTAGAAGGGTAACAGAGATAGATTTTCGGTTGGGCAGGCAATGCCTTGAAAGCATCAATCATAGTCTGCATATCTTTCGTGAAGTCGGCTTTATGTTTCCAGTTAAACGATTTACTGTCATTTGTTCCCAGTTTGATAACCACAACATTAGGATTGAAAGCTAATGCATCCTGATAAGCCTTTTCATTCATATAAGGACGATCACCCTTATTCAGCAACGTGCGGGCACTTACTCCGAAATTCTTTACCCAATAACCGTCACCCAGCATACGACTTAAAACAGAAGGATAACTATCACGATCACGATTCTTAATCCGTGCTCCATACGTAATACTATTGCCAATACAAGCTACACGAACGGCATCCTTACGGGGAGCTTTGAAACTACGTAACCATGAAGTCAGTTCGTTCAACATCTCATCCTTATAAAGGAAACCTTCACGAATTCCCCAACCATGACCACCGGAAGGGTAAATATGCAGAACAGCAGGAACACCATTCTTATTCAGAGCCAGATAATAATTCACTCCATTAGCGGGCGGAACAGCCTTATCATCATCACTATAAACGATAAAAGCACGCGGTGTTTCTTTTGTCACTTGCTTCTCATTAGAATACTCCTTTTCCAACTCAGCAGAAGCATCCTTACCCAAAAGGCTGTTATGGGAACCCATGTGAGTATACGACTTATCCATTGTAATTACCGGATAGAAAAGAATCTGGAAATCAGGACGAAGTTCCGGTTTGGCATGAGTCGCGATTGTCGATGCAAGATGTCCGCCGGCAGAAGATCCCATGATACCGATATCTCTCGGATTCAGATTCCATACATCAGCACTGTCCCGCACTATCTTCATGGCAGCCTCGGCATCCGAAATAGGAAGTGTACGGTCACCATTCGGCATACGATATTTCAGAACGATCAATGCGATACCCTGTTTGTTGAAATACGGTGCCCAATCATATCCTTCGTGGTCTACAGCCAAGTGCGAATATCCACCACCCGGGCACGCCACTACAGCACGACCTGTAGCCAATTCCGGCGCCGGAAGAAATACGCGAAGCGAAGGTTGTTCAATATCAAAAGGGTTCGGAGCATTCTGAGCTACCGCCTGAGAACCTGTGAACCATAAAAGCAACAGGAATAAAAGAATAGAAAATTTCTGTTTCATAGTATCTGTATACTTTGATTAATGAATGATTTAATGTGCGAAGATAGTAAATTTATGTATCTTTGCGCCTCCTTTTAAATAGAAAAAGAAATGCAAGGAATTAAAAACCTGACACACGGGCCAATCAATCGTCAACTATTCAATTTAGCAATGCCTATCATGGCTACGTCATTTATCCAAATGGCATACAGTCTCACGGATATGGCATGGGTAGGACGGCTGGGTAGTGAAGCCGTAGCAGCCATTGGTTCTGTCGGAATCCTGACATGGATGTCCGGTTCTATCTCCCTATTAAATAAGGTAGGTTCCGAAGTCAGTGTAGGACAATCTATCGGCGCACAAAATCAAGAAGATGCCCGTCACTTTGCCTCCCATAACATTACGATTGCACTTATCATTTCTCTCTGTTGGGGCGGATTACTTTTCATCCTTGCAGAACCCATCATCTGTATCTACGAACTTGAGGTACACATTACCGCCAATGCAATAGAATATCTACGGATTATCTCTACCGGAATGCCGTTTATTTTCCTTTCCGCCGCCTTTACAGGTATCTACAATGCCGCAGGACGAAGTAAAATCCCGTTCTATATCAGTGGTGCCGGACTTCTTTTGAATATCATTCTTGATCCTCTGTTCATCTTCGGTTTCGGTTTGGAGACCAATGGCGCCGCTTATGCAACCTGGATTTCACAAGCTACTGTTTTCTCTATCTTCATCTACCAACTACGTTTCCGAAAAGACTCACTGCTCGGTGGATTTCCTTTCTTCACTCAATTAAAGAAGAGATACACACGACGTATCCTAAAACTAGGATTACCCGTAGCCACATTGAATACCCTGTTTGCATTTGTCAATATGTTCCTCTGCCGTACCGCCTCTGAGCAAGGCGGCCACATCGGCTTAATGACTTTCACGACCGGAGGACAAATCGAAGCAATTACCTGGAACACTTCACAAGGATTCTCAACCGCACTCAGTGCTTTTATCGCCCAAAACTATGCTGCCGGACGAACCGAACGAGTGCTCAAAGCATGGTATACCACCTTATGGATGACAGGAATCTTCGGAACTTTCTGTACACTGCTATTCATCTTCTTCGGAAACGAAGTCTTTTCAATATTCGTACCCGAGCAGGCAGCCTATGAGGCCGGAGGTGTATTTCTACGCATTGACGGGTATTCCCAGCTTTTCATGATGCTCGAAATCACCATGCAAGGAGTATTCTATGGTATCGGGCGTACCGTACCTCCTGCTATTATCAGTATCGGATGTAATTATATGCGTATCCCGCTTGCCATTCTATTTGTACGAATGGGCATGGGAGTAGAAGGTATCTGGTGGGCAGTCAGCGTCACAACTGTTGCCAAAGGACTTATCCTCCTAAGCTGGTTTATCATCATTAGGAAGAAATGCCTGAACCTCCCGTCCGTAGTCGGAAAGTAACAGTTTATCGACATTTTTCAGCACTCTGCCAAGAGTGTGCGAGTTATTTTAACTTAAAAAGTATCACCTTGGCAAATAATATGTATCTTTGCGTTGTTATTTAAAATATAAAAACAGATTATTATTAAACAATTAAAACATCAACATTATGAACAAGATGAAATTTATGGTTCTCTTTATGAGTATAACCATGATATTCAGTGGATGTGCAAGTATGAATAACACTGGTAAAGGTGCTGCTATTGGTGGCGGTTCGGGTGCTGCATTGGGTGCTATCCTAGGTGGTGTTATCGGTAAAGGTAAAGGCGCTGCTATCGGTGCTGCTATCGGTACGGCGGTAGGTGCAGGAACAGGTGCTCTCATTGGTAAAAAAATGGATAAGGCCGCAGCAGAAGCAAAACAAATTGAAGGCGCACAAGTAGAACAGATAACAGACAACAACGGATTGCAAGCCGTGAAAGTGACATTCGATTCAGGAATCCTTTTCACAACAGGTAATGCTAATCTGAGTGCTGCTGCTAAATCTGCATTAAGCAAATTCGCCAACAATGTGCTCAACCAGAACAGAGATATGGATGTATCTATCTATGGATACACCGACAATCAGGGCTGGAAGAACAGTACTGCCGCACAAAGCCAGCAAAAGAACCTGAACCTGTCACAAGAACGTGCACAGAGTGTATCCAGTTACTTATTAAGTTGCGGTGTTTCTACCAACCAGATTAAAGGCGTGCAAGGTATGGGTGAAAGCGATCCCGTTGCCAGCAACGATACAGCCGCAGGTCGTGAACAGAACCGTCGTGTAGAAGTGTACATGTACGCAAGTGAGCAAATGATTAAAGATGCACAGGCAGCTTCTAATTAAAAAAATTCTGCGTTATACACGCAATCTGTTGATTCTCTTTTTTACATCGACCTTACTGACGGTCATTATTTATCGGTTCATGCCGGTTTATATTACTCCGTTAATGGTCATTCGAGGTGTTCAACAGATCATTTCAGGAGATAAACCCACGTGGAAGCACACGTGGGTTTCTTTTGATAAGATATCTCCTAGCCTGCCAATGGCAGTGATAGCTTCCGAAGACAACCGTTTTGCCGAACACAACGGATTCGATTTCGTGGAAATCAAAAAAGCGATGAAAGAAAATGAAACAAGGAAACGGAAACGTGGAGCAAGCACTATCAGCCAGCAGACAGCAAAAAATGTATTCCTATGGCCACAATCTTCATGGGTGCGGAAAGGCCTGGAAGTCTATTTCACTTTTCTCATAGAACTATTCTGGCCGAAAGAACGGATTATGGAAGTTTATCTCAACTCAATCGAAATGGGTAAAGGGATTTATGGCGCACAGGCTGCTGCAAAATATAAGTTCAACACTACAGCTGCCAAGCTGTCCAAAGGTCAATGTGCACTAATCGCCGCCACTCTCCCGAATCCGATACGGTTTAACTCGGCGAAACCTTCGGCGTATATATTAAAACGGCAGAAGCAAATATTACGGCTTATGAATCTCGTCCCCAAGTTTCCACCGGAGGGAAAAGCCGCAAAGAAAGAGATAAAGAAGAAGAAAAAATAAAGGAGCAACCGAAGTCTACTTCGTTGCTCCTTGCATTATCAATAAGCTTGTTTGAATGTATTATCCCCATTTATACAAAATCCTTCAATTCCTGTTGTAAACGTTGTCGTGTAAAAAATATGCGGCTCTTCACAGTTCCCAAAGGAAGGCCCAATTTGTCTGCAATCTCACGGTATTTAAATCCGGATACATGCATAGAAAAAGGCACCTTATACTCCTTAGGCAATGCGTTGACAATACGATGCATTTCTTTCAAGTCATAGGCACCTTCCGTACTCATGAATCCCGAGTCCTGCGGTAAATTCAAGTGATAATAATTATCAGTCTGATCGACGAAAGTCTGGTCACGTACTATTTTTCGGTAGTTATTAATAAAGATGTTACGCATGATTGTGTACATCCATCCTTTGAAATTTGTGTCCGGAACATATTTTTCCTCATTATCTAATGCTTTTAATGATGTTTCTTGCAATAAATCATTCGCCTCTTCACGATCGGCAGTCAACTTATACGCAAAACGAAGCAATTCCTCCTGAACTCCAATTAAATCTTTTCTGAAACTTAAACTTTTCATACTTTAAGGGTTTTATGGTTAATATTTCGTTTTTCTCGATGATGCAAGTTTAAAGGTATTTTGAATACCAGACAGGGGGAAATTCGTCATTTCTTAGGGGTTAATTCTATCAAATGACAGTTTTCGGGTGCATTTGGATAGATTTCAGGTGGTAATTAATGATTTTTATTCTGTTCTGTTTGGCAGAAAAAAACAAATAGCCTACTTTTGATTAATATATTTAAATAAAATGAAAGGCTATGACTATACTTATTATTGTAGGTATTATTGTACTATTGGGAATTATTTTCGCATCCATGTACAACTCCCTGGTGAAACTCAGAAACAATCGTGAAAACGCATTTGCCGACATTGACGTGCAACTGAAACAACGTCACGACCTTATCCCTCAACTAGTAGACACCGTGAAAGGATATGCCGCACACGAGAAAGAAACTCTCGACCGGGTGATTCAGGCACGCAACGGTGCGGTCAGTGCCAGAACTATCGACGAAAAGATAGCCGCCGAAAACCAGCTATCCTCGGCCCTGTCAGGACTGAAAATCACATTGGAAGCCTATCCCGACCTGAAAGCAAACCAGAATTTCCTGCAATTACAGGAAGAAATTGCCGATGTAGAGAATAAGTTAGCTGCTGTCCGCCGTTATTTCAACTCGGCAACCAAAGAATATAATAATGCCGTTCAGACATTCCCTTCAAACATTATTGCGGGAATGACCGGATTCCAAAGAGAAATTATGTTCGATTTGGGAAAGAACGAACGTGCTAATCTGGAACAGGCACCCAAAATTAGTTTCTAATCCGAACACCACCGTCCCACCCAACTGCAAAAAATAAACACGCGATGCAATACGTCGGAATCCAAACACAACAGAACCGGAACAACTTACGTTCCGGATTCCTATTACTACTTTTTCCTTGTTTGGTAACAGCACTCCTTTATCTGTCCTGTTACTTACTCGTTCTCTTCGGATACGGAAAGAGTATGGAGATTGAAATGATGCCTATGGTCAATCATTTCTTTCTCTCTTCTCTACCGTATACTTTAGGAGTGGTGGTAATTTGGTTTCTCATTGCCTATTGGGCCAATACAAGTATCATTAATTCTGCCACATGTTCCAAACCACTAGACCGCAAAGAGAACAAACGCGTTTATAATTTAGTAGAAAACCTCTGTATGTCTCAAGGCATGAGCATGCCGAAAATAAATATCATTTATGATGATTCACTGAATGCATTTGCAAGCGGTATCAATGACCGCACATACACTATTACTCTTTCAAGAGGCATCATCCAGAAGCTGAATGACGAGGAACTGGAAGCAGTAATCGGGCATGAGCTTACTCATATCTGCAATCGGGATGTACGTTTGCTGATAATCTCTATCGTGTTTGTCGGCATCTTCTCCATGCTGACAGAAATCACCTTCTATGCGATTACACATATACGTGTACGTAGCAATAGTAAAGGTAGCGGAGGAATTTTCATCTTCATATTTATCGCTTTACTGATAGCTGCTATCGGTTTCCTTTTTGCCAGCCTGATGCGTTTTGCCATTTCACGCAAACGCGAATATATGGCAGATGCAGGGTCGGCGGAAATGACGAAGAATCCGCTGGCACTCGCCAGTGCCTTGCGTAAAATATCCGCCGATCCGGCAATAGAAGCAGTGCAACGGAAAGACATAGCACAATTATTTATTCAAAATCCTAAAAAGAAAACCAAAGACTTATATAGCAAATTCAGCGGTTTGTTTGCTACGCACCCTCCCATTGAAAAGCGGATTGAGATATTGGAACAGTTCTAAGTTCTTCTGAAATATAAGATAAAGGTCAGGATTTCTGTTTAATTTTCATTAAAGAAAAGAGAGGAGTTCCTGACTTTTTAGTATATTTGATTGTTATACATATATATCAACCTAAATACAACTGACATGAAAATGAAAAAACAAATCCTTATGCTGTTGCTAGCTTTGCTAGTTGGTCTCCCTACTCTTTCGGCTCAAAGCAAGAAAGAGAAAAAGGAACAGAAGAAAGAAGCTGTGAAAGAACTGATTGTTTCAGAGAATTATAAGATAGACGTCAATACCGCCATGCCTATGCGCGGCCGGTCTATTCCATTGACCAGTTTATACTCACTGGAAATCAGAAACGATTCGGTAATCTCCTATTTACCTTATTATGGTCGGGCTTACAGTATCCCTTACGGAGGAGGCAATGGACTCAATTTCAAAGCCCCTCTTAAAGAGTATAACATGAAACTGGACAAGAAAGGCAATTCAGTAATCACATTCACCGCCCGCAACCCGGAAGATAAGTTTGATTTCAGAGTGAAAGTATATTCAAATGGTTCGACAAGTATTGACGTCAATATGCAAAACCGTCAATCCATAAGCTTCCAGGGGGAACTGGACGTGAAGGAAGAATAAACCAACTTCCTTCCGTCATTGCTCTTTGTTCTCGTTTGCCTCCACTTCGTCACTACCTTTTAATATAGGCAGGCAGATGTGATATTTCACGGCGAGAATACGGGCAAGAAAAACTGTCGAACCGCCAACCAATTGACATCCGTACGACTCCATGCCTGCGACATGACAAAGCCAGTAAGTGATGCCGCCTACTACGCACGCCATTGCATAAATTTCTTTTCTGAAGATTAGCGGGATTTCGTTGATAAAGACATCACGAATCACACCGCCTGCCGCTCCCGTAATGCTACCCATGATGATAGCCACCCAGAAAGGATAGCCCAAAGCAATGCTCTTGCCTACACCTACAACAGTAAACAGTGCCAGACCGATCGAGTCGAAAATAAAGAAAGTATTATTGAGGCGGATCAGCCAGCGTCCGAAACAAATCACCCAAAGCAATGCTACGCCTGTACAAATTAAATAAATAGGGTCTGTCATCCACCCGGGAGTAACATCGAGCAGAACATCACGGATTGTACCACCACCAATAGCCGTAGCAAGACCTACGACGTAAGCTCCGAACCAGTCGAATCGCTTTGCCGAAGCTAGCCGGATACCACTAATAGCAAAGGCAAATGTGCCTATAAAATCAAGAATTTGAACGAATGTGGGCATATATTTGTTATTTTGTTTGCAAAGTAACAAATAAATTCCGTAAGAAAATGTACTTTTGCTTCAAGAATTAAACTGAATTTGATAGAAACAGTATGAAAATAACAATTGTTGCCGGGGCACGCCCCAATTTCATGAAGATAGCACCCATTACACGGGCTATTGAAGCCGCACGGGCGCTGGGTAAAAGTATCTCTTACCGCCTGGTATATACAGGTAGAAAAGATGATACCAGTTTGGATGCTTCACTGTTTTCAGACCTCGACATGAAGGCTCCCGATGTGTATTTGGGAGTGGAAAGCAGTAATCCAACAAGTTTGACAGCCGGAATCATGGTAGCCTTCGAGCAGGAATTGACTGAAAACCCGGCACACGTTGTTCTCGTGGTAGACGACCTCACTGCCACCATGAGCTGCGCTATCGTTGCCAAGAAACAAGGAATCAAAGTTGCCCACCTCGTAGCCGGTACCCGTTCTTTCGATATGAAAATGCCGAAAGAAGTGAACCGCATGATTACGGACGGATTGTCCGACTATCTGTTCACAGCCGGAATGGTTGCCAACCGTAACCTGAACCAAACAGGAACAGAAAGCGAAAATGTATATTATGTCGGTAATATCTTGATTGATACGATTCGCTATAACCGGAACCGGTTACTCAAACCGATTTGGTTTTCCGTATTGGGACTGAAAGAAGGTAACTATCTCCTGCTCACTCTCAACCGCCGCGTACTCCTCAACGACAAAGAGAACCTGCGCCAGCTTTTGAATACAATCATTGAAAAATCAGCAGGAACGCCTATCGTTGCACCTTTACATACTTATGTACGCAACGCAATCAAAGAGTTAGGCATCGAAGCCCCGAATCTTCATATCATGCCACCGCAGAACTACCTCTTCTTCGGATATCTCATCAACAAAGCAAAAGGAATCATCACAGATTCCGGCAACGTGGCCGAAGAAGCTACTTTCCTGGGCATTCCCTGCATCACGCTGAATACGTATGCCGAACACCCGGAAACTTGGCGAATGGGGACTAACGAATTAGTCGGTGAAGACCCTGCCGAACTTGCCAAGGCAATGGATACACTGATGAAAGGTGAATGGAAACGAGGTGAGCTTCCCGAACGCTGGGACGGACGTACAGCCGAACGCATTGTACAGATCCTTACCGGCAAATAATATCGCCCTATATACCTTTTATCATTTCCCGGCATACCAATTTTAGTTTCGTGCCGGGAAACTAAAAGTTTCCTTATGAGAAACCATAGTTTCATCAATGGGAAACTTTAGTTTCATCACGGAGAAACTTTAGTTTCAGACGCTTGAAACTTTGGGTTTCATATAGCGAAACCAAAGATTTCTCATGAGGGAACAAAGTGTTTCAAGCCGGGAAACCAAATGTAACAAGCGGGATACTCATTTATAGAAAGGCGAATCACCCACTAATTCCTTTCATTGTCAAACGATAACAGCTTGCAAATAACAAAAAACTATGGGTAAAAAAAGTTATATATTCTGTTAACATCCGAGTTATTTGTTAACTTTGCAGCCCTACTACGAACGTTATGAAACAACGATATAGCAAAATACTTATACTGTTCTTACTCGTATTGGCAGGTTCAAATGCTTTTGCGCAGCAAATTAAAGGGGTGGTTACAGATTCCGTAACCCATGAGCCATTGATGTATATCTCTGTCTACTACCAGGAAAAAAGAGACATGGGAACTATCACCAATATCGACGGAGAATATAAGCTTGAAACCCGCAGAAACGGGGGGACACTCGTGTTCTCCGCAGTGGGGTATATCAGTAAAACGGTGAAAGTCGGTTCAGGCAACCAGACAATCAACATACAACTGGCCCCGGACAATGTCGTATTGAACGAAGTAGTAGTAAAGCCCAAAAAGGAAAAGTACTCCCGCAAGAATAACCCGGCAGTCGAATTTATGAAGAAAGTCATCGAACACAAAAAGGCACAAGTCCTCGAAGTGAACGATTACTACCAGTACGACAAGTACGAGAAGATGAAAATGTCGATCAACGATCTCACACCGGAAAAACTGGAAAAAGGGATTTATAAGAAATATTCTTTCCTGAAAGATCAGGTGGAAGTTTCGGAAACTACCAACAAACTGATTCTTCCTATCTCCGTGCAAGAAACAGCTTCGCAAACTATCTTCCGCAAAGACCCTCAGAACAAAAAGACCATTATTAAAGGAAAAAACTCTAACGGTATCGAAGAGTTCTTCAACACCGGAGATATGCTCGGCACCGTATTAAAGGATGTTTTTGCCGATATTAACATCTACGAGGACGATATCCGTTTGTTGCAACAACGCTTTGTCAGCCCTATCGGCAGTAGTGCCATTTCATTTTATAAATACTACCTAATGGATACATTAATGGTTGACAAACGCGAATGTGTACATCTTACTTTCGTTCCGCAAAACTCACAGGATTTCGGTTTTACCGGACATCTATACGTGCTGAACGATTCTACATATGCCGTTCAGAAATGTACCATGAACCTGCCAAAAAAGACCGGAGTCAACTTCGTCAACCGCATGGATATCGTGCAACAATACGAACAACTCCCCAACGGAAACTGGGTATTGTCGGATGACAACATGACCGTAGACCTTTCATGGAGTTCCAACAAAACGGCAGGAGGACTACAAGTAGAACGTACCACGAAATATACGAATTATCAGTTCGACCCGATAGAGCCGCGACTCTTCCGATTGAAAGGAGAGGTGATAAAAGAGGCGGATATGCTTTCGAAAAGTGACGAATACTGGGCAAGCGTGCGCCAGGTGCCGCTGACTAAAAAAGAAAGCACTATGGACCTTTTCGTTAATCGTCTCGAACAGATTCCGGGATTCAAATACATCATCTTCGGTGCAAAAGCCCTGATTGAGAACTTTGTGGAAACATCCGGCAAAGACCGCCCGAACAAGTTCGACATCGGCCCTATCAACACCATGATTTCGAGCAACTACATCGACGGAACCCGTTTCCGGTTGAGTGGTATGACGACCGCAAACCTCAATCCGCACTGGTTCCTTAGCGGTTACGGAGCATACGGTCTGAAAGACAAGCGCTGGAAATATAGCGGAACGCTGACTTATTCGTTCAACAAACGTGATTATGTGGTATGGGAATTTCCCAAACATTACATCTCCGCCACTTATAGTTATGATGTAATGTCTCCAATGGACAAGTTTCTGTTTACTGACAAGGATAATATCTTCCTGTCACTGAAAACGACCACCGTAGACCAGATGTCATACATGCGCGACGCGACTATCAATTATGAACTGGAAACGCCTACCGGATTCGGTGTAAAAGCCATGCTCCGTCACCGTAACGACGAGCCGACCGGGAAACTGGAATATCTGCGGAATGACGCTGCGCAGACACGCGTGCACGACGTCACAACCTCCGAAGCCAGCATGACATTGCGTTATGCACCGGGAGAGTCGTTCGTCAACTCAAAACAACGCCGTGTCCCCGTATCTTTAGACGCTCCGGTCTTTACGCTGACTCATGCCATGGGATTCAAAGGAGTGCTGGGAGGAGAATATAATTTCAACCGTACGGAAGCAAGTATCTGGAAACGTTTCTGGCTTCCCGCCTCATGGGGCAAGATTGACTGCAGCGTGAAGGCAGGCGCAGAGTGGAATACCGTTCCTTTCCCACTGTTGATTTTGCCGGAAGCCAACTTGTCATATATCACCCAGCGCGAAACGTTCTGTTTGATTAACAATATGGAATTCCTGAACGACCGCTTCGCTTCCATGTCCATATCCTACGATATGAATGGAAAGTTGTTCAACCGCATTCCTTTACTCAAAAACTTGAAATGGAGAGAAATGTTCCGTGTCCGCGCATTGTGGGGTACGTTGACAGACAAGAACAATCCGTTTAAAAGCAGCAATCCCGACTTGTTCCGTTTCCCGACGCGCGACGGTAAATTCACCAGTTTCGTAATGGACCCGAAAGTACCTTACGTAGAAGCAAGCGTCGGCATTTACAACATTTTCAAGTTGCTGCACGTTGAATATGTACATCGTTTCACTTACCGTGATAATCCGGGTATCAACAAAAACGGTATTCGTTTCATGGTATTAATGGTATTCTAAACTTATGCAACCTTTAGCAGAACGGTTACGGCCAAAAACTCTGGATGAATATATCGGTCAGAAACACTTAGTGGGACCGGGCGCTATCCTGCGGAAGATGATTGACGCAGGACGCATTTCTTCGTTTATTCTCTGGGGACCTCCCGGAGTGGGAAAAACGACACTGGCACAGATTATCGCCAACAAACTGGAAACTCCGTTTTATACTTTAAGTGCAGTGACTTCCGGCGTGAAAGATGTCCGCGAAGTGATAGACCGTGCCAAGAGCAACCGATTTTTCTCCCAATCCAGCCCGATTCTGTTTATCGATGAAATTCATCGGTTTAGCAAGTCGCAGCAGGACTCTTTGTTGGGAGCAGTGGAAAACGGTACGGTGACACTTATCGGTGCCACCACGGAGAACCCGTCGTTCGAAGTGATTCGTCCTCTCTTGTCCCGCTGCCAGCTTTATGTGCTGAAATCTCTGGAGAAAGAAGATCTGCTGGAACTTCTGGAACGTGCCATTAGTACAGACACGGTACTGAAAGAACGTAAGATTGAACTGAAAGAAACCACAGCTATGTTGCGCTTCTCCGGTGGAGACGCACGCAAGTTGCTTAATATACTGGAACTCGTTGTAGAGTCGGACACTGACGATACTGTTGTCATCACTGACGATATGGTGACAGAACGACTGCAACAGAATCCGCTTGCTTATGACAAAGACGGGGAAATGCATTATGACATCATCTCCGCTTTCATCAAGTCTATCCGCGGCAGCGATCCCGACGGTGCTATCTACTGGCTCGCCCGTATGGTTGAAGGAGGTGAAGATCCTGCTTTCATTGCCCGCAGACTTGTTATTTCTGCTGCCGAAGACATCGGTTTGGCTAATCCGAATGCATTACTTCTTGCCAACGCCTGTTTTGAGACATTGATGAAAATCGGTTGGCCCGAAGGAAGAATTCCTCTGGCCGAAACGACCATTTATCTGGCCACCAGTCCCAAAAGTAATTCTGCTTATAGCGCTATTAATGACGCATTGGAATTAGTCCGTTCTACGGGTAATCTGCCTGTCCCCCTGCACTTGCGCAATGCACCGACAAAGCTGATGAAGCAATTAGGGTACGGACAGGAATATAAATATGCCCACAGCTACGAAGGCAATTTCGTCAAACAGCAATTCCTGCCGGATGAACTGAAAGACAAACGGATATGGCAACCGCAGAACAATCCTGCCGAACAGAAACATGCCGAACGGATGATACAGCTCTGGGGAGACAAATTCAAGAAGTAGGCTAATGGCAGAAACAAAATAAAACAACAAGAAACGTATAACATATTATTAATACTAAAATAGAAAATGAAAATTGTTATTTTAGACGGCTTTGCCGCCAATCCCGGAGATATATCCTGGGAAGGTTTAAAGGCTCTCGGAGAATGTACGATTTACGACCGTACCGCCCCCGAAGAAGTATTAGAACGTTCAGCCGGTGCAGAAGTAATTCTGACTAACAAGGTAATCATCAATGCAGACCACATGGCTGCCTTGCCCGAACTGAAATATATCGGTGTATTGGCTACCGGATACAACGTTGTCGATACGGCTGCTGCCAAAGAACGCGGTATCATTGTTACCAATATTCCCGCATACAGCACCGCTTCCGTAGCTCAAATGGTATTTGCACATATCCTGAATATCTCCCAACAAGTACAGCGCCATTCGGAAGAAGTCCACAAAGGTCGTTGGACAAACAACAAGGATTTCTGTTTTTGGGATACTCCTTTAATGGAACTGAGAGACAAGAAAATCGGTTTGGTCGGACTGGGAAATACAGGTTACACAACTGCTCGTGTTGCTATCGGTTTCGGTATGCAGGTTTATGCACTGACTTCCAAGTCACACTTCCAGTTGCCGCCGGAAATCAAGAAAATGGACTTAGACCAACTGTTCAGCGAATGTGATATTGTCAGCCTTCACTGCCCGCTTACCCCGGAAACTCACGAACTGGTGAACGCCCGCCGTCTCGCTATGATGAAGCCGAACGCTATTCTTATCAATACAGGCCGTGGTCCGCTCATCAACGAACAAGACTTGGCAGACGCACTGAACAGCGGGAAGATTTATGCTGCCGGAGTAGACGTGCTTTCTACCGAACCTCCTCGTGCCGACAATCCGTTACTGACTGCAAAGAACTGCTACATCACCCCGCATATCGCATGGGCTACAACCGAAGCTCGCGAACGCCTGATGAATATGGCGATCAGTAACCTCCAAGCATACATTGCCGGAACACCGGAAAACGTTGTGAATAAATAAAACGACGGAGAACGATAAAAATGAACGGTGAACAAGTTGCGCATCTATCGCAAGCTTGTTCACCGTTTATCGTTTTAATCAAAATTATCGTTCCTGATTCATTATCAACGTCCGACCCGTATCGTTTAGTAAGAATGCCCTCCCTCATCCATTTCTTTCTCTGTAATCTTATGACGGTCGATGCTGCGCCATGCATAGAATATATAGGCAAGAACGAACGGAACAAGAATAGAAACATACGCCATTGTTTTAAGCGTAAATTCGCTGGAACAGCTATTGGCCAGAGTCAATGAACTTTGCAAATCCGTATAAGACGGATAATAAGCAGTATTGTTGTATCCGGCTACCAATAACAGGGATAAAACCGTCAGCACAGTGCCAATGCCCGTAAACCAGATTCCCTTATCAAAAGTCTTTTTAAGAACCGTCTTTCCGATTCCAAAGAGAACCAATACCACTCCGATAAGGAAAAGGATTAATACAACCGGCATTTCGATAAAGTTAGTAAAGTACTTGAATGGCTGCATATAAACCTCCTGCGTATCAGGATTTACGGCAAAACCGTCGGATACCAATGTACGGATGACGAAAGCCAGAAAGAATAATAAGAATAAAACCGTATTATTCAGTACGGCACGACGGCATTTATCGGTCAATTCTTTATCATCTATATTATTAATGAAATAAAGTGCGCCCAACACACGAGCGAGGAAAAATACAGCCAGCCCCAGAATCACATTCCAGATATTGGTCAATGCATCAAGTCCATGCCACCCATTGCCCCAATGACTGATAACCGGCATAATGGTATCCGTCATATTCGCCTTATTGATATAAAAATCAGAACCGGTGAAAAAGGTAGCAACTGCCCCGCCAAGCAACAAAGGCCCCACTACCCCGTTAATCACCAAAAACGTCCGGTATGTCTTTTTACCTAACAGATTGCCTGCCTTACTCTGAAATTCATAGCTGACAGCCTGCAACACAAAACTGAAAAGAATAATCATCCAAAGCCAATAAGCTCCGCCGAAACTGGTACTATAAAATAAAGGAAATGAAGCAAAGAAAGCACCTCCGAACGTTACCAATGTAGTAAACGTAAATTCCCATTTGCGACCGGTAGAATTTACCAACATCTTGCGATGTTCTTCCGTCTTGCCCAGACAGAACAATAACGAATTACCTCCTTGCACAAACAATAAGAACACAAGTATGGCTCCCAGCAAGGAAACGATCAGCCACCAATATTGTTGTAGAAATATATACATATATTTTAAGTATTAAGTTTTAAGTATTATGTATGACGCTCTGATATCAGATTCCAGGTATTAAACCTCCGGCCCCTTCTTGATAGCCCTTATCATGATTCCTATTTCCGCAATCAGCATTACGGTAAATAAAAACAGGAAGATAAAGAAAGTAGTCTGAACAGAGCCGACATCCAACTTGGAGATAGCCACCGATGTAGGAAGCAGATCCCGGATAGCCCACGGTTGACGGCCACATTCGGCAACCACCCAACCGGCTTGTCCGGCAATGTAAGCCAGAGGAATCGTCAGTAAAGCCACCCAATGCATCCAGCGCATTTTGCTTAAATCCTTTTTATAGATAAAGAACAGTACAACAATAAAGAACAGAATGAAATATCCACCCAGAATCACCATGACACGGAAGGCATAAAAGTTCAGAGGAACATTCGGAACCAACTGATTCACATCCTTAATATATCCGTATCCGAAATAAGGAATATTCTCCTGCAACACTTTGTATGCCACTTGCGCATCCTCCTCGTTCCCGGCACTCTTCGCAGCACGGTAAGCAGCCAGCGCACCGATAGCCGTTTTACCCCGTTCAATCTTTTCGGCAGCCGAAAGAGCAATCGTACCGTCTTTCTGTTGATAGCCACCTTCGATAATATTCGTAATTCCCGGAACATAAGCATTGGCGTCACGCTCGGCAAGGAAAGAAAGCATACTCGGTATCTCAATACGGAACAGGAAAGGTTCTTTTCCGTCATTATAAGTCTTCTTTTCGGGATTCAGCATGCCGATTCCTACCAAACCCACATTCGTACCACCCTCATACAATCCTTCCACAGCGGCAAGTTTCATCGGCTGCGTCTGCGCAATCTGATAACCGGAGCCGTCGCCTGTCCAAACGGAAAGCAGTGATGCCACCAATCCGAAGATAGCACCAATCTTTATGCTGGCAAGTGCAAACTCACGATTGCGCTTCTTCAACAAATACCAGCAACCAATGCCTACTACAAACACGCCACCCAGCACCCAGCCGGACAACACCGTATGAAAGAATTTATTGACGGCCACAGGCGAAGTAGCCACCGCCCAAAAGTCCACCATTTCATTACGAACCGTATCAGGATTGAACTCCATACCCACCGGATGTTGCATCCAAGCATTGGCAACAAGAATCCACCAGGCGGAAATTGTAGCTCCCAGACCTGTCAGCCAGGTAGAAGCCAAATGAAAACGCTTGCTCACTTTCTCCCAGCCGAAGAACATCACCGCTATAAACGTAGCTTCCATGAAGAAGGCCAAAATCCCTTCAATAGCCAACGGCGCACCGAAGATATCGCCTACGAACCACGAATAATTACTCCAATTCGTACCAAATTCAAATTCCAGAATCAAACCGGTTGCCACACCAATGGCAAAGTTAATACCGAAAAGTTTCATCCAAAATTTGGCTGTCCGTTTCCAGAATTCATTGCCTGTTTTATAATACAGCGTCTCCATTATTCCCATTACCACCGCCAGTCCGAGCGTAAGGGGAACAAAAATCCAGTGGTACATAGCTGTCATCGCAAATTGGGCTCTCGACCAATCGATCAGCGAGGTGTCAATACTTTCAATCATAATCTTATGTAGTTTAAAAGTTAAAAATCAGTAGATTTCTCGGGAAGAGCACGTTGTATCAGTTCATTTCCCACATACGTTCCCTTGTCGGCATCCGTAGGGTGGTCGCCAAGAAAGTCGGGGAAGAAGAACAACTTCAGAATAAAGAACATGATGAATAATTTCAAAAGGATAATAATCCACAGAGTACGCCCCAAAGTCATACTTCGAAAGCCTTCCAGGTAGAAGTTCCAGACGGAAAGTAGTGTATTCTTCATATTTCTACGTCAAGATTTGTAATGAGTACAAATATACAATTTTTATAATTAAAACAAACAAATCCCTTGAATTGTTGCAGAATTTGTCGTGTTTTTCTAAAAAAACCTGCCTATCGACAGAAAAAAATCATTTAACGGCGAAATTCCGCAATCCGTCTATCACTTTTGCTGCTATTATAATATGTACGTACCTTCGTTTCCGGTTAATTAATAGAAGAATGAATATGATAAACGTAAGAAGATTGACAGTGATAGCATTTTTGGGTGCAGGTATGCTGCCCGGCATATCTGCCCAAAATTCTTCTCTGCAAGTCGATACACTGAACGAAACAAAGCTTCCCGCTCAATGGGACTTGCAATCGTGTATCGACTATGCCCTTGAGCAGAATATTACGATTCGTAAAAATCGGGTTACTGCGGCAAGCACGCAGATTGATGTGAAGACAGCCAAGGCTGCCTTGTTCCCCAGCCTCTCCTTCTCTACCAGCCAGCAGGTTGTGAACCGGCCGTATCAGGAATCAAGTAGCAGAGTCAGTGGCAGTGAGATTATCAGTACCAACAGTAAAACCAGTTACAATGGAAACTACGGACTAAATGCCTCGTGGACTCTTTATAATGGTAGCAAACGGCTGAAGACAATCCAACAGGAGAAACTGAACAATCAGGTAGCCGAACTGGATGTAGCGACTTCGGAGAACAGTATTCAGGAGTCTATTGCACAAATATATATTCAGATACTTTATGCAGCAGAGTCTGTCAGAGTAAATGAAAATACGCTGCAAGTCTCCATTGCACAGCGCGACCGCGGTCAGGAACTTCTGAATGCCGGAAGCATTGCCAAAAGCGATTTCGCACAATTGGAAGCGCAGGTCAGTACCGACCGTTACCAACTTGTCACAGCGCAAGCCACTCTGCAAGATTACAAATTACAACTGAAACAACTGCTCGAACTCGACGGGGAGAATGAAATGAACATCTATCTCCCCGCTCTGTCCGACGAGAATGTACTGTCTCCGTTGCCCGCCAAAAGAGATGTGTATGTGAGTGCCCTTGCCCTTCGTCCCGAAATCGAAGCGAGCAAACTCAATGTGAACGCTTCCGAATTGGGAATCGACATTGCCAAGTCCGGCTACCTTCCTACCGTCAGCCTCAGCGCGGGAATCGGAACGAATCATACCAGTGGTAGTGATTTCACTTTCGGCGAACAAGTAAAAAATGGCTGGAACAATTCCATCGGATTGTCTGTCAGCGTGCCTATTTTCAATAATCGACAGACAAAGAGTGCCGTACAGAAAGCCAAGTTACAATATGAAACGAGTATGCTGTCATTGCTCGACGAACAGAAAGCCTTATACAAAACGATTGAAGGACTTTGGCTCGACGCCAACAGTGCACAGCAACGCTATGCAGCAGCCAACGAGAAACTGAAAAGTACGCAAATCAGCTACAACCTGATTAGCGAGCAATTCAATCTGGGAATGAAAAATACAGTAGAACTTCTCACTGAAAAGAACAACTTGCTACAAGCACAGCAAGAACAGCTTCAAGCCAAATATATGGCAATACTGAATACACAGTTGTTGAAGTTCTATCAAGGCGACAAACTAGCTTTGTAAGGAATCGAATATCAGCATTATAAATAAGTAAAAGCATAATAAACGAATGAAAACGAAAAAGATTATTCTAATCGCTGTGGCAGTCGTTGTGGTTGTGGGAGCAGGAATCTGGTTCTTTGCAGGTTCACCCGCCAAACACAAGGTTACGTATGCCACCACTACTGTCAGCAAAGGCGATATTTCAAATTCGGTGACTGCTACCGGAACGATCGAACCGGTAACGGAAGTAGAAGTCGGTACACAGGTATCCGGTATCATCGACAAAATCTATGTGGACTATAACTCGGTAGTAACCAAAGGACAGTTGATAGCCGAAATGGACCGCGTCACCCTGCAAAGCGAACTGGCTTCACAGAAAGCAACCTATGACGGTGCGAAAGCCGAATACGAATATCAGGAAAAGAACTTCCAACGCAGCAAAGGTCTGCACGAGAAATCATTAATCAGTGATACGGACTACGAACAGGCCCTCTATAACTACCAGAAAGCCAAAAGTAACTACGACAGCAGCAAAGCCTCTCTGGCAAAAGCAGAGCGTAACCTGTCCTACGCCACGATTACCTCACCGATTGACGGTGTAGTTATCAGCCGTGATGTGGAAGCCGGACAGACTGTTGCTTCCGGATTCGAAACTCCGACCTTGTTCACCATTGCTGCGGACTTGACAAAGATGCAGGTAGTGGCCGACGTGGACGAAGCTGATATAGGCGGTATCGAAGAAGGTCAACGTGCCAGCTTCACGGTAGACGCTTATCCGAACGACACATTCGAAGGAGTAGTGACACAGATTCGCCTGGGAGATGCGAGCAGTACCAGCAGTACAAGTTCCAGCACCAGCACGGTGGTTACTTATGAGGTGGTAATCTCCGCCCATAATCCGGATCTGAAACTGAAACCACGTCTGACTGCCAATATCACAATCTATATTCTCGACAAGAAAGATGTACTGTCTGTTCCTAACAAGGCTTTGCGCTTTACACCGGAAGAACCTCTGATCGGTAAAAACGATATTGTGAAGGATTGCGAAAGCGAACATAAAGTCTGGACACGCGAAGGCACCACATTCACTGCTCATCCGGTAGAAATAGGAATTACAAACGGAATCTCCACAGAGATCATCAGCGGTGTCGCCGAAGGAACAAGAGTAGTGACAGAAGCTACCATAGGTGGCATGCCGGGCGAAAGCATGGAAGCCCCGACAGGTCAGGAAGGCGGAGAAAGAAGTCCGTTCATGCCGGGCCCTCCGGGAAGCAAAAAGAAAAAATGAATCCATTTTAAGAAATCAGTCTAAGAGGATAGAGCTGATTTCCTAAAATTAAAATAATGTGAGTTCGATATAAGTCTATACTGTTCACAACTCTCCTCCTTCGGGAAGGAGGAGTACCCGTAGGGGGAGGTGGTAGGTGAAT
>OWIL01000401.1_pt1 | contig 29121 bp, 37 predicted proteins | sample 1732871 | NCBI WGS metagenome assembly OWIL01 (sample SAMN05065763, study PRJEB22554) | human gut metagenome | biome: ENVO:2100002; feature: ENVO:00000062; material: ENVO:00002003 | host: Homo sapiens | place: USA
GAACGCTCTCCCTGTGAATATCTGACTTCCGGGTCTCTTGTCAATCTTCCCATTACAATGACTCTGTTCATGTTTGTCTCCCTTTCTCCGGCTGCCCCGAAAGACAGCCGGTAACATCAAAAACTTAGGAAATTACGGTGAACTGCGGCAGTTCTGCCAGTTCATACTGCAAATACTCCTTAATTGACTTCATGGCCGCATTCTTCCACGCACCACCATCGGCCTCAAAGATAGCACACTCAACACCATGTCCTTCTGCCTGTCTCATGCGGAATACAAATGCACTTTCCGGTTGTTCTACCTCAATGAATGTCCGGAATGGCCGTAATTTAACCGGATTAGGCACAACGGCATCTCCTACACTTGTAATTCCTGTTTTAATGGTAGCTTTCTGGGTCACGCCATCATCTCCGTACTGGGCGATAGATTCATCCTTGACAGTCCCAGCGAACTGAAGCAGCAAAGCGCGGTCATCGTTGGCAATGAATTTCGACTGCAGAGCTATGATGAAACGCTCGTTTCCCATGTAGCGCCCATACTCAAAATCCGGAATCATGGCCTTTACATCCACCAATTCCTCGCGTTTCCGGTCTGCATCCAGCATCGAGAGTACTATTACTTTCATAGGAGAAACCACCTGAACCAACATTTTGTCTGCCATAGAATCAACACCAGCTTTCAGATAATCTACCAGGCTGGTAAGAGTATTCATCTGAATGGCAGAAGCACGAATTTCCTTGTCCACTCTCTGTACGTTCTTATCGACATACTTTCCACCATTGATATCCAGAACTTCTGCGGTTTTTAAACCAACAACATACTGTAAAGCGTCTCTTGTCATATCCATTTTTCATATCCTCCTTATGCCTGTTTAGCTGTTCTCATATCCAAAACCTTTACCGGAGACTCTTTAATTTCTCCTGTTTCCGGGTCTACAGTTTTTCCATCCACTACAAGTTCCGCCGGATTCTGGGCGCTTGGCTTAAATTCCATCTGTCCACGCATGGTATTTCCATACTCCTGCGCATACACTTTTCCGGTTCTTAAATCTTTTCCGATTGCCATTCTTGTGAGCATCGGTTTTACCGGAGCCAGCTTTGTTGTAACGGAAATATCCACCGCTGCGTCATCCCTGTCCTCATTCTGCTCAAATCTAAGTTTGATTGCGATTTCTCGTTTGTTTTGTATGGAGTGTTGGGATTCTGCATATTCTCAACAACTTCCTCCATCGCTTTTGCAAATACTTCCTGCAGCCCACCGCCTACCAGTTCTTCCAGATTTACTTTTGCCATGATATTTTCCTCCATAGGTAATATGTTTACGGGTTACATTTATTTAATAGGCCTATTAAAATCACATCATAGTTTTAAATGGGATTGCGCCCATGTATTAATCACTTTCCGGCAGAATTTCCACACCGGTTACACGTTTTAAGAACAAACGCCCATCATCAGAAACGTGATACCAATGCTCTCCGCTTTTCGTTGCTAATCCGATTGAAACAAGCTGTTCCCAATCCTCTGAATCTCTTGGGCCTGCGTCAAAATAGTTTCGGTATGGCTCATATCTCCGATGCTTTGTTCCACGCACCTTTTGGTTATCAAAACCAATGGCGTGCTTCATATCATCAATCTGCTTGTATGTAACCTTTTCATAAACTGAACTGTTTACCATGCCCTACTCCTTTTCCAAATCATAGAAGACCATTTCCTCGCCCTCCGGTAGCGGACACGCATCATCTTTCCATTTCAATGATTTTACGCTTGTCCAATGGTCTAGGGGGTTGTAATCATCGCTTCCAATAATCCGTAATACTTCAACGGTATAGCAACGGCTGTCAATCAGCAACCTGTCGGAACGCTTATGCGTCCGATTGTCCAGATTATCCAAGATGTACTTACTCAGCTTTCTTGCATTCCTTAAATCGGTCTGCAACGGCTTGTAATGCAACGTGTAGGTAATTCCGTCAACTTCCTTTAAAACTGCTCTATCTGCCCATCTTGCTGTTTTAATACAGGATGTATAAAGCCAAATCTTACCCTCATATCCGTTCGCCCGGAGGCGATGAATCATTTCCAAAACTCTCGGCGCAAGTAACATCGGCTCTCCTCCGGTGATTACCAACTCCTCGTATTTCAGCAAATCTTCAAACTTGACCTCCGGCACATTCCCGATATGCTCATTACAGCAGTTTTCGCAATGTCTGGGGCAGTTGTATGTAACGATTACTCTCGCTCTTTTCTTCACTTATTTTCATCCTCCAATCAACGAATCTAGCACTTGTACTCTACTCTGCACCTTATCCGGCTTCGCAGAACCGCTACCAACAGACTTGTTATAAATCTCGCTCACACTGGTTTGGCTGGAATCGAAGAACTTATACAGAATCTCTTTCAGTTCATCCACCGACTTTCCAGCCCGTAATGCTTTCAGTGCAACATATGTACAGGACACCAGATGGCTTCTAGTCTTAATTTTCTTCAATACACGCTTATCTATCTTTTCTTCAGGATTTAAAAGGTCGCTGACTTCCTTAACATAATCAAGGGCCTGTCCAATTTCCTGTACCTGCTCATCTGTAACTGCCGCTGATTCGATAAGAGGACGAAAGCCTTTTGTCGTGAAGTCCCGGCAATCCGAAAAGCATAATGCCCAGGCTTGCATAGCAACATTTTCGTCATTGTAGCGGCGCTTCCCTGCTTCAGTAATTGCCCCTGCAATCATTTCATGCTTGGCAATTTCCCGGAATTTCAGAATGCTTTTCGCTTTAACTCTTGTCAGTTCTACACTGGTAAGAGGCTTTCCGTTATTAATACGGAAGAACAGTTCTGCAATCTCTTCCTCAGTAATGCCCTCAAAGTAATAGATTGTCAGTGAATAATCCTTTATATTGTCCTGCGCCCACTCTGGAAGTTCTGAAAACTTCAACCTTGAAACGGTTACAGGAAAACCATTTTCATCTATTACTTGCGGAGTATCATCTGATAAAGGAAACTCTCCATCCAGATATCCCTTAATAGAAAGTGACCTCTGCTGACCATCTAAAGCGTCATACTTACCATCATCTTTCCGTGCAAAGTAGAATGGTGGAATCGGATATCCCTCTATCATTGAGTGAATCAGCAAGGATTTTCTGGACATATCCCAAACCGGATTTCTCTGAACTGCACAGTCAAAAGAAACCTGTCCTTTCTCAATCTGGTTCCGCAGCGTTTTACCGCTCCACTGAATGTTTGCTTTTTTCAGCATTTCTTGTTTCCTCCCTAAAATAGCTCTTTCCTTAACTCCGCTTCCAATCCAGCCTCTGCACAGAACACTTTAACGCGGTTTCCAGCCACTTTTTCGACCTCAGCCAACATTTGCTTGGGGTCTGCATTAAAATGGCTTAAATGGCATAATATGACGTTACACAAACACGGTGTTTGGTTTTTACGAACAACATCAAGTACCGTTGATAAACTGCTGTGTCCACGCATAACGTGTTCGTAGTTCGGACCCGAGTTCTCCACATCGTCCATGTGGTTACATTCAATCAACATATGATTCAATCGGTGTTGCCTGAATGTCCACGGAAGATATTCAAAATCTGTAGCAAACAGCAGTTTTCCCATTTCCTCATGTTTAACCAAATATCCATAATTTGGAGTATCATTGTGCGGCACATAAAACGGTGTTACCTTGAATTCTCCCACCTTGAACATTTTCTTTTCCGGGATTCCGTACAACCACCCACTAGACACACAGTCAATTAATCTCTGCGTTTCATCGTTGGTATAAATTTTGATTCCAGCAGAAAGAAAGTCTTTTGCGTATTTGAGATGGTCCTGGTGCCCGTGACTTACCAGGCACCCAACCACTTTCCCAATCTGGAAGTCGATAGTCTTCTTCACATCCAATAATCGGCAACCAGCTTCCAGAAGAAGAATTTCATTCTCAGCAATCAGCGCATAGGCATTTCCCTTACTTCCGCTTCCAATAACTTTTAGTTTCATCCCATTGTACCCACTGCTTTCACACCAACCATAATATCTGGTGGAATTGGCAACTTTCCAGAAAACTGCTCAATCGGCTTCCAGAGGTGCAGGCAGTTTTTCATATTGTTTACATAGTTCGTCTTCGCGGGATGATACTGGATAACTGTTTCGTCCTCATTCCAGAACACATCTTTCAGTAAACACATTTCATTCCAATCTGGCGTTCTATTCTTGGGGCAGATACTTACATGTTCCCATCCACCGGCATAACTCCAGATTACAGTTGCGCCTTTAAGTGTTCCTTTTGTAAAAACCCCACATCCACCATCAAAACCTAAATGTGTAATTTGGATATCATGTGCTCCTAAACACTTCTGCAAATCTCTCGCTTTCTTCATTCCTCCACCTCAATTTCATCATCTGTTGGAAACTGGAATATCCGTGGAAGCATATGTACATCAATGTCTCCATCATTAGCAGGCTTAACAACTACTCCCGCGGTAGAGTTTATCAGTGCTTTCATGCTTTCTTCATCGAATTTGGCATTCATGTCAATTACCAAACTTGGCATAATTCCAGTATATTCCTTATGAAGCATCTTCATGGCTTTCTCTGCCTTTTCAGGCATTTCATACTGCGCCATCAACGTCCCTTTTCCAGTATCACCGACCATGTTCATGTGAATCATTCCGCCAGCTAAGTGAAAAGCCGTCATTTCATAAGGAACATCAATAGCACCATTCTGCGATATTACCCTCATACCTCGACCTCCTCGTCCGTAGGCATCTCGAATATTCCGAACTTCTGGTCTGCCACGTATTCATCAAACAAGTCTCTCGCAACTTTAAATATAGGACTTTGTATCAACAAATTCATGTTGTAACAATCAAGAATCCAATCCAGAACCTTTTGTGCCTTTGTTTCCGATGAATATGTTCCCAAATCGGCCCAGGCACGTTCGATTGGGTACGTTGCCACAATATGGTTATCTTCATCGCAATTCACAGAAACGCAATTATCCAGATTGATTATCTGCTTTCCATTCTGGCTTTTAATCAGCACCAAAGAACACCTCCCTCATTGAGAACACCCGTCTGCCCTTTTTTAGCCGTTCTCGGTTTTCTTTTGCTCTCTGCTCGCTGTCACAAATAAATTGACGACAGATTTCCGGCCTAACTTCATAAATCGTGCAGATTTTCTTCCCATTATCCCGGAATGGGCAGGTCATATCCAATACCGGCTTCGCCACCGGGATAAGGTGTTTGCTTTCCTTTATCCCTTTCTGGCGAATGTACTTGTGAATCCTACGGATTTCATCATCTGACAGAGGGAGAATATCTGAACAACAATTTCCGCACTTGGAGCATTTTCCATCAACCGTGTAATTGTAGAGGTTATCTTCGATACCTTTCGCAATTGCCGCTAATGCCGACATACACTCCATGGACTATCCCTCCATCCAGCTTTTATCCACTACAGGAGCTGTTTTTTTCTGCTTCTGGCTTGCTATCACATCTGCCATAGTCTTAGGCGGTTCCTTCTGCCCAATGGAGGACGGCTGTTCTGGCTCCATAGGAAACTCCTGGGCATTAGCATTGTAAGTGATTTCCTCCTGAACCTGCTGATACACAACATCGTCAAGCTGCCTGTATTCCTGTGCCGCTACTGGATTTCCAAAGTCTTTCGGAATCTTTTTCATGACGTTGTTACGCATTTTTCGGATAATCATACTTTCTCTAGACTGTGGTTCTGTCCATGCTGGAGAAAGATAAGGCTGCAATTCCGGGCAATCCAAAATCTTATCCAAATCATTCAGTTCCTTTGCTTTGTCCATGATTTCCTTTTTCTTTTCGGAAATCTGTTTTTTTTGTGCAGGTGTGGCATCATACCGATTTTCACAAACTCCAAAGGTTTCATTCATCAGATTGTTTGAAAGATGTGCATATAAGTTTTTCAGTACATCATCACGTTCCCCAAAATGAAACTCGGTATGACCATCGGCATATTCAATAGGGTAAACCACCCTCACAACTTCGCCTTTCCCAGTTGGCTCCCATTCTGGCGGCTCTACTTCGATACCTTTTCTTTTTCCATAAGAAAAACTATCGCCAGACCGGACAAGCCAATATGGGTGCACCATCTTAACCCCCCTGCCAAATTTAGCAGTTAAAGCATCATTCCCATCACCTTCAAGGCCCATTTCAATTTGTTTTTCCCAAACTGCCTTCTGACCTTTTTTTGCTGTATTTACACTGCGTACCTGAAAGTAGCACTCTCTGGGAACTGCATTAGTATTGAGTTTAAGTGCGGCAACGGTCAACAACGTGCTCTGCAAATTTGCCGGGTTGATATCATTGGGAGTAAGTCCCTGATTATGTATCAAACTGTAAATACACCCCATTGCCGCAATTACACACTGTTTGGAATATTCGTCAAAGGTCACGCCACGTTCCTCCAGCATTTGCCGCGTAGATTCTACACAGGCATTTGTAACCGTTGCAATCTCACTCCTAAATGCAACTGTAGCTGGCTTAACCGGTGGCTGTACTGTAGTTGAATCCTGTTTATTCTCTGTCTGCTTTACTACCATGATTATCTATCCCCTTCCCTATTCTTCAAACAATACGCCCATATCGGCCAGGATTTCATAAAATTTATTTTCAAGGGTTGCTCTATTTTGCATTCCAACCTGCTCGTCCTCTTCATCTGTGGATTTGGGTTCTACACAGAACCCTTTTTTCTTCAAGCAGTCCGGACAAATATCAACGGTGATTCCGTTATACCCAACGCCCTTCATCCTTATACCGTCTGACTTAATTGTTATTTTCGCCAAATCATCTTTGCTCTTACTCTGCTTGCAAATATCACAAGTAAATACCGTTGTTTGTGCCATAACTATCTGTCCCCTTTCTGCCCCATTCGGAACATCTGCTTAAAAGTGTCCAACCAGTTCCCCTGCTTATGTGCCATCTTATTGTAATGATGGCTGTTAGCCAAACGTTCTGACGCGACTGCCACACTCCCCATGACCTTTCGATTCTGCTGATAACTCCGATGACTTCTCTGTTTATGCTTTAATGCTGTTGCCATGATTACTTGTCCTCCTTCTTTTCCATTAAATATGTTGCTTCCATATCGGCTTCATGAAGGGCCAATACCAACGGATACTTCTCCATAGCCGTTCCAAGCGTATTCCAGTTCTCTTTCGGCTCGTAAGCTCCCATATGCCAGCGGATTGCATACCTCTCAACTGGCAGTAACTTTATGTATTCCTCAATCATCATGACTGACTTCTCGCCGTGTCCATAAGGAATCCGGTCGTCAACCGTATAGAAGGGAACCTGCACCCATACCCCTGCCTCATTCTTCTTGTTACGCATTTCTGTAGTGTAGTAATAGGTTTTGCACAGGTCATGAAGAAGAGAAACAATCACTATGCTATCATTACTGATTTTGTCCGTGTTCAGCAGTCCTTTCCAAATGTTGTGTTCAGAGCCAGAAGTCTTTTTGTCCAAGCAATCATAGACATTCAAGCTATGCTCCAGAAGTCCACCTTCGAAAGCCCCATGAAACCTCGTACTTGCCGGAGCCGTATAAAAATCACTCTTGCGGATAAATTCCATCAGTTTATCCATTCCTTCACGATTTACCGATAAAAGCAGTTTTTCAAACCGTTCCTTCATTCTTATCCTCGCTTTCTTCCACCAGACCAACAATGGATTTCACTTTATCAGCAAACGCCGCAACTTCTTCCTCCGGCACATCGACTTCGGTCACGATACCCTTTGCAGAACTGTTAATCTGCACCTTGTCGCCAACCTTGACCAGAACATCTGAACGATATGTATATGCCCTGCCAGATGGCTTGTCTCCCTTCAAAAACTGCACTTTAATCAACATTGCTAAACTCCTTCCACATTTTCTTTATATACTTCCACTGCCTTTTCAAGAATTTCTCAATCTCTGGCATATCTGAATCCTTGATGTTTCTTACCTGTACAGGACTAAAAATTCCCTTACGTTGTAATAAGAAGAATAACCATAAATCTTTTGCACCACTGTCTTCGTTCTGCGTAATATCGAATCTAACACAGTAATTAAGGTCGGAATCAATTCCTAATGAATCATCTCCTATTCCCAGCCATTCTTCCTTGAAATCTGACCAGCTATCATATTCGCTTCTTCCAAAATTATCGGAACCGCCAACGTAGTAGTTGCTTTTACTGCAATAGTATGGGTGATTCGTAACGTTCAGCTTCATAAGTTAATTCTCCTTATGTTTTCTTCTGCACCAACCGTAATCATCTGTCTGGGTTGAAAAATCCACCAATATTATTCTAGGTTCCTCTTTCATACAGGCGAAATCCCCCTCGCAAATATATACGCACTCGTCACAGTCCTCACATTTCTTCATTACTATGCTCCTTTATAATCTTTATTGGATGTCCCAACGCCTTTTCAATTTCTGAAATGGTCATTTCACATGGTTCTTGAGGCTTTGACTTTTTCATAAAATCCGCAACTTTTTCTAAAGCATCAATATCTTCTGGTGTCAACCTCTTGGCCGCCTCAATGAAAATCTTAATGGCATGTAACATTTCAATAACCCGGTATTCGCTCTCCAAATCTCTCATAACTTCTCCCTTGCATCTAATTTGCTAATCTGTTTTTCTGCATCGACAGCAATCAATATAGCTGTATTTGCTTTGATATCAGAAAACCCATATTCTTCAATAAGAATTTTTCTAACAGACCAAATTAACGTTGATAGTGTAAAGAGAAGTGTTAAGGGCGTCACTTTATCTTCTATGTCATTCCTTTTCAATTCTGAAATCCTCGTCATTGGAAACCGACAGCATAATCATCTGGGTATCAATCTCTGGCATATTGCCCTCTGATACCTTTTCAGCGTTATCTATAATTACTGGGGCGCTGACTCCGATAATGCCAGATAAAACGTTGATAACTTCAAGCCCCATAATCAGCTTCTCTGCTCCGCTGGTCGTGTTATCTCCATAAGGGGAACCATCCTTTGTATAAACATCACATACACGCTCTACGCCGCCATTCTTCTGCTGGCGGAATAACTGGAACCGTACATTTTCAAAGTGCTTGTTTACTTCTTCGGTCAAATAATTATCCTTTGCTGTCTGGAACTCCTCGCACATCATCAGAATGCGTTCCTGGTCAGCAATCAACTGAACCTTGTCCTTAAACTGCTTTTCCAGTTCTGCCACACGGTCTTTGGCCTCATCGGACTTGTCCACAGCGGCAAACTTCTGGTTGACCTCGGCAAGCTGTGTCTCCCATTCAGCTTTTTCGTCTCTCAACTGTGTACGGTAATCAGCGCCGGTATTCATGTTCCGCAGGGCTTCCTCTTTTGCCTGGATTTCCATACACAGGGCTTCATATTCCTGGTTATCTGATAAATCCACCTGTTCTGGAAGTGCCTCAAGTTCTTCCATTGCCTTTGTCTTATCCGCATTTGCAGTCATCTTGTCTGCTTTCGCTAAATCCAAGGATTTTTCAGCAGTCTTTAAATCCTCTTTTGCATTGTTGATTTTCTCAACGCAGGCCCTGCCCTCTTGGCATATTTTGTCCAGCGAAGCATTCTGGTCCGCTTCAAATTTTGCCTTATCAGCCTCGTACTTCTCCCAGAGTTGCTTTTTATCCGCTTCAAAAGATTCAATTTTCTTCCGTTTCAATTCTTCTGGTAAAGCCTGCCCGCAGGTTGGGCAAATCAGTGCATCGGAAGATAATGGTTCCGGTTCCACATATTCCGGAAAAGTTTTCGCTTCCTCAGTCTCAACCTTTTTTGCAAGTTCAGCCCGAAGCGTTTTGTTACTCTCAACAATGCGATTCAACCGCTCAATCTCCAGCTCCGCCATTTTCTGCTTCTGCATAGCTACCTGGAAATCATTCTCCGCTTTATCAATCCGCTTCTGAATTTCCCGTTTCTGCTTAACCAATCCCTCATTAGCAATCCGGATATTCTCCGACTGCTTCATTTTTAGTTCAATGATGTTTTTGGACTTCTCATCATACTCTGTAACTGCCGCTGTGGAATCCTCGATTTTCTGGTCAATCTCAGCAATCTTCTCATTGATTGCATTCCGCTGAAGCTCTATGTCAGAAACATCCATATCCACAATATCCTTGCTTCTCTCGTTGATAAATGCCGAAATCTGGTCACGCTCTTTGGTCATATCCGAAATCGAGCGCTTGGAAGTGGCCTTTACCTCTTCCAGTTTCTTTCCATCCCGAACAAATTTCAGAAGTTCATCGAATCCGCCAGCTTCCATCAGAATCTGTTCCTCGGTCACATTGGCAATTAGGGAAAGAATTAAATCCAACTTTTCCTGTTTCGATAGCCGGAAGAATGCGGTCGGGTCCGTAATCAACATGAAGTTCTTTTCTGATACAATATCTGTAATCCGGCGTTTGAACTCTGTTTCGGATATTTCCACATTGTTCCATGCATAAATGTTCTTATCTCCCTCGTGGACTTCTGTTGTTGTTCCGCGCTTCCGTACCCAGTTCTGCCGCTGAGTCTTTCTAAGAACAACTTCAACGCCGTCTACCAATAGCACCAACTCCGCCACCACATCCACATGGTCAATGTCAACGCCCTGGGAATCATAAGGCCTGGGACGAAATTCTTTTCCCTCGCTCTTCCCTGTGCTAGACTTTCCAAACAAAACCCAGAATATTCCATCCGCCATGCTAGACTTTCCTGTCCGATTCATAGCAAAAATCTGTGTTTTTTTCTCACCGAACTCTACAGTCCAATTTAATTTTTTAAAATTTTCAAAGCTGGCCGAAACCAGTTTAATCACTTTCATCTTGCAATCTCCTTTAAAATCCCTTATACTAAGGGTGTGCTAAACTATTTGTCCATGGGCCTCTCGCGGTTGCCGTCGCTGGGGTCCATATTTTTGTCCAGACTTATGCCCTCTCTTTTTTCCAGCTTCTCTATCTTTTGGAACGCCGCGTCAATCGCTCTCTGGTAATCCTCTTCCAGGTATGCAGGGATACTCACTGCCTGCTCGTCCAACAGCTCCATCATAATCCGGATCTTTCGTTCTCTTGTCATCTCGCTTCACCTCCCATTAAAGTCTCACGCCCATGGCCAGCGCCATGACCACTGTTGCTACAACCACCATTCCGAACATCCAAAAAGTTGCTATGATAATCCATCTCGCTACCGTCATTAGGGGATGCTCGTCCCTTTCGTCATCACATCTCAATTTCATACACCGTCCCTCTGTCGTACACTACACGGATTTTGTCACCATTAATGTCCGTCACTATGGCCTCATGTGCGTTAACTGTTTCCATGTGGCCATCCAGGCCCGGGTAAACTGTTTCCAGGTACTGATGGATACGGTGCTCCGCAAATGTTTTAGCTCTCATTGGCTTGTCTCTCCTCTTAATGGCCTTCCAGCCAGCTGCTCTATCAACCAAATGTCATCCATCCGGAACCGTCCCGGATTGCATTTTCTGTTACGCAGGGTTGGTAATGGCATTCCTATCTTTTTAGCTAATCCCTCATCGTTCAGGTTATTTCGTACCTTTGCCTCGTTGATTAGGATTTTCACCTCGTCCCCCATTTGCTGGTAAGCACTCTTTTTCATTCCGTCTCGCCTCCTTTTCCCAGTTGACACACATACGTAATAGTGGTATATTTTTCTTATCGAACATGTGTTTGTTTTTCTTCCTGAAAGAAAAAATCCAATGGTTTATCAAGAGCTTTGCAAATATCGTAATATTCGTTTGCTTCGATTTTTCGATTACCATTAAGAATTGCATTGATAGTGGTTAATCCCATATTGGTCTTATCAGCAAGAAATGTTTGCTTGATTCCTCTGGCATCCATATATGCCTTAATTTTTAAACCTAGCATCTTTTCACCTCCTTATACGGTTATTTCGTGTATGCTCAAATACTACTACGGAATATTCGTATTGTCAAGCTGATTTTTACGGAATATTAGTACTTTTATTTATTTTTTTTAACTTCATATTCGGATTTTCCGTATTTTTATATTGATTTTCCGTACTTTGTGTGATAATCTACTATTGTACGGAGGAATACAAAAATGGGAGATATTAAAGAAAACATTTCAAATAACATAGTATATTACCGTAAAAAAATCGGACTTACCCAAAGTCAGCTTGCAGAAAGGCTCGGGGTTAAGACCACCACTGTTTCCACATGGGAACGTGGCGCCAGTTCACCAGATATTGAAACTCTATATGATATCTGTAAAATTTTTGGTGTATCTTTGGATGAGATGTACGGAGTAAATACGGAAAAAGGATTTAGCCAGACCGACCACCCCTACGATAGATTAATTACTGTATACACCAGAAGTAGAAAAAATCTTTCCCAGGAAGAAAAAATGAGACTCGCTCGTATAATATTATCGGATGATGACAACGAGGAGTAATATCAAATGGATTATCAAAGCCTATATGACAGTATTTTATACGCATATACGTTTTTTGGCATTGACTCATTTCCAGTAGACTGCTTCGAATTAGTTCGGAAATGTGGTTTCAGAACTGTGAAATATACGGACTTAAGTGATAAGAAGAGAATAGCCTGTCGAACCCTTAGCGAAGATGCCTGCCTTTTGGATGGAACATTGTTTTATGAGGCTAAAGCCCATTCGCGACGGATACAATTTACAATAGCACATGAATTTGGGCATGTGTTCTTGAAAACAGACAATGAGGACAAAGCTGATGAATTTGCCAGCCATTTTTTAGCACCACGTATTCTTATTCACAAATATAAATGTCATGACGCAATCCAGATACATGATACTTTTGGTCTGTCCTATCAGGCATCTAACAGAGCCTTGATGTCCTACAAAGAGTGGTTCCGCAGTATCTCCTACGGCGCAACCAGGAAACCCACGGAGCCGGAGTTGCAGCTGGAACATATTTTCTTTCCTGAACCAAACCTTATTCCACTCATGGAAGGTATTGTCCAACCGGCCAGGGGGTGTTATACTGAAGAGGATGAGGCTGGCTACTCTGAATTGAATGAACGTTCTGATTTTATGAGATTAATAAGCAGATGGCATGGAGACCGTGGCTTTGGCCTTGCAGAAAACAAATGGCTTTACGGGAACGACTTATGATTGATAATCAGCCTATGGCTTTTTAATAAAAACTTTTTAAGGGGGATATATACTAATGAAAAAGAAATGGTATCTTCAGACATGGTTTATTTGTTTATTATGTGCTTTCTGGATGTTCATTGTTCCAGCTATTGTGGGAATAATTTTGCTCATTTTGCAAATTATTGAAAATAGAAAAACAAACAAAAAGTATGGTACAATTGATAATTTAGAGTACAATATTGCTAATTTAAATAACGATATCGTTAATCTTGAAGAAAAAAAGAAAAGTGCTGAACTATCTCTTTCTAATACTATTTCAGACTTAAATGTCACGATACAGGAAAAGAAAGATGAATGCGATGCCCTAGACGCTGAAATAGCTTCGCTTGAAAAAGAGGCTGTTTGCAAACAATATATTTTTTCGGATTACGACGGATTAACATCTGAGGACTGTAAAAACAAATTAGCTCTTTTAAAAAACGATGAACAGGAAGCAATAAAATCCTCTAATATTTTGCTGATATCTAAAGATGGTAAAAAGAAAGAAATTAATGATAACGCGAAGCAAATACTAAGATGTTTCAACTCCGAATGTGATAACGCTTTGCTGAATCTATCTGTTAAAAATATTGATTCTGTACGAAGTAAAATCACAAAATCATTTGATTCCTTAAACAAAATATTTGCAATTGACGGCATACAAATGACCCAAAAGCTGTTGGAATATAAACTGGAAGAGCTTAATCTTGTATACACTTATGAACAAAAAAAGGAGCTGGAACGCGAACAGCAAAGGGCCATAAAGGAACAAATGATTGAGGAAGAAAAAGTCCGGAGAGATATTGAGCGTCAGAAAGCGAAGCTTGAAAAAGACCAGGCCCAATGCTCGAATGAAATTAATAAGTTAATAAGCTATATGCAAAAAACACAAAATGATATTGAAAAACAGCTTTACGTAGATAAAATTAAAGAACTGGAAGATAGACTAAGGCAATTAGAAGCAGATAAAGCCACTGTCCTTGAAAGAGAAGCGAATGCCCGTGCAGGTTATGTATATATAATTTCAAATATTGGCTCTTTTGGAGAAAATGTATATAAAATCGGAATGACAAGGCGGCTGGAGCCTATGGATAGGATTAGGGAGTTGGGTAGCGCTTCTGTTCCCTTTGAATTTGATGTACACGCAATGATTTTCTCTGATGATGCACCATCATTGGAGACAGCTCTCCACCAAACCTTTGAAAAACAGAGTGTAAATCGGGTAAACCTGCGCAAGGAATTTTTTAGGGTTTCACTTGATGAAATAGAAGTTGTTGTTAAAGAAAAATATAATAATACTGTAATTTTTACCCGTATACCAGTGGCTAAAGAATATAATGAAACATTAGCAATATTGAGTCAAGAACAGTCTGCTTAATAATAGCAAAAAGCCCCTGTGCGGGAACACAGAAGCTTTTCACATAGATTTTCTCTTACCAGGTACGCCTGGAAGATATAATTACCCTAAGCAAGTAAATTATATCATTCCTGGAGCGTCCTGGCAAGGGGCGTATTAATTTTACCCAATTTTAAGGAGGAATGATACCATGGCACAGCAGAAAAAAACTAAAAACAAATTACCGTCAGGCAATATCCGCATCCAGGTATATGACTATACAGACGTTGACGGCAAGAAGCATTACAAATCTTTCACAGCCCCTACGAAGAAGGAGGCCAAGTTTCTGGCCGCCCAATGGGCCGCAGGCAAAGCAGGCATGACTGCGGAGAACATCACCCTGTATGAAGCCGTCACGCGCTATATAGATGCCAAGAGAGGGGTGCTGTCTCCCAGTACTATAAGGGGCTATGAGGCTGTACAGCGTAATTACATCAAGCCGTATGAATTGAGACGCATTAAACTGAATAATCTAACCAATACAGCCCTTCAAGTATGGATAAGTGATATCTCTTCTAAGGTAGGCCCCAAGAGCGTAAGAAATGCACACGGGCTTGTATCAGGCACATTAGAGATGTTCCATCCTGATTTTCATATTAAGACCACCCTGCCTGCCAAGAAACGGCCTACGTTGTACACGCCATCGGACCAGGACATAAAGACCCTGCTACAACATGTTGAGGGGAAGGAACTTGAGATAGCCATTTTCCTAGCTGCTTTTGGTCCATTGCGCAGAGGAGAAATATGCGCATTGGATAGTGACGACATACATGGAAACGTGATTGATGTAAACAAGAGTATGGTTATGGGGCCTGACAAGATGTGGCATATCAAACCGCCCAAGACCTTCGGCAGCTACCGTCAGGTAGAATTTCCGGGTTTTGTGATAGAGAGGATGAGGGGTATAGAAGGCCGCATTGTGAAGGCTACTCCAGACCAGATAACCCACCGGTTTGAACGAGCCATCAAATCAACAGGATTGCCAAAATTCAGATTTCACGATCTGCGCCACCCGTATGTCAAGCCCACGACAAAAAAAATTTATCCTTTTTCAAAGTTTAACCGGCGATTATTTCTTTGCCTTTCCTCCGGCTTGTGTTTTTGTTCAGTGTTGAGAAAAGCCCTCAATTTTTCTTTTTCATCAGGTAAAAGGCAGCCAAAACTTTTGCTGCCCTGTCTATAATAAAAAGCTACCTTCATAGTCTGATTCCTCCGTTTCTTTAACACCAAAGACATCCTGCATCACATATTCAATCTCAATCCGGTCTCCCGGAAAGATATAGACCTTACTGATAAGCCGGTCAACCAGGGCTTGCGTCGGAGTGTCGGCGCTGCCTACTTCCTGAACGATTTCACGCTGTTTCAGCCTTGCTTCATAATCACTTTGTATCTGTTTGGTCTGTGCGGTAATAGCGGCATGGACATTTTTTGCCTGCACCAGTTCTGCGTCATATACCGCTTTCCGCTCCCGGTAGGTTTCCAGATCCATCTCTCCAAGCGCATACTGTTCATAGAGCTGCCGTTTGCTGTCCTGGATAGAGCGCAGCTTATCTTCATGCTCGGCCTGCTGAACCGTCTGCAAATCCAGCTTGTCTTTGCTGCTGTCAATTCCCAGCGCCGGACACATCTGCGCCCGGATTGTTTCAAAGACCGCCTGCTCCAGATCAGCCATTTTTACCCTTACCCCGTGACAAGGGAGATTTTCTGCCACTTCGGAGTGGCGGCAATAAAACCAGGCATCATTCCTGAGCGACATGGCATGGTCGCAACAGCCGCAGAATACTTTTCCACGGAGAAGGTAGTCACGCCGCTTTTTATTGGGAAGGGAGAACCGCCTGATTGAAGCATTGGCTTTTTCAAAAAGCTCCTTGCTTACGATTGCCGGGTGGTGGTCCGGGATTTTGAACCACTCGCTTTCATCCTTTAGCTTCATGCGGCGGCTGCCAATCTCCTGTACCTTGCGCTTGCCAATCACATAGGTGCCGATATACCGCTGGTCCTCCAGCATCCGCAGAACCGTAGAGCTGCTCCAGACGCCGTGTGTTCTGGACACATTATAATGGTCTTTTCCTTTGTCTCTCCGATATTCTCCAGGCGTAGGAATATTCAGGGCATATAGTTTCCGCGTAATCTCGGCGGCGGTATTTCCGTCAGCCGCCCATTCAAATATCTGCCGGACAATCCCTGCCACATCCTCGTCCGGCTCCATGCGCCCGTCTGCGCTCTTGCGGTAGCCATAAGGACAAATGACACTCTGGTACTCGCCCCGGCGCATCTTTGCGTATTTGGCGCTTTTCGTTTTCATGGACATATCCCGGCTGTAACATTCGCTGATAAGATACTTAAAGGCTATGTCAATCCCTCCGGTATCTCCTTTGAAACTGGCGGTGTCAAAATCGTCGCTCACGGAGATAAACCGGGTATGGTAGAGCGGAAACACCCGCTCAATGAAATAGCCGGTCTCAATGCTGTTGCGGCCAAACCGGGAAAGGTCCTTCACAATGATACAATCAATCTTCCCAGCCTGCACCATTGCCAAAAGCTCCTGTACGGCGGGACGTTCAAAGTTTGTCCCCGTATGGCCGTTATCGACAAATTCCAGGACTTCGCTGTTATCCCATTCCTGCAGCGACATGGCTTTTTCCCGAAGAAGCAGCTTTTGGTTGGGAATACTCAAACTTTCCGTCTTGAAGTCCTCCACAGACAGGCGAATATAAAGGGCAATCACATATTTCTGCTTCATTTTACCGCCTCCCCCTGAAATTCGCTCTTAAACCGGAAAGAAACACGGATATTCCGCTCATGGTCGATCTCGATCCGTTCAATCAGCCGTTCAATCAGCTCTGCCGTCAGTACATGGTCCTGTGCCAGTGATTTTGCGTCTTTTTCCATTTCACGGTAGCGTACAAGCTGGTCATCCAGGGCATCCATACCTTTTTCAAGCGCCTTAATATCGCCGGAAAGAACAGTGATAGATTCCTCGTAACCTGCTTTCAGTTCAAAATATTCCTCGCTGGTTAAAATGCCCTGTACGAAGTTTTCATACAGCCCGCGGATCAGACGCCGCTGTTTCTCTATATCCTGCCGTTTGGCAGACATTTGGGATTTCAGTCCGTCTTTTTTCTGTTTCTGCCTTGCCTCCAACTGAAAGAGAGGGAGAGACATACCCAAAGCAACGGAAAGCTCTTTTTCTAAAATAGTGGTGACAGTTGCAATCAACTCTGTCTCCTGCATCATCACGCCTTTGCAGGTATCTTTGGCTACACGGCTGTTCGTGAGACAATGGAACCAGTAAATATCCGGGCCTTTCTTACGTTCCGCCCGCTGCCGGTGGAGGCTCCTGCCACAATCAGCGCAAAATACCTTACCCTTGAAAATATTCGGGGTATAAGAGCGTTTGTGGACCGCCCTGCTTTCCTTACACACCTGTTTTCGGTATTCCTGTACCGAAGTAAAGAGTTCGTGGCTGATAATCGGCTCATGGGTGTGTCTGGCAATAATCAGGTTATCGTCTCCGGCCTTGACCTGCTGGTGATCCACCATCTTTGTTTTGCCCTGCACCAGATCGCCGGTATAAACTTCGCTTTCCAAAATCTTCATTACCGTGCGGGTCTGCCATTTTCCGCTGCCAATCAGACCGGGGCTGGTAATCTCGCCGGTAGATTTTTTGTAGTGGCTTGGCGCCGTAATTCCCATTTCATTGAGATTACGGACAATACGGTTCAGCGCCACACGCTCATAAGCCCAGTCAAAAATCTGTTTCACGATAGGAGCCGTCTCTTTGTCAATTAGCAGCTTGTGACAGTTATCTGGGTCTTTCCGGTAGCCATAAGGCGCCCGCGCACCGATATAATCGCCGTCTTTCATAGCCTGCCGTGCCTGTGCCTTAATTTTTCTGCCAATGTCCAGAGAATAGGCTTCGTTTATCATGTTTTTCAAGGGGAGCATAATGCCACCGTGAAGGTTGCCTGGGTTCGCCGTGTCAAACTGGTCTGTGACCGCAATAAAACGGACATTGTGCGCGTAAAAATACTGTTCAATATAATAGCCGGTATCAATGGAATTGCGCCCCAGCCTGGAAAGGTCTTTGACGATCACACAGTTAATATGGCCCGCTTCAATATCCGAAAGCATCTGCTGGAATCCGGGACGGTGGAAATTCGTACCTGTCAGGCCGTTGTCGATATATGTGTCATAGACTACAAAATCCGTTTTATCCGCCAGATAATCATGTAACACCAGCTTTTGGTTCTCCACGGAGCAGCCACGCTTCTTGTTATCCTCCACAGAAAGCCGGATATACAGTGCCACATATACATATAAGGACGGCACCGGCATAGGAGCGTCCGTCTGTTTTCTGCTTTTTCTTGCCATTTAGCTTACCTTCCTTTCTGCGGCCTGTTCCGCGATCTGCTCCGCCAGTGCTACGGCCTTTTTATATTCATCCTGGTAGTTGAATTCAATATGTAACTCGTCCTTGCCGATCACCCGAATACTGCGGATAAGCTGCATGACGGCCCTTCGGTCAATTTCTTCCATTGTGGAGAACTGCATGAAATGATTGATCCAGCGGTTCCGCTCGCTGCGGTTCTCCAGTACATCCGTCAGGCGTTCTTCCCACTCGGCAATCGCTTTTTGCAGAAGCTCAAAGTCGGCATTGTATTTCCGCTTATAGGAAAGATATTCTTCTTTGGTTAGAATCCCGCTTACCAGGTTCTCATAGAGCTTTGTCTTGAATCCCTCAATCTGCGCCCGCTGTTTTTCGTTTGCCTTGATCTGTGCGGTATATTCCTGAACCAGTTCCCGGTTGATTCGCTCCTGGCTGATACTGGACAGCAGCGCGTCCAGGGAAGCTACATTTTCAATATGGCCCTTTAGACTGTCCTGCACACACTCGATCAGGTCCGTTTCCTTTAGCATGACGGAGGATGTGCAGCCGTTCTTCTTTCCAGTCGGACAATAGTAGTAATGGTATTCCTTATCCTTATAGCGGTTCGTCTTGCGGGTCATACGGCAGCCGCAGCACCCACAGATCAAAATGCCGGAGAACAGATATACCTTATCTGATTTCGGGGAAGTCCGGGTGTCAATCCGGCGAAGCCTCTGCACCAGATCAAAATCATGCTTCTGGATAATCGCTTCATGGGTGCCCTCCACACGAATCCACTCGGAGGAAGGCTTTTCCTCACGCTCTTTCAGCTTGAAGTGGGGTGTCGTCTGTTTCCCTTGAACCAGCGTTCCGGTGTAGGTTTCATCCTGCAAAATACGGATAATGGTAGTGGCGGACCATTTACAGTCCTTGCGGTCCGTATAGCCGCCTTTGGCATGGGGCATCCCGTGATTCCGCTTATAAGCCAGAGGGGAGAGTATGCCCATCCGGTTCAGTTCATCCGCGATATGGGAAGCGCTGAACCCCTCCAGCCGCTTTCTGAAAATATCCCGTACCACGCCCGCAGCATATTCGTCAACTTCCAGACCTTTATGCTTGTCACCAGTTTTCACATAGCCGTAAATGGTAAAGGCTCCGACAAAATCACCGCTGCGGCGTTTCACATCCAGGGCGCTCCGGGTCTTTACAGAAATATCCCGGCTGTATGCCTCGTTCATAATATTTTTGACGGAGACGGTAAGGTCATCGGCAGCGTCATTTTCCGTGTCTACGTTATCATTGATGGCGATAAAGCGGACACCGTAAGCCGGGAATACCCGGCGCATATAACGGCCAGTCTCTATATACTCCCGCCCCAGGCGGGAGAGGTCCTTCACAATCACACAGTTGGCCTCGCCCTGCTCGATCATCCGCATCATTTCCTGGAAGGCCGGACGATCAAAAAGAACGCCGCTATAACCATCGTCAATCTTTTCCGCCACAACCTCAATCTCCGGGTGCCGGGCAATGTAGTCGTCAATCAGCCGCCGCTGGTTGGCAACGCTGTCACTTTCCACTGACTTGTCATCCGTATAAGAAAGACGGATATACTTAATCGTTTTGTAAACCTGCATAAAAAAACACTCCTTTCGTTGCGCAGAAAAATCCCCCGCAATTCAAGAAGTGTGGCTATGCCGTATTCAATTCCTTTTCCGATTCTTATTCTACCACGACTTCGCGGGAAAGTCAGCCCCTTTCTGAAAAATATCCGGCTTACCGGAGGATTCCTTTGATACATTCCTCCAGGGTAGATCCGCCGGAGGCAAAACTGGCATGGACAGTAAACCGCCCGCATTTGAAGCGGTAAGGGTTTTTAATCTGACGGACAAATTCTGCAATCCGTTCCTCACGGGAAAGCTCCCTGTCAACCGTAACATCCCGAATATCTACCAATGTTCCGGCTCCGCCAACAGTCATATTTTCCATAATATCAACTCCTTCCTGAATATTCCTGGCTATCAAAACCACATGAATAGGTCGGGCCTGCGCCCATACAGTCACAGATCCGGCCCATTGTATCTGATTTCGATTAGCTGCCGTATTTGCCACGCCCCCCGGCAAGCCCTGATTCACCAGGGCGGGGCTGTTACAGGCTGCGGATAGCGTCACCGCATCATAGCCCCGCATACGCCGCCGCTTTGCCAGAGCAGGCGCACGCCGCAGGAACTCTCCCCAAGTCCTTAGGGAGCCGTGAAGAAGTACCATTATAATCTATGCCGTCGTCGCGTCCGGCCTGCCACAGCCGGATTCGTGGGTTACGTTGATCGCTCGAACAGCCTGGATTCATCACCTCCTTGGGCTGCCTGTCGCCGCGCCGCCCCATCTGCCGCTCGGAACACAGAATGAAGTACCTGTAACAGCGTATATTCGGTTGTCAAGGAGCAAGCGAGGGGCGTGGCAGTTGTAACAGTATTTCAGTTGGGGTGGACCGGAGCTTGCGCTGTGCGGCCACACCCGCCAGGCTTGTCCTGCCAAAAAATATGTCCCTCTATTATTCATTTCATTTTTGAGGGTTATTTTCGGGGTCTTACTCAAATTTCTTCCAAAATTTTTTTCAGACGCCGAAGACCTCGCTGGATTCCTTCATGCACAGAGCTTACCGCCGAGCGTTCGCTTTTGGCAATTTCCGAAAGGCTCATGCCAAGCAGATAATGTGAGCATATCCGGTTCCTCTGCTTTTCAGGCAGCAAGGCAATGGCCCGGTACAGCCTCGCATGTTCTTCCTCCTGGACCAGAATATCTTCCGGTGCCAGCAGGATCACAAGAGCGTCACGCTCAACATTCTTGTCATAATCCAAAGAGTAATATGCTTTATGCCGGTATGTACGCAGAAAATGGGCCGCCTCACTTAATTTATATTCCCGGAGCAGATCAGCCACCTCGTCAGGCACTTCTACAATAATGTCTTTCGTATAAAATGGGTAATAATCCCGCAGATTTATTTCTTTCATGGGTAATTCCTCCAATTTCAATTTTTAGGTTGGTAGCAAAATCGAAATCAGAGGGTGGGGAGCGACAGCGTGGATAACCCTTGTTGTAGCAGCCGCTTATATATGAAATACGCGCCCATAGAAAAATGGGCGCGCAGGAAGGTGTATGATATAAAACTATTGTAAATTCGGGCAAACTTAAAAACGCCGCAATCCACACCACATGGATTACGGCGCATAAAGCTCTATATGTAAAATAACCATTCTGTTGAAAATTCCCCTTTGGCAGCATTTATCAGCCCTCCCTGAAAAGGAAGTGCAGAAGGCTTATCCTTCATCAGCCTCCTTTTAGGGAGATTATACAGGGGTAAATTCTATATTTTTCCTTGAAACATCATAGTTCTGGTAAGGCTTATATGAAGTGTGTTTTGAGGTAATCACGGTCTCGAACGGATTTTACAAAAGAGCCCATATTATAATAAAGACCACAAGACAAATAAAATTGTCTCATGGCCTTTATCACAATGCTTCAAATTTATAACCAACGCCAATAACACTTTTAATGTAGTCTGGGGAATCAGGTGTATTTTTCAATTTCCTCCGCAGATTACTCACATGGTTATTGACTGCTTTTCGGGAATAGAGTGAATAATCCTCATTCCAGACCAATTCCATAATCAGCTCATAAGTAAATACCCGCTTCTGATGAGTAATTAACAAAGCAAGAATGTCAAATTCCTTAGCCGTTAATTCAATTACCTGTTCGCCAATACATACAATCCGTTGTTCCTGGCAGAAGTATAAATCACCTATGCGAATCTCTGTAAATGGTTCATCAATGGCTGTCTGCACCCTATAATTTTCGGAAATGGCGCATGGGCTGTTAGCAAGATTATTTTGTTGTTTTGGGGAATCGAGAAGATAGCTTACCAATTCCTGACGCTGACGGGCGCTTAACAACATGAGCAGCTTTTCTGCAATTATGTCGCCCGGTTCAGATATATCAAATACAGCTAATTTCCCATGTCACCACCCCCTCCATCAATGTAGGTATTTGTGCTTCTATTTTGACTGAATAAGGTTGTCATTCGTCACTATTAGCCTGACTATATAAAAGCATAGTCCCTTATAATACAGAACCAGTTCCTTGTTTAATTATTCATTCACCCGCAGACGCTCTACAACGCTACGGTTATTGAAGAAGCGGAGCGCAACAATCGGAACAATAAATGCAAGAGCCAAAAAGAGAACCAGCATCATCAGCGCCGGGAGCAAGGTCATATGGAACGACATCATCAGGCCGGTCGGGCCTTGCACTATAAAAACCCTTATCAATGTCATGCCAAGCGCTCCCGCAGCCAGTGTCCCGACAATACCTGCCAGCAGCACATAGGAAAAACTCTCGGTAATCATCATCTTGCGAAGCTGACGGCTTGTCATGCCAATGCTCTGCATAGTGGCAAACTCATGACGGCGGGTAATGATGTTGGTCATTACCAAATTGCTGAAGTTGAGCAGACCCACCAGGGCAAATACGGCTCCAATCACTCCGCCGACCAGAAGAACTACATTTTTAACGCCGGAAACATTGGCTTTCAGTGTCGAGATAGAAGTATAGGCAATATCGGTATCCTGTGCCAGATGGTTTTCCATCTCTTGCTGGTATTGCTCCTCCACATCAAAGAGAAAACCGTATAAGGTAGGGGATTCATAAATCTCCTTGAACTTCCTTTCCGACATATAGATATTCAGACCGCCAATGTCTGTTGCAATATTGGCTCCACCGCCGGTCAAAGTCATTTCACTGTCTGTAACCGCCGCTTTTGCTGCAACAGTAAATTCTTCCGTTGGAGTTCCGTTTTCATAAAACTGAATGGTATCGCCAACTGATAATCCAGCAAAAGCCGGATTGTCTAAACCACCCTTCAAGTTTCCCTTGTCATCATACTTGCCGACTAAAATCACAGTATTGCCGTTCCACAGTTTGTCTTTCAGAACAGACAGATCGTTTTCACCCTCTATAATATCTATTTTATTTAAGAGGTTTTCAGAAAAGCCATACACATTTCCCAGGGGTAAGTTATCCGTAGTCAACGCGGCATAGCTTTTATCCTTGCCCCATCCCAAATTTAACGAATCAGGGAGCAGATAGGCATATTTATCTGTATTATCAATCGAGTAAGTTTCACCCCAATCACAGGCGATATGGTCGTCCTCAAAAGTATTGCGGTACAGACGGACTTCATTCATTACTCCTGCCTGCTGTTCAATTTCTTCTATTGCCTTTTCCGAAAGGGCGCTCTCGTGCCCAAATTCACCGCCAAATGCTGCCTGAATACCTGGATTGTAAACCACAAAATTACTTCGGGTTTGTTTTTCAATATAAGCCTCTTCATCAAAGCTGCCACTGAATACAAACACCGAGTTCAGAAGCACAATACTCAGGGTCAGGGAAATCACAATAAAAGCTGTCCTGCGTTTGTTGCGCTGGAGATTGGCTTTTGCCATGCGGGGAATGACCGCGCCGGTGTCTGTCTTTTTCTGTTTTACAGAAAAAGCATCCTGCTCTACATAGCGGATTGCTTCTATAGGTGACACACGGGATGCTTTTTTTACCGGCTTTCTGGTGCTGATATAAACGGTAAGCCCTGAAAACAGGATTGCGCCTGCAATAATAGCAAGATATGGAAGCGATCTGACCTCAATGTTTCCACCGCTATAATCAACAGCAAATGTCTGAATTGCGGCGGGCAAAATACCGCGTCCAAGCAATATGCCCAAAAACAGCCCAAATGGTGTACCAATCAGAAACAGATACAGTGCCTGTCGGTTGACCAAATGCTTTACTTGTCGGGAGGTCGTTCCAACCGTCCGCAGCAAACCATACTGCCGAACATCGTTGGTTACAGCAATTTCAAATACATTATAGATCAGCAGGTACCCACAGAACATAAACAGAACACCAAATACGGCGGACGCCAGCCAGATCACCAGATTGCCGTCATTAGACATGACAGGATTAGGAGCAACACGTACAGCGTTATCAGTGCTTGCATCATCCGGGTTTCCTCCGATACTACGGACAAACTCTGAAATGCGCTCCTTTGCCATGTAGTTGTCCCGCATTACCACATCGGCCGCATAAATACCACAGCCAGCACGCTCCCCGGCAACGGCATTCAGCAAATCCCGATTTTCTTCAATAAACGCTTCAGAAACAATAACCGATTCTGATTTTTCATTTGGCGTGTCATAAATACCGGATACGACCATATTAAAATGGTAAAGCTGTCCTTGATTTTTGAATTCAACAGGAATTTCTGCACCGACTTTTTCTTCGATATTCAGATCCTTCAGTATGTTAGCAGATACTAAAACTTCATTTGCTTCTTGTGGTGTGGAGCCAGTATGGGGTGTCAAAAGCCGAAGTTCCAGTTGGTTATGATCGGCATAATCAACCTCTGCAACACGCTGGTTGGTGTTAGTCATAATCTCTATGGGTATCCAGCAGCCTACTTTTTCAAACATAGAGTTCTCTTTTAACTGCTGTAACTGTTCCTCAGAAAGTCCCTGAACCAGCACATCCGCCGAGGAACCCATCATCTTTGCCATACTGTATTCCAAAGTGCCTTTGGTTCCCATACCAATGGTCAAGACAGATGTAAAGAGAAAGGTTGTCAGGGCAATCGCAATTACTGCAATCACATTTCGCATCCTGTTGCTGCGGAAGCTGCGGTTTGCCAGGTTTTTGATGATTGCTTTATTGTTATTGCCGAATAAAATGTCATTCATAGTCCCGCCTCCTTTACTGCACAATCCTGCCATCTTCGATCCGAATGATACGGTCAGCAAGCTGGGCAATCTCGCTGTTGTGAGTAATCATCACGAGGGTTTGATGGAATTTCTGGCTGGTAACTTTCAAAAGTCCCAATACATCATTGCTGGTTCGGCTGTCCAGGTTTCCGGTGGGTTCATCAGTAAACTGTACCCCTATCCCATTATGCCTTGAAAATAGGGGCTTTAACGGTATGTACATTTGTGTACTGTGTACACTTCTCTTCAGAAAAAGGCAGGGCTCTTATACCCTACCTTGATCTCCCTTAAATACTATGAAAAATTTTCTTTTATCCTTTGATTGCTTTTATCCAACACACAAAAGTACTCTTTTTCTTTTTTGTTTCCGTAACAGAATCATAGACTTCTTTTTCTTGTAATTTGTAACTTGTAATGTACGATACTTCTTGTAATCGTTTAGCAAGCCTTTGGCTTTCTTCGTTATTAGGTAATTCAACGCTATGTTTTTTACTTCTATCGCAAAATCCTGAATACCATTGTGAAAGTTCTGAAAAACAATTTTCAAAATCAGCCGCTTCTAAAATCGAAAGGCATTTAAACATCAACGTCTTTTTCCCTTTTTCATCTACATATTCCCAGGCTGCTGTAAATATCGATTTGTTAATCGTCACATTTGAATCAACTAAGTTTTCAGCAATTTTTGCAGTCATATAATTTTCTCCAAAAGCATCCAACAGAACTTCTGCATTAGAAAAGTCGAGAATAGGCGAAAGCAATAGTGTTTCTAATAATGTTTCTCCCATTGGAATCTTTTCCATTACTTCCATATATTCCGCTTGATTATACAAAATAAAATCTGGACATAAATCAGGATAGGCATCTTTAATTTCACCATATTTATTAACATCAAAAGGAATATATTTTTTCTTAATCAAAATTCCAACTTTCTGTCTCTCAACCTTCTCTATTGGAATATCAAATTCTAATTCCAACTGAGGTAATAGTTTTTCAAAAGCAGAATCATCAATTGTACTTGTAATAAGTTCTTCGGCAAACACTTCATTTAAACACTGATTCTCTAAAAATGTAAGTTGATCACTATTTGTTTCAATGTATTGAAGTAGTTCTGGCGTAATCTTATATCTGTCCCAATAACATTTGATATTCTCCCATTTCAGACTTACTTTTCCTTTATCCAATAACTCATCCCAAAGAATTTTCACGTCCTTATCAAAATCAGAATCGAACTTTCCACAACATTCAGAAATATCATCTACGCAAAATTCTTCATGATTCACTAATTCCAAACAGATTTCGGTCTCTTCTGGAGCATTTTCCAACATTCTTTCTAACAAATCCATAATCTGTTCAACATCTTCCTTAGTATTATTAGGTGCTAATATAATTTCCTTCACATACTGTTTCAAATTTTCTTGTATGTATTTAATTAATGGTTCATATCCTAGTGAAATAATTGTTGTATAATTTCGAGTATCTAAACCAGAAAGCATTGTATCATTTTCAAATTCCACAATCCTACGTATCATCGTATCATTTAACTCATAGCACTGATTTTCAAAAACATATCTCAAAATTTCCTCCGAAACATTTGCAATAGAAACATTCGTAAAAACAATTCCAAGTGTTTCAATTAAGGAAATCACCTTTTGATCTTGAATAGATGATAGCTGCTGTAATATATCTGGATTTTCCTCTATAAAACCACTCATCTCATTATTGTCATTTAAAACAAATAAGCGTTCTGTATCCACGTTATCAATAAGTAACTGTAAATAAAAAATTTTCCTTTCGTATGTTATCGATATATCCTGGACAATATCATTCCACATATCAGGCCAACGTATTGCTAATAATTGAATCAATCTCTCTTTATATTGAGTTTGCTCAATAAATTCATCTATAAACTCCCAGCTTTCCACTGTTCTATCAGATAATTGATCGATTAATATCATACATTTTTCATTCTCATTCTCTTCAGACAATAAAAATTCCAAAAGAATAAAATTGAAAATACTTTTTTGTTCGAATTCATACGGTTGTAAACGCTGTATAACCATTCCAACTTTTGTCAAATTATAATTATATGGTAGCTTTTCCATATTTTTTACTGCCAGTATATAATTCATATCTTCTTTTGTAATGCTTGTCCCCTTAAAATAATTGATATAGTTTGCGTATTTTTCATCAATGTATCCTCTTCGAAGCATAAATACGAGCAATTTATTTTCAGCAACTTTTTCAGATAGTACATTATGGACTCCAAATTTTTCTATCAGCTTTTTAAGTGACCAGCCTGAAAGTTCATGTACATTCTTCTTCAAATCTTCAATTTCACTCTTTATTGAACTAACACCTTTTTCTTGGATAAATTGAAAATTTTTAATTCTTTCATAATATAGTTGAAAAACTTCTTGAAAATCACTCACAGATTTTTCCGACTGGAAACAACTCCATGTATAATACTCAATTTCAACATCTTTTAATTCCGCAAGTTTCGATAATTCAAACGAATCCTCCATTATTTTACTTACTGAACATTTATCCCAATAGCTTTTATTAATACTATATGGAATGCCTTGCCAATTCACCATAGCACCAAGCATAGCTGTTTTAAGTTCTTTTATGTGTTCTAAACAGTCATCATGATATTTTTCTAATTCCTGTGTAAGTTCATCAACTTCATTATGCCATTTCATACATTGTCCAGAGATATATCTTTGCTTATCCTCAAAAGCTTGTTTCACAACTCCTCTCTCCATTTGAAGTTCTGCAAACTCCCGTGGATACAAATTTTTAAAAATAATCAATGCCATCATTGTTTCATCTGACAATTTCAGTTCCTGATCAGTACGAATCGTTTCCTTATAGATGACAAACTCATTGTATATATTCTGAAGAATTCGCATATCTTCAACATATGGAGATACGTCTAATATAAATTCCTGTGAGATTTCATGAACAATCCCTTTCTTTTCAGATTCCTCAAGTTTTTGTAAAAAGATTTCCCCTGAATTCGTAGAATTTATAATTGGGATTACAGGAATAATAAATTCAAAGAACTTTGTTCTGTCTGTGTCCGTAAATATATCATCTCTAATAGCATAAACAAAAACGATGCGCCCCTTAATCCCATCGTAATTATTCAATAATGTATTCAATTCCCGAAGATGGATAAAAATAGATGGATCTTCTAAACGATCTAGATCTTCAAAAAACACAATTCTATACTTTGTCTCTTCAAAAAAATATACAATTTCATCCATATTTTTATTAAATACAGTTTCCGCTGCAGTTTCAGAATTTTTCACAACTGTCTCTGTTGGCAATTTTACTTCATTTACTTTAAAACGAAACAGCACCTGTCTCTTATACACATCTCCGAGCCCACGAGACGGAGCTACATCTCG
>OWIL01000444.1_pt1 | contig 27459 bp, 28 predicted proteins | sample 1732871 | NCBI WGS metagenome assembly OWIL01 (sample SAMN05065763, study PRJEB22554) | human gut metagenome | biome: ENVO:2100002; feature: ENVO:00000062; material: ENVO:00002003 | host: Homo sapiens | place: USA
TCTACACCTATTAAGTCGTCGGCAGCGTCAGATGTGTATAAGAGACAGTATCCGCATAGAGAGGTAGTTATGGCTAACAAGTTCGTTTCCGGCACATTAATCCTGACCTTGTCGGGTTTCGTCGTCAAGGCTATCGGAAGTGTCAACTGGATTATTCTGTCACGTATACTCGGAGGAGAAGGTATCGGTATTTACCAGATGGCCTTTCCCGTTTACTTACTCGCTTTGGAAATTTCCAGCGCCGGTATTCCCATCGCTATTTCTATTATAACGGCTGAAAAAGTGGCCCGTAATGACTACGGGAATGCGGGGCGAGTATTCAGCGTTTCTCTATCCTTGCTGACAACGACAGCCGTTCTTCTGAGCATTATAGTTTATTTCGCTTCGTCCCTGCTCATTGAATTTCATATCATTCGTGACAGCCGGGCGTATTACTCCCTGCTCGCACTTGTGCCGGCAATCTTCTTTACAACCGTTATAGCCGGCTACAGAGGATATTTGCAGGGCTGGCAGCAAATGATGCCGACTGCTCTCTCTCAAATCGTGGAACAGCTTGTCCGTGTCGCAACGATGCTCGGTTTCGCTTACCTGCTTTTACCGTACGGATTGGATTATGCGGCCGGCGGCGCCAGCCTGGGCGCCGCTATGGGTGGTGCCGCGGCATGGACGGTGCTTTTATACTTCTATATTAAATTGAAGCGGTCTCTTCCCGCTCAGCCGGAAAGTTTTAGAAAAGAGCCCGTAAAAAATATTTTGAAAAGGCTTATTGTCCTTTCCATACCGATTTCCATGGCAAGCATCATGCTGCCCGTCGTTTCAAACCTAGACCTTATGATCGTGCCTTATCGGCTTGAAGTTGCAGGCTATACAACACATAAAGCAACGGAACTCTTCGGCTATCTGACGGGCATGTCCGTGCCTCTTATCAACCTGGCGACTATACTTACGGCGGCTATGGCGATGAGTCTGGTCCCGGCCATAAGCCACAGCTTTACGCTGAATGATAGAGTGGAAATTTACGCCCGCACTGCCGGCGCCGCCCGTATCGCCCTCCTGGTAACGATTCCTTTCAGTGTCATGCTCTACGTTCTCGCCGAGCCGGTCGTTACGTTTATCTATAACGCGCCGGCGGCCAAAGACGCAACACAGGCGATTGCCGTTGCTATCTGTTTTCTCGGTATGCACCAAATAACAACGGCTATCTTACAAGGACTGAAAAAGCCGAAAATCCCTGTAATCAATATGATTATCGCCTGTATCGTCAAAGTTCTCTGTAACTGGTTCCTCGTTGCCAGTCCTGCTCTGGGTATTACCGGCGCCGCCTATGCAACGGCGGCCGATATCGGTGTCGCTGCCGGCCTGAACCTGATCTTTATCTATAAATATACCGGCTATATCCTCGACGTTAAAGTAGTCTTGCGAAATACACTTGCGGCAGCTGTCATGGGGGTAACCATGTACTTTCTTTACGCCGCTGCGGCAACGGTAACGGCAAGCCTCTTCATTCGACTTCTCATGACGACCGCAGCCGGCTCCGCAATCTATCTGGGGATCATGACGCTTACGGGCGGCGTAACGCGTGAAGACGCAAAAAAAATCCCTTTCTTCGGAAAATTCTTCTATAAGTAGGACGCCGAATTTGAAGGACCGAAGGGACGCGCAAATTCGTGCGTTTCACTTACACCGCAGGAAAAACAGTTTATTTCTTTTACCTGTTTTGCCTGCGGCGGCACTTGTCAGCCTTCCTCTGCATGATTATTTTCGCCCCGAATTTGAAGGACCGAAGGGACGCGCAAATTCGTGCGTTTCACTTACACCGTATGGAAAAACATTTTACTTCTGATAGCTTTTGTCAAGGGTAGTTAAGAAATTTATTCGTCTTTTTTGTAACTCATATCTTCACACTCTTTCTGAATAAGTCTATTTATCTGATACATCTTTTGGCTTTAATGCTCTAAAAACACCTTCCCACCATCTTGTATCACACTTATAAATCCTTTCACTCGCAAAAAAAGAAGTAGATTATTACTCCACTTCTCTAATCATTCATAAATAATTTAGTTTTTTAATTCCAATTCAACATTGCTCTTTCTAACTCTGAAAAATTACAATTTGCTCTTCTGACAATTCCTGTTTTCTTTTGATTTTGGTATAACTTTTCAACCTTGTTCAAAACCTTTATTTTTACCTTAAGGCAAAAAGCATATTCTTTTTCAAATAAATCTTTGTATCTGATATCCTCAAGCTCATCAAACTCAATTCTTTCATAACAACCGATAGGTACAGGTATCATTTTCTTAATATCTAATATAGATAATATGTGCATTTTTTCTTCATCAGAATAATATTTGTAAATATCTCCATTTATAGTAATGCTATTATCAATTACTTCATAAATCAGAAAATGCTCATCAGAAACATTTTTCCATCTTTTGTGTTTTTCCTTTGCAGAAGATATTGGAATAAAATAATTATAGTTTTCTATCCCAACAATAATTCCAACAAATGGTTTAATACTGTTTCTATACGATGGGTTGTAATAAACTTCTGAATCTATTTGATTTAGATATTCAAGGTAATCAGGATTTACAGTATAAAATCCATATTGAATCGCTTCTGCCATTTCCTTCTCCTAAAAAAGCAGAGAGGTTTTATCCTCTCTGCTCGCTTTAATGCTTCACCTTTGGGATATAGGTAGTGAGACACCTTCTTTAATGTTCCACCTTTAACGGTAGTGGGACACCCGCTTTATTTACTGAAAGTATAACAAATATTTTTAGAAATGTCAAATTAGCAAATTTCCTAAACACCACTCTTTTGTCACTTATATTATACCCTATTTCTCCAAAAAATCACTACCTTTCCTCATTTCTGTAATAGTCCTTTGCCTTTTCTTTTCTCTGGTCGTATTTTTCTTGTTGCTCTTGATATTTCTTAATCTGTGCAATCACGCTCGGCTTTTTTCCTCTCTTGATTGCCTTGTCAATCTCAATGGATAAATCGATACCATAATCATCATTTACAGTTTTCACTGCATATTTAATATGGTTGATATTTTCATATTCTTCTTTGATAAATTGAGATTGTTTATTTAGCTTTGTAATTTCATCTTCAAGGCTCTGCATTTCCTTTTGCCAGTCCTTTGTCTTGATAGCTGATGAACCTGTTATCTTTTCAAGAATTGCCTTTACTCTTTTGTATTTATCTATCTCATCTTTTTGAGAATTGTAAAAGCTATCCTTACCTGTTTTTCCTGCGGCGGCATCTGTCAGCCTTCCTCTGCATGATTATTTTCGCCCCGAATTTGAAGGACCGAAGGGACGCGCAAATTCGTGCGTTTCACTTACACCGCTGGGAAAAAGCACAATTTTTTTGCAAAATTCACTTTTATCTCCCGACCATACAAAAAATCCCGCACGATTGTGCGGGATTTTAAGGTTCAGGTATACATTCGGCCAAGGGTTTAGTAAATTCCATATGATCAAAGAATTTATGGCTTTTCCATAAAAAAGCGCTGAAAGCGCTGAAGGTTAACCGAAAGCGAAAATGTTCAAAGCTGATAGGCCCTTCAAAAAGCGGGATACGGTCAAGATCATACGGGTCATCCCACGGAAAATCACGTCCTGTATCAACGGTGAAACCGTATTTATAGCCTGCATTCTCCGTTTCTTCCAAAACGGTATCGGTAAACTTGCCCTCCGGGAAAGCAATAAATTCACATTTTTTCCCCAGCCGCCACTCAACAGCTTTTTTGGATCCCACTAATTCATGCCGTACGCCTTCACGATCAAAACTGTCAAGAGGCCGATGGCTGAGGGTATGGCTGCCGAATTCCATACCGGCCGCATCCATTTCTTTAACTTGATCCCAAGTGAGATATCCGGGGCGACCGATGAAATCGGTAATTAAGAAAAACGTCGCTATCATATTATATTTCTTCAAAATAGGATAGGCATATTCATAGTTATCCTCATAGCCGTCGTCAAATGTAATGAGGACCGGCTTATCGGGCAGGTCTCCTTCACCGCTCATGTATTGCGAAAATTGCTCCAGCGTGATGGAATGATACCCGTTTTCGCTGAGATACTGAATCTGTTCTTCAAAATTTTCGGGTTTCATTGTCAAAACAGTATGAAATTTGTTGTTAACCTGATGATAATTCAGAACCGGAACGCCTGTTAAATGATAGTTGGTGGAAGCAAAATACCAATACGAAAAGGCTCCCGCCAACACTACGAAAAAGGTTAGGCAAATACCCAACAGCCATGTATAGACTTTTTTCACAAATCTAACTCCCTCTCTCTAAAATCACGTATGTAGCATACCACTTTTACATAAACGTCGCAAGAATCCATATAAAAATAACATTACTGTCATCATATTTATGATAAAAAGCAGGGCTGCAGCAAAATAACAAATTCACTTCATTTTGCCTGCAGCCCCCATTATACATGTTTATGATTTTTTCTATATCTCCGTTTTTATGAATCCGTTGTCCTTCAGCCACGCCGCGTCTTTTTCACACAATGCTCTTTCTAATCGTTTTAAACTTATATTTTCCTCTTTAATAGCAGCGGCGGCACTCGTAATATACCGCGTTTCTTCGTAAATATAATTATCCAACTCCTGATAATCTACCCTGTCCTTCAGAAAAAAACGCATATCTTCGGAATTCTGCAATACGGCCAAATCCCGCTGCCACCGCGTAAAATCTTCTTCTTCCATACAAAAACGCCCCAGCTCGTCCGTATCGATACGTTCTTCCGAACAAACGATGCTTTTCGTATAATCGGCTTCATTAATGCGATCATATACGTGAAGTTCGCGTCTTTCCCCATTCACGAAAACTTCCATCCGGAAAACCTCCCCCCTGCCGTCTGCGGCAGATACTTAAAAGAAAGGCTGCCCGGAGACAGCCCTTCTTTTATTTCATTATAATACCCGCTTTACGCAGCGCCGTAATGACGGGAGTAACGATGATACCGGAAACGACGGCTTCAGGAATACCGTTGACAACAGTAATACCGATCATAATATTAACGACGTTTGCAAAGGGAATTCCGTTCGCTTCCGCATAAGCTCCGCCGATAAGGGCGGTATAGGAGCCGAGAAACATAAGCGTATGCAAAATAGTTGCGGCTACAGCCGTCACTGCAGTCCGCACATATAAAGAAACACCTTTTTCGGTCAGAAATCTGTATACCTCATATGCCGCAAGTCCCAAAAGGACACGCGGCACGATACAGATAAACGCATCGTAAACAATATTCGTCTGCACGGCAAAAAGCATAAGCGCCGCAGGCGCACGCAAGGTCTGAATAAACGAGAAAACACCGAACATGAAACCTACCGTCATGCCGACCCGTCTGCCGCCGGTTAACGCGGCAATAATCGTCGGTATGTGTAAAATAGTGGCATGCATGAATCCAAGCGGTATGAAACCGTATCCGGTAAGTCCCAGAAAAACGGTTACCGCCGTCAGCAATCCCGCCACCGTTAATTGCCGTACATTCATAAAGTTGCGCCGCACGGGCATTTGTGTCGCTTTTTCCATAATCAGTCCTCCGTTCTCGTTCTCTTTATGAGATACAAGTCGTATTTGCATAACGTAAATTCCCCTATCAGCCGGTACACTTCCCTCGGGATAATGCCCATATAAGGTGATACGTGAATTTTATGCTTTGTTCAGTATATCACAATGTCTGCCGTTTGCCAATACAGTTTCAAAAATTTATGAAACCATACACAAAACCCCTGCGGACGCGAGTCTGCAGGGGTTATTCCTATCCTTACGCTTCTACAGGATATACGCTTACTTTACGTTTGTAACGACCGGCACGTTCATACGCAACCTTACCGGCAACCTTGGCAAATAACGTATCATCTTTACCGATACCTACGTTAGTGCCGGGATGGAAGTGCGTACCGCGCTGGCGAACGAGGATATTGCCCGCCTTGCAGACAACGCCGTCATGCAGCTTAACACCGAGACGCTTGGCCTCGCTGTCGCGACCGTTGCGTGTACTGCCCATCCCCTTCTTATGGGCGAAGAGCTGTAGATCGAATTTTAACATTTCGTTCACCTCCCGATTCTTATAAGTGAAGCTCGGCATATTCAGGATATTGCCGCGCTATTTGTTCCAAACCTAAGACCATGGTTCCCAATATGACCCGTATCGCTTCGTTGCCGTTCATCGCAAAAGCGGATAAAAATCCATCTTTCTGCTCATACAGCACTTGATCTTCGTCGCTGTAACGAAGCATACCGAGCAACGCGGTCTGTGCGAGGGCAGACACGGCAGAACAGACAACATCATTTCCCGCTTCATTGTAGTCCGCATGACCGGATACAGTAAAACCGCAAAAATGCTTATGTTTGTCCCGTTTCATATCAATGTGTATCATTACCCTTCAATCTTTTCGATAACAACTTTCGTGAACGGTTGACGATGGCCTTGACGACGACGATAATTGGATTTAGCTTTGTACTTGAAAACAAGGATCTTCTTTTCCTTGCCCTGAGCCACTACTTTCCCCGTAACCTTCGCCCCTTCAACAACGGGGGTACCGATTTTCAGGTTCCCTTCGCTGCCGACCGCCAGAACTTCATCAAATACAACGGCAGCATCAACTTCACTTTCCAGTTTTTCAACGAAAATCGTCGCGCCTTCCCTGACCCGATATTGTTTGCCGCCGGTTTTAATAATAGCGTACACGGTGACACCTCCTCATTACTATACTCGCTGAATACGGCGCCTTGCGGACTTGTATACCTCTTCATGCGGCTTATGCACAGCCACTCTGTATGCTATGACTATTGTATTCTACACGATGAGGCGCTCCTTGTCAACGAAAACCGACAAAGCGCGCCCCGTTTATTCACTTCACCTGAAATATTTACGTAACCCCGCAACAATACTTTCGGCAAACTTTTGCTGCTGACTGTCCGTATTTAATGTTTTTTCTTCTGCAGGATTGGAGATAAAACCCAGTTCCAAAAGTGCCGCAGGCATAGTCGTATGATTCAAAATATAGAAATTAGCCGTTCGCACACCGCGGTCATCAAAATTTGTAACCTTCATGTTTTCGGCATGCAGGGATGCGGCTAACCGCTGTCCTTCCGCAGAACCGCCCGCATAATAAGCTGTGACGCCGCCGGCCTGAGCGCTGTTGCTGGAGTCGATATGAATGGATACGAACACATCGGCGGCAGCAATATTACCGATATTGCAACGGGCCTGAAGTTCTTCCACGGCACCGGCATGCGGGCCGTATACGTCAACATCGGACGTGCGCGTCATCACTGCCGTCGCGCCTTGTGCCGACAGGAGAGACTGCACTTTCCCGGCAATCGCAAAGGTAATGTTCTTTTCCTGGGAAAACGCTCCGACAGCACCGGAATCGGTCCCTCCGTGCCCCGGATCAATACAAATGACCTTGCCTTTCAATCCCCTGGTAAGGGGCCGTCTGTAAACGGGATCGGGCGTCTGCGGTTTAGATACGGGTTCCGTCTTGCCGATTCCCTTGTCGCCTACATTCAGGTGCTTCCACTTATGCCACTGCCTGACCTGTCCGGATTTATCATTAATATCAACGACCACACGGCCGGCAACAGTTCCATTCGAACCGAGTGTAAAGACATTGACATCGTTTGCCGTAACCGTGCGGGGCACCTTAAAAACAACCTGCGTATCAGTCAGTCTTTTAATCAGACTGACTTCGGAAACGACGTTCGGATCGGCTTCATACTTGGTTTGTAAATTGGCGGCCACTGTCGTATCGGGCAAAGATACAGTAACATATTTACCGTTTTTATTAATCAGTACTTCAGGTGTTACTTTTTTATTTACATCCAGTACAGTTCGTACAAAAGGTGTAGCTGCGTCGTTTCGTGTCGCAATGCGGACGGCACTTATTTCAGCTTTCGTCGCGGCCCGGCTTTGAAATACAGGAAAAAGACAAAGCAGCAACAACGGAAGGATCCACAGTTTTTTCATGCCTTCACTCTCCTTCTCCAAACAATGTTTTTTCATTATAGCACATTGCTTTGTCATGAGTAAAACATGAAGAATATCGTTTCCTGTATTTTTAAGCACATTTTCTTTTATATCATATAATATACGGTTTTTCCAAATGGGTAAGCGGCCGTCTTTTGTCCCACAGCGCCAGCACTTCAGGCACGGCATCGGCAACCTCATCGGGCGTAAAACCGTAAGGGCCGATACGGCCTGCACAATAATCGCCTGCGGCGCCATGCAAATAAACGGCCGCACAGGCTGCCGCAGCGATGCTGCCGATACCGTCATGAGCAATCATGGCGGCAATAATACCGCTCAATACATCACCCATACCGCCTGCCGCCATTCCGGCATTACCCGTTTCGTTGACATAGATATTACCGGTTTTAGCGGAGGCGATGAGAGAAGGCGCTCCTTTTAAAACAACTGTCACGGCGTAATCGCGAACAAACTTCATCACCGTACCGATTAAATCTGTTTTGATCTCGGCCGTGGCAAGACCGCTGAGACGGGAAAATTCAAGCAGATGCGGTGTAATAACAGTCCGTCCGCCATGACGGGCAAAGAAATCCGCCTCTTTCCCCCGAAGGGCGTTAAGCGCGTCCGCATCAAGAACAAGCGGACAGGTCGTTTCTGCGGCAACGGCTTCTATAAAACCCGGCAGCTCTTTATCCTTCCCCATTCCCGGTCCCATGACCAACACTGACCAGTCCTTACTTTCGGCGATAATTTCAGCCGCATCGTCTCGGCAAAAATGCAGTCTGTCCCGCCCGCCTACGGGGCGGACCATAATTTCCGGTTCTTTGCCGATGCAATACGGCGCGGCAGCCCCGGGAACGCGTAAAAACACTTTGCCCGCACCACTGCGCACAGCTCCGTGTGCGGTCATGAGGGCCGCACCGACCATATCGCCGCAGCCCGTGACAATACCGATCGTCCCATGTGTGCCTTTATGGCTGTCAGCGCGTCTCGGCGTTACTATCTCCGTTATATCCGCCTCACATAAAAGGTATACGTTATCTTCCGCATTTTCCGTCAACAGGGCCGGCGGTAATCCTATAGAGTCCAGCTCAAGCTTGCCTATGCACGCTTTCCCCGGATAAATAAACTGTCCCCGCTTATAGGAACCGAAGGTAACGGTAAGGTCCGCCATGAGCGGCGATGACGTATCATTTTTTATATCATCGCTTACCGCCCCGGTATCAGTATTAACACCGGTCGGCATGTCGACGGCTATAACTGTACACCCGCCCGCAGCGGCCCGTTCGTTAACAGCCGCGACAACGCGGGCCAGCGGCTCACGCAGGGAACCGCTGAAACCGGTGCCCAGCAGAGCGTCAATAAGGACATCGCAGGCAGCAAGGCGCTTATATAAAAGACGGTCATTTTTTTCGCCTTCATACATCGTCAAGGTACAAGTGCGATTATCACACATCATACGCAGCGTATGTAAATGAGCCTTGCTTTCTTCACTATACTCGGCCGTCGTACCGAAAGAATATACATAAACGCGGCCGCCGGCCGCCAGGATGTGCCGGGCGATAACAAAACCGTCGCCGCCGTTATTTCCTTTGCCGCAAAGGATGAGTACGTCTTTACCGTCCCAGCCGCCGACATAAGCCCCGCCTCTTTCAGCCACCGCCCGGCCCGCATTTTCCATGAGTACGGCAGGCGCTATACTGTATTTTCCGTACATGGCCGTGTTGTCTGTTTGTCGCATTTGAGCGGCACTTTTCAAGGTATACATGCGTTCCTCCTAACTTTCCCAAATCACTTGAGCCACAGCATAATCTCCGTCATGAGAAATTGACAGCGCCGGCGGCCGGGACGACCGGTCCTTCGCCTCACTTGCATAATACCCGTAAAGCTTAAAAAAAGGCGCTCCCCACTGATCATGACATACTTCCACATCTCGCCAGGCCCCCTTGCGGAAGCCCTGCCCCAGTGCTTTAAAAAAAGCCTCTTTAGCCGCGTAATGTCCGGCAAAAGACGCCGCCGCGCTCCTTCCCTTGCTGCGGCAGTAGGCAATTTCCCGAGGTGAAAAAAGGCGCTCCAGCCGTTCGTCGGATTTCTCCACGACTTCAACCATACGGCTGATTTGAACAATATCAATACCTGCAAGCATATATTCCTCCATACAAAAACAACCTGCAACATCAGTTACAGGTCATTACCTTGTATTTACCATTTCTGCATGCGAATACACACGGCCAGCCCCTCCAAAAGGACACGGAATGTCCTGAACGATACAGTCATATCGGGATACATATTTTGAGTCACCCTGTAAGACACGGTTACCGTCTTTGCCTGATAATCGTACAGAAATCCGTGCAAATTGGATTCAAAGGTAAACTTTTTCGCCGGTACCTCAAAACGGGGCGGTTTTTCCGTATCCAGGCCGCGGATCATCTTGTCAAGAAGAACCGTCTTCGGCAATTCACTTTGTAATATTTCCTCCGTAAAATTATCGAGTACAGACATGAAAACTCCTATCCTTCATCAAAGAAATGATCATGAATGGAACGGACGGCGTTATCAACATGCTCTTCCGCAATAAGGCAGGTAATGCTGATTTCGGACGTGGAAATGATTTCAATATTAATGCCGTTATCCGCCATGAGGCCGAACATGCTGGCCGCAATACCGGGATGACCGGCCATACCCGCACCGACAACGGAAACTTTCCCCATATTCTGGTCGATAAGTACGTCTTCAATATTCATATCGCCCTGCATAGCGGTAAGGACATCCCGTACGAGCGCAGCATCGTCACGACTGACGGTAAAGGTAATATCCGTCACGCCTTCATTGGCATAACGGACACTCTGCACGATCATATCAACGTCAATATTACGATCCGCCAGTCCGGAGAAAATACGATACGCATGTCCCGGTTTATTGGGAACGCCCAGAATCGTCACCTTGGCCACATTTTTATCTTCCGCCACACCGCGGATCAAATACTGCTTAACTTCCATGGAATAATCCTCCTGTATCATCGTACCGGCCGCTTCGGAAAAAGTCGAGCGTACGTGAATAGGCACATTAAAACGGCTGCCCATTTCAACGGCACGCGGCTGCATGACGCCGGCGCCGAGCTTCGCCATTTCCAGCATTTCACCGTACGTAATTTCTTCCATCTTGCGGGCATTCGGAACGACGCGGGGATCCGATGTATAAATACCGTCTACATCCGTATATATTTCGCACGCATCCGCATTGACGGCGCCGGCGACGGCAACCGCCGTCGTATCGGAGCCGCCGCGGCCGAGAGTCGTTATGTCCCCGTCATCGGTCATCCCCTGGAAGCCTGCCACAATGACAATATTTCCTTCATCCAGTGCTTCTGTAACGCGATCCGCATTAATTTCCAAAATACGGCCCTTATTAAAGGCATTACTCGTAACAATACCGGCCTGAGCGCCTGTAAAGGACACGGCTTTGTGGCCGGCTTCCTTAAAGGCCATTGCCATCAGGGCAATGGAAATCTGTTCACCCGTCGAAAGCAGCATGTCCATTTCCCGTCCGTACGGCTTGGACGTGACTTGCCGTGCCAATGATACAAGTTCATCCGTCGTATCGCCCATAGCGGAAACGACAAGAACGACTTTATCATCTTCCTGCATGCCCTGCAGGACACGCCGTACAACAGTACGCATTTTATCGGGCGTAGCGACAGAACTGCCGCCGAACTTCTTAACGATCAATGCCAACTTGATTCCCTCGCTTTACGATATTACTGTGTTTTTCAGTGCTCCGCGCACACTATCCTACAGCAAGATACTGCTAGAAGCATAATAGCATGCCCCTCTTCAAAAGTAAAGAGAAGGCCGCCTTAAAACCGCGGATTTATGCTGTTTTCTCTCCGGACACTTCGCCGAAACACGATATTCCGCCGCTCGGCTTTGTCTTTATGACTGCACTCCATACACATATATACTCCGGAGAAATTATATGCCGTCGGGATAGTATAAATATTTTCCGTAAATTTGTTATTTATTTCACTCACTGTATATTGTATAATAATAGCATACCCGCATGAATATACTCCATATATCCGGAATACCTCTTGGCCGCAACTGCCCGTTTACAAAGGAGGAATTTCAATGAAAGGCATACCTGAGGAAATTAACAATTTATATGATACGCTTTATGCTCTCCGCAAAGAAGTAATGCATGACGGCGAGGCAATATTTTCAAAATGGCTGCCTCGGATTGAGCGGCGTCCCTTCCGCTTCAGCGCGCTTAACCTGGCCTACTATCTTGCCGTTCGCTGTCATGATTTGCGGCCGCTGCAAGAACAGCTCCTGCCTTTCGGCCTGTCTTCGCTGGGCCGCAGTGAGGCGCGGACAATGGCGAATCTGGACGCCGTCATGGCCACGTTAGGGCGTTTGTGCGGCAAAGATGATAAACTGATAGATTATCCGACATCAAAATGGTTCTTTCACGGCAACCGGCTTTTAGCACACAACACAGGACTCATATTCGGCAATCAAGCGGCGCATTACACCCATATTATGGTTACGCTGCCTACCGAAGCGGCAGCGGACTATGCGCTGGTCCGCGATCTGCTGCTTAACGGAACCGATACGGTCCGTATCAATTGCGCCCATGATAATCAAGTCGTTTGGTTCGCCATGCTCGATAACCTGAAACGGGCTAAAAAGGAAACTAACCGAAATTGCCGTGTTTATATGGATTTGGCGGGGCCCAAAATTCGTATCTCACAAGTTCTTTTCACAGGCGATACGGACAGGTTGATGAACGGGGACACGTTTTTTCTCGCCAAAAACAACATCAGCGACTATCCTGCAGACATAAAAGGGAATCCGGTCCTTACCTGCAGTATTCCCGTCGTCTTCTCCTCTTTGAAAAAAGGAGATCCCGTCCTCATCGATGACGGCAAGGTTTCGGCTATCGTCTCGAAGCTTACGGAACAAGGCGCCTATCTGACGGTTACGGCGACAAAAGAAAAAGGGTTCCGCATAAAGAATAATAAGAGCCTTAACTTCCCCAATACGTACTTGGATATAACGCCGCTTACGGACAAAGACCTGTCCGATCTGGATTTTATAATCAAATATGCCGATTCTGTCGGCTATTCTTTCGTTCGCAACGCGGATGACATCAAACTGCTGCAATACGAGCTGCAAAAGCGGCTCGGCAAAAAAGCCTCTTCTCTCGCCATTATCGGTAAAGTTGAAACGAAAGACAGTGCGAAAAACCTGCCGGAAATTATAATGCAGGCTGCGTCCAAACAGCCTTTCGGAGTTATGATTGCCCGCGGCGATTTAGCTGTTGAAGCGGGGTATCACAGACTTTCAGAACTGCAGGAGGAAATCCTCTGGATCTGTGAAGCCGCCCATATCCCGGTAATTTGGGCTACACAGGTATTGGAAACGATGGTAAAAACGGGCATGCCGACACGGGCCGAAATTACGGATGCCGCCATGAGCGCCCGGGCCGAATGTGTCATGCTCAACAAAGGGCCGCATATCGTTAAAGCCGTAGCGGCCTTGACGGATATCCTCTTCCGCATGAAACAGCACCAGTACAAAAAGACGTCACAGTTAAGAGCGCTCGGCATTGCCGTCGATACGGTCAGGAAAGAACTGCAGGAATAACTATACTAAAAAACGGTAGGAGGCAGACCTCTTACCGTTTCTTTTTACAAAGGATGAGTAATCATTAAGCCGAGTTTTGTTCTGCTTGCGCAGCGGTAATCATCTATCTAGACAGACCGTTACCGGCCTGTTCGAGCGACACAACCCGGAAGATCAGCGGGCCGCTTCATCCCTTCCCTATTCGGTCTTGCTCCGGATGGGGTTTACCTAGCCGATAAGTTACCTTATCGCTGGTGCGCTCTTACCGCACCGTTCCACCCTTACCACTTGCGTGGCGGTACACATTTCTGTGGCACTGTCCCTGAAGTCGCCTTCGCCGGACGTTATCCGGCATCCTGCCCTGCGGAGCTCGGACTTTCCTCCAATACTGCCGTACTGGCGATTACCTTTCATACTCATCGTGTACAATCATACGCCATAGGCCGGTCCCCGTCAAGGCGCTTCAGCGGCAGGCGCGGCGAAGCTCCGCCACTGCCGCGGCTATATCGGGCTGCGAAACGACAGCGCTGATCATGGCAAAAGAGCGAAATCCTTCTTTATAGAGCTCGCCTATATTATCTCTGCCAATGCCGCCGATCGTAACAACGGGCAAGGCAAAATGAAGGGCAAACGCTTTTTCCTCCGGGCTTACGACCTTACCGGCATCCGCTTTAGATGCGGTCGGATACATAGGACCGAAGCCGACATAATCGGCACCGTCGGCCAGAGCGCCTTTCATTTCGGCAATCGTATTCGTTGACAGTCCGATAAAAATGTCCTCGCCGGCAAGAGCGCGCACAAGCGGTACAGGCGCATCGTCCTGCCCGACATGAATCCCGTCGGCACCGCAGGCCACGGCAATATCGGCGGAATCATTCATAATAAACGTAGCGCCGTATTCTTCGCACATAGACGCAATCTCTTTGGCTTCCCCATATTTTTCACGCCATGTTTTATGTTTTTCCCTGTATTGAATAATTCTCACGCCTGCATCCAGCAGTTCCTTTGCGACTTCCCTGTTCTTACGTCCGAGAGAAAACTCTTCTCCCATAATAACATAAACAGGATCTTCCGCTAAACGACGTACATGTTCTTCTTTTGTCATATGCCGCTCTCCTTATATATAAGATATAAAGTCCTTACTCGTCGAATCTACAATAAAGTCAACATGCCAATTTTTTTCTCCGCCTGCTGCGGAGAGAATGCGCTGCAATTCAAATACCACGGGAAATTCCGTGCCGTAATGGCCGCCGTCAACTAAAAGTATACCTTCTTTTTCGGCTTCCTGCGCATCGTGATATTTCATATCACCGGTAACAAACATATCCGCGCCGGCCGCTGCGGCCTCTGCCATGAATGAAGTGCCGGCGCCGCCGCATAAGGCCACCTTTCTGATCGCCGCTTCAGTAACGGCGCCGCCATATGCCAGGACGGGACGATTCAGTTTATTTTTCACAAACACCAAGGCCTCCGCCGCTTTCATCGCTTTGCGGAACACGCCTACACGCCCCATGGCGGCCGATGTGCCCTCGGCGCCGAGAGGGCGGACATCTTCAAGTTCCAAAATATGAGCTAGGACATCATTGACGCCGCCAACGGCACTGTCCAGATTGGTATGGGCGCAGTAAACGCTCAGTCCATGGGAAAGCAGCGAGGCGAACATGCGGCCGTCATATGTATCTGTCCGCAACGCCTTAAGTCCCGAAAAAATGACGGGATGATGGCTGATAATGGCATCAAACCCGTTATCAACAGCATAGGCGACATTTTCCGCCGTCACATCAAGAGTCAGTAAGACGGAAGCAATATCTTTGTCCGGTTCCCCTACGAGAAGCCCCGGATTATCCCACGCTTCTTTCAAGCCTAGAGGTGCTACCCGTTCCATTTCCGCAATTATCTCTTTAAAGTGCACTGCCATTTTCGTTCCTCCCATTCTTTAAGCTCTTTTGCCAGACGGTCCGTAAGCTCCGCTTCTCCCGTCCGGCTATGCATGAAACCTTTATAGATTTCGGTCTTTTTCCGTATAACGGCCTCAATCAGCTCTATTAAAAGAGGGTCCTTTTTTTCCCAGTTCCGCGGCCCCGTTTCAAGCTGCCACTTTTCCAGGACTTCCCGTTTCTCCTTACAAATTTTCATAATCTGATAGAGCCGTCCGTCTTCCTTGACAAGCCGTTCCTCTTCTATATAAAAACCCTGCCGGACAACATATTCCCGCAGCGCGGCACTGTCACTCTGCGGCTGTAAAATGATAAACTGCAAACTGTCCCGCACGGCGGGAGACGATTCGAGGATATGGATTATACGCTTACCGCCCATACCGCATATCAACGCGCCCGTCGTTTCCCCGCCGTCAAGACCTTGCAGGCCGTCGGCAAGGCGGCAATCGATCCGTTCGTTCAGGCCGGCCCGGGCAACGTGGGTCCGCGCGGACGCAAGCGGTCCCGCCATCACATCGCTGGCAACGGCAAACGGGCAAATGCCCTTTTCACAAAGCCAGACGGGAAGATAAGCGTGATCCGTACCGATATCGGCCACCGTCGCTCCTTTCGGCACGAGAGAAGCGATTGTCCGAAGCCGTTCAGATAGTTTCATCATTTCTCCTCACTTCATTGCATTTTTACAAAAAAAGCTATTTCGCAAGATCGCGAAATAGCTTTGCGCACTTTCTGGTGGGCCTACTTGGGTTCGAACCAAGGACCAACCGGTTATGAGCCGGTGGCTCTACCGCTGAGCTATAGGCCCGGTAGGCAAGGCCTGTAAACCCTGCCTAATCATTATACGATAAGTCACTTTACCCAGTCAAGGAAAGCCTTTATAACGGCAGTCCGCCAAAGGCCGTCGCCGTTAATCCCGCAGGCCGGGGAAAATCCCCGACAACGTCTAAATATACCCTCGCTTACAAAGGCTGACATATATACCGTCACCGATGATAATGTGATCCAGAACGGGTATTTCCATTATCCGTCCCGCTTCGGCAATGTAGTGTGTAACCCTGATATCATCCTTTGAAGGCTCGGGATCGCCCGAAGGGTGATTGTGCATAAGCACAATGGCCGCCGCATTGTATTCCAGCGCATAGCGGAACACTTCCCTTGATTTGGCAAAGCTTGCGTTAATTGTACCTACAGTTAAATCACGAATGGCAATGAGTTTATTCTTTGACGATAAGTACATAGCGGAAAATTTTTCCTGTCTGAGGCAGCGCATATCTTCCATTACATAAGAGGCAATCGTTTCGGGGCTGCTGAAATCGGGAGCATTCTTTTTAATCCGCTGCCGCGCTATCCGTCTTCCCAATTCAACGGCAGCGCATACGGTCACGGCTTTATCCGTGCCGATACCGCGCAGGCCGCACAAGGCATGCACATCCGTTTCGCCGAGATAATACACATTTTCTTCCGGTAATGTCTGCAGAATATGTCGTGCCACATCCAAAACAGATTCCCCTTTTGTCCCCGTCCGCAGGAGAATGGCCAGTAAATCCTGATCCGTCACTCCCTGAGGCCCTGCGGCCAAAAACTTTTCGCGCGGCTTTTCGCATGAAGCCATATGGCGTACGGCTGTCGTCATACGGTAATACCCGCGTCACGCATTAGACGATACACGGCGCATAAGGGCAGGCCGACGACATTAGCATAATCTCCGTCAATTCTTTCCACAAATACTGCGCCTTTACCCTGAATACCGTAAGCGCCGGCCTTATCCATAGGCTCTCCCGACGCTACATAGGCACTTATTTCCTCTTCTCCGAGAGTCCGAAAGGTGACGATCGTCTTCTCTACACGCCTGTAAACGACGTCCCCCTTCTGCAGCGCAACTCCCGTATAGACAGCATGGCTCCTGCCGGAAAGCTCGGCAAGCATGCGCACTGCTTCCGCCTCATGACGGGGCTTTCCTAAAATCTTTCCGTCCGCCGCAACTACCGTATCGGCACCGAGAACCCAGTGATCCGGGTAACGGAGGGCAACGGAGGCCGCCTTGCCGGCAGCCTGTATATCAACAAACTTCTCGGGATTATCACGCCCTGGTACGTCTTCGGCATACGTACCGGGAATGACTTCACACGCTACGCCTATTTGCGCCAGCAGTTCTTTGCGCCGCGGCGAATTTGATGCCAAAATCAGCATAGGATCCTCCTACACGCGTCTGTAAATAAAGACGGCTCCTAAAATACCGATAATGCTGAGAAGATTCGGGGCAAAATGAATTCCGAATGACAATTCCAGAATATACAAATTAAGCCGGACATTTTGAATATTAAAAATTTCGTAATGTTTCGTTAAAGCCGGCATAATACTGACTATATTAAGGCTCGACAAGACATCACCGATAATGCCGCCCAAAATGCCGCCCGCAACGAGAAATAAAATTAAAAATAGTGCACCCTTACTGCCTGCCGCTTTCATCAACTTTCCTCCTGTCATTAACACTTTTTCATTATACAGGTAATAAAGCGGTACATCAATATAAAAAGAATGCCCTCCATCGTAGAGAAAGGCATTCCTTTCAAACCGATCTTACCCTTTTTTCTGCACTTTGGCCCACGTATCACGCAAGCCGACGATACGGTTGACAACGAGTTTCTTTGCCGTCGTGTCCTCATCAATGACAAAATAGCCCTGCCGCAAAAACTGGAACCTGTCTCCCGCTTTAAAATCGGCCAGCCCCGCCTCACCTTTTCCCTGCGTAACAACGAGACTGTCGGAATTCAGCCGGCTGAGAAAATCGTCTTCATCGTCGTCCCCTTCCGGCTTCAATAAGGAATCATAGAGGCGGCACTCCAGATCTACCGCATCTTTCGCGTTAACCCAATGCAGCGTCCCCTTGACTTTACGGGTCGCATTAGCGCCGCTGCCGCTTTTACTTTCAAGATCGCAGGAACAACGAAGTTCTGTAATCCTGCCGGCGTCGTCTTTGACAACTTCATCACATGTAATGATATAGGCATATTTCAGCCGCACTTCTCTGCCGGGCGCAAGGCGGAAGAATTTCTTTACCGGTTCTTCCATAAAATCGCCCCGTTCAATATAAATCTCGTTGCTGAAAGTCATGTCGCGCATGCCCATTGCTTCATTTTCCCGGTTATTATCCGCACGGATGACTTCCGTCCGATCTGCGGGATAATTCGTCAGGACAACTTTGATCGGATCAAGTACAGCCATGTAGCGCGGCGCTTTCAACTTTAAATCTTCACGAATGCAGTATTCGAGAAATGCCGGATCGACCGTACTGTCCGCCTTAGCCACACCGATGCGGTCACAGAAGTCGCGAACGGCTTCAGGCGTATAACCGCGACGGCGAATACCGGCAATGGTCGGCATGCGGGGATCATCCCAGCCGCTGACAACTCCTTTTTCGACAAGAAGCCGCAGTTTCCGCTTGCTCATGACCATGTTTGCCACATTCAACCGTGCGAATTCGATCTGCTGAGGCGTCTGATCTTCCGGATCATCCCATTCATCAACAACCCAATTGTAAAGAGGCCTGTGATCTTCAAATTCGAGCGTGCAAATAGAGTGCGTGATTCGTTCAATTGCATCTTCCAAGGGATGGGCGAAATCATAGACGGGGTAAATGCACCACCTATCGCCCGTACGATGGTGAGACGCATGAATAATCCGATACAGGACGGGATCACGCATATTTATATTGGGACTGGCCATATCTATTTTTGCACGCAGGACCTTTTCCCCGTCGCCGTACTTGCCGGCCTTCATCTCTTCAAAAAGCCGTAAGTTTTCTTCTACGGAGCGACTGCGATACGGACTGTCTTTGCCGGGTTCATTAAAATTACCCCGGTAAGAGCGAATTTCATCACCTGTTAAGTCATCTACATAGGCTTTCCCTTTTTTAATGAGCTTTACAGCCTGATTATAAAAAAGATCGAAATAATCCGATGCAAAATAGAGGCGATCTTCCCAGGAAAAGCCCAGCCACGCAACGTCACGCTTGATGGACTCAACATATTCGACGTCTTCCTTCGACGGATTCGTATCGTCGAAACGCAGGTTTGTAAGACCGTTATACTTTTTACCGATGCCGAAATTGAGGCAAATCGACTTGGCATGGCCCAGATGAAGATACCCGTTCGGTTCCGGCGGAAATCGGGTGTGCACACGTTTTCCGTACTTGCCTGTCTCATTATCCTTATCAATAACGGCTTCAATAAAATTTTTTGTATTTTCCCGGTCCATAAGGAGTCTCCTTCTCACAATTAGTGATTTGATTGTATCATAAATAACGCGCTCCTACCAGTAGGCACAAAAACAGCCGCTTTTTTCGGAATATCCTGTGCTATAATTAAAATATTATGAGAGTCAGGAGTTGATATCATGGAAATAAAAAAATTAGTCACCTTTGAAGATGCAGGTTTTGAACAGTGGGGTGTTATTTCTGAGGACGGTGCCGGCGTATACAGTGCCGTTTCCCTGGAAGAAGCGTTCTTCACACCCTTGCCGGAAACGTTGGAAGAATTCATCAATCAGGAAACGGAAGGGCTTCTCGCCTTGGCAGACAGTCTTGAAGCAAATGAAAAAACCGGCGCCGTTCCGGCAAAACCGCTGCATACCGTACATATACTGACACCGCTCCGCAACAGGACGCGCAACATTCTTTGTGTCGGCAAGAACTACGGTGAACACATCATCGAATTCGATAAAACGATTGAGGCGGAAGCTCCCGACTATCCTATTTTCTTTACGAAAGCGGCAACGTCGGTCATAGGGCCGGATGACACTATAGACCTGCATGAACGGGTCACCTCCGAAGTGGATTATGAAGGCGAATTGGCCGTTATTCTCGGCAAGTCGGGCGCCGATATCTCCGAAAGCGAAGCTATGGACTATGTTTACGGCTTCACCATTTTAAATGACGTAACCGCGCGGGATCTGCAACGCGATCACAAACAATGGTTCCACGGCAAGAGCCTTGATACGTTCTGCCCGATCGGGCCGTGCATACTGCTTCGTGACGCCGCACCGGCTACATTTGATATCGTGACCAAAGTAAACGGTGAAATCCGCCAGGACGGTAACACCGGTGAATTCATTTTTTCCGTTCCCCGCCTTATTACCGAACTTTCCAAGGGCTCTACCTTACTTGCGGGAGACATCATTGCAACCGGTACGCCTGCCGGTGTCGGTATCGGCTTCAATCCGCCGAAATACTTAAAGAGCGGCGATATCGTGGAAATTTCGATTCCCCCTATCGGCACACTCTCGAATACGGTTAAATAATCCATAAAAAGACTGTAACATAACAGCCCTTTTAAACTAAAATAACGGACATTGGATTATATTTGAGCTCTTTTGCAAATGTCGGGGTGTGGCTACCCGGCAAGTCTTTCCCGGCATCAATCACGGTAGCGATCGATGCCTTTTTTACTTACCAACAGGATACGGGCGCAAAAGGGAAAATAAGAAAACATTGGTTATCTGTTCTTTCCATGAAGTAAAACGATATAAAGAAGTTTTTAAGAAAGAAAGGATCTACATAATTAGCAGTAGGCATATGAGATCGGCTCCTTTCTCCAGGAATTAGCCACTCTTATGGTAAAATATGCGAGCCTCATATGCTTTTGCTTTGCAAAAAAAAGACTGCAGTAGTCAGCATGATATGTCCTCCCAACATTTATTATAGAACCTTAAAAATTCACACAGTCACAGGGGCTTGTTGTTAAGTACATCAAAAAAAAGAAACAGACCAAGATAGCATGAATTCCTGTGAGCTCAATATCTTGGTCTATTCTATATTGAACAGGAGCCGTAACAGAACACGGTAACATCTCATTCTGCTACAGCCCTGTTTATTTACCGCTCTGCGAATAAGGATAAAGAATTACATTTTCCTTATCATATTCAGCCAAATAAATATTTTCTATTTTATATCCTTGTGCCGCCGTTTTTTCCCGGAGCCATGCTTTATCCTTATGAATAAGCTCAAGAGCGTCATCATTGACGAGCCCGTCAGCAATGACGGGATAACGGTTATCCAGATCGTCATACTTCATGATCGTCAGCTGCCCGTTCTGCTCTAATACGGCTTTATAAACCTCTTCAATATGCCATATATCGGCCATGCGCAGTTTCAGATGAAGGTCATGTGCATTCAGTCCCGAACGCATACATTCATCAGTAAGGATTTTCCCGTGGTTAATGACGACCTGCGGGTCACCGTCAATCAAACGCTTTATAAAATTACTGTTTCCCTTAGCGTATTTCAGCAACATCACCAAAATAGTCCAGGCGATGAGAATCAGGAGGAATTGCAGGATACCGACAGCATCGTTATATATAACACCGCCGATAATGCCGCCGAGAACATAATTTTGCACTTGATCCAAAGCCGATGCGGGAGCAAGATTTCCTTTGCCCATAATATTTATCTGAAAAATAATGACCAAAAGGCCTAAGCCCAACTTGGCGAATATTATATAATGTACAAGCATTGAAGCCTCCTATTTATCATTAACTTTGATATTGACGTCAATCATATAAATACGCGTAACCTTATAAGCTGTCTGATTATCCGTAAAATCTACTGAAAAATAATCTCTATCCCCCGTTTTTACGATCATACTGTTTTTTAAACGTAACGAATTAACAAGCAAGCTTTCTTTAGGCACATCCATATTATAGGCGAAGTTACCGAGAAAAGCGGTCATCCGCGACATATCTTCCGTTGACTGCCTGGTTTGCGAATATTCCTGCCAATTGGCGCCTAAAAGAAATACACCTGTAAGGAAAAGGATAACACTTAAATCTCTGTACTTCGTCTGAAAACGATTACACATATATTTGCCGCCGACAATCAGCCAAGCAATTAACACCAAGGCAATGAGAACGTACTGCAACATATGATCAATATGCGATTGCCCCTCTACAAAAGAATAAGTATAAAACTGCATGATAACTCCTTATTATATACAGGATAAAATTATAAATGAGCCTGTTACGGTAACTTAATCTGTTCCAACAAGACTTAACCGCAGTATAAATTGCTGCAACCGGCCCTTTACAGAGTACAAGGGCCTTCTATAAACATAATTTTCTCATAAATACTCTCTTCATGAGATTCTATTTTACCTGATTATCCGTACTGATAAACCTTGCGTTTCTGCCAAAAAAACACGAACGCCATGCAGGCACCGCAGAAATCTGCGGCGGGCGTCGCCATAAAAACGCCGTCAACACCGAAAACGCGCGGCAGGATATAAAGAAAGCCGAGCAGAAAGAGCATAGTGTGGCAGAACGAGAGCAGCGCGGATGTGCGTCCGTCGCCGAGAGCCGTAAAGAAGGACGATCCGTAAGTCTTAAACCCGACAAAGAGAAAACCTGCGGCATAAATGCGGAAGCCGTATACAGCCAGTTCATACACCCGTGAACCTGCAGGGACAAAAACACTCGTAACGGGTACGGCAATAAGGATGCTGAGTGCCGTCGTAAACAGGGCAAAAGCGCCGATCAGCTTGAGGCTGCGGCGAAAAATTCCGCGCAGCTCCGCCATATCCTTACGCCCATAGCAGAAGCTCGTCAATGCCGCAACCCCCTCCGCATAACCGAGATATACGGCGGCAAACAACTCCGCCATATATTGCGTGATGGAAATAGCGGCAACACCCTCCGCTCCGGCAAGACGCATCATCGTATTATTTATTACGATGATAACAACGCTCATGGAAAGCTGAGTCACCATTTCACTGGCACCGTTTCCCATTGCCATGAGAACGGCACGCGGACGCCAGGCAGGCCGGGTGAGGCGAAGTATCCTGTGCTGTTGCGTAGTGAAATACCAAATACCGACAAAAGCGGAAACAGAGTAGCCGATCCCCGTAGCAACTGCCGCTCCCGAAAGCCCCCATTCAAATACGAAAAGAGTAACATAGTCCAGAACGATGTTCACGATCCCGCCGATGAGCGAAGAAAGCAGCGCAAGCCGCGGCTGCCCCGCCGTAACAAGGAAGATATCAAGAATAAGGCCTGCCATGGTGAACGGAGTCGCCAGAAAAAGCGGGACTGCATATGCCGCACAAAACGGGTAAAGCACGTCATCCGCACCAAGGCCGTATAGAAGAGGATGAAAAAAAGCAGTCCCAAAACGGCAAGTAATGTACTGAGTACAACACAGACAGCGACAAGAAGCGAGAAATTCTGCAGGGCACACCGATGCTTCTCCGCACCCAACTGTGCAGCAACAAGCGCACTCCCTCCCGTGCCAAGCATCGTGCCAGTGAAATCGTCAGCAAAATTAAAGGAAATACAATATTAACTGCCGAAATACCGTTTGTTCCGATAGCATGTGCAACAAAGATACCGTCGATAATAAAGTTCATATTCATAAAAAGTTGCGAAATAATCATCGGGACGGCAAATGCAAGCAGTGTACGATAAGAAATCGGCTGTTTAAGATAACGCAAGGTACATCTCCTTATATATTTTTGTATCTCATAGTATCACAGAAAAACGATAAAAAAGCAATCTTCTGCCGTGTTATATCAATATACGTTTTTCATATAGCCGCAATATCCTGCAGGGAGCTTCCTTTTTTCCGACAATTCCGTTTTTTTCGAATTGCCGCCGCCCACCCCTGCAATCGGGTGATTTCAAAATATTCCCCCGAGCATATGGAAATACCCGTTCTTTTATTACATATCATCAGTTTATGAGGATCATGTTTCAATTCATCTTATCTTAATCTGTGTAAGGACGCAAACACAGTATACTTTTTTTCAAAAAAACCGGGGCCACAAACGATTGGCACTGGTTTTCCCATTTGATAACGTTTCAAACGATGTTATTCATGACTTTCCGGTTCGCCATGCCGCAAAGTACTGTGTTTATATCCATAAATGGCATAAATAACGGTACCGACAACGGACCAGCCTACGAAAAGTTCCAGCGTATGGATCGAAAGGTGTGCAAAGATAAACGCGCAGAAGATAAAGCCTAAAGGCGCAATGACATATACTGCCGGGCAGCAGAACCCACGCGGAATGCGGGGATAGATTTTACGCAACACGATAATCCCCACACAGGAGCAGAGAAAGGCGAAAATCGTACCGGCACTGCATGCCTCCGCCACAATATGAATGGGTGTAAAGCCTGCCACGAGGGAAACAATGATACCGATGATAATTTGGATTCTGTAAGGCGTACGGTATTTCTCGTGTACCTTATAAAGGCTGTTGGGAATAAGACCGTCACGGCTCATCGAATACAGAGCCCTGCTCTGGGCAAAAAGCATATTCAGCACAACGGTGGACAAACCGCAGAGCGCCCCCGTGCCGATAAGAGCCGAGCCCGCACGCATCCCGATGTATTCAAGAACATACGATGCGGGAGCCGCCGTATCGAGCTGTTCGTACGGAACGACGCCGGTCATAGCCGCGCAGACGGCAATATACAAAACCGTACAAATCGCCAGCGCGGAAATAATGCCGACAGGCATGTCGTGCGTCGGATTTTTTGTTTCTTCAGCCGCCGTAGAGAGGGCGTCAAAACCCAGGTACGCAAAGAAAAGGACTGCCGTACCGGCAACAACGCCGTCCCAGCCGTAAGGCAAAAAGGGTTGCCAGTTCAGGGGATCAATATGCGGCCCCGCAAAAAAGAGAAACGCAAAAATAGTAACAATCTTTACTACAACAAGCGCTCTGTTTACCCTTGCGCCTTCACGAACACCGAGGATAAGACAAAGCGTCGCCAGAAGGACGATAGCGAAAGCAGGTAAATTGATGATGCCGCCGTCGGCGGGCACGGCCGTCAAGGCTTTGGGCAATTCAATGCCGCAGGAATGGAGGATACCTACAAAGTAAGCGGACCACCCGCCCGCCACGGCACTGGCACCTACAGAATATTCAAGAATAAGGCTCCAGCCTACCCACCAGCCGAAATATTCACCGAGTGACGCATATGCATATGTATACGAGCTGCCCGATACAGGCAAAAAAGTGGCCAGTTCGGAATATGTCAAGCAGACAAAAGCACAGGTAACGGCCGCCAGAATAAAGGATACCATCAACCCGGGGCCGGCATATTTGGCTGCACCGATACCGGTGAGAACAAAAATACCCGTACCTATGATAATTCCTAAACCCATGATAGTAATGTCAAATGCCCCGAGTACTCTGTTCAACTTCTTATCCTGTGTATGTCGGATCAAATCCTGATATGGCTTACGTTGCAGAATATCCACCTTAACCAACTCCTTTTAAATCGTTTTACTATATAAAACAACAAAACCTCCATCCTGACGGGAAGGAGGTTTCGTTATTCAACTGATAATGGCGGACTAAGCTTCAGTTTTAGAACTTACTGCTGTCTTCCAAATAAGACCGATAATGAAACCTGCCACGGCAAAGCAAAGCCAGCTCATGCCGAGATCGTGCAAAGGCACTGTATTATTGAAAAATACGTCAATGCTTCCCAATGAAAATTTAGCGGTCTGCAACCCTGTAACGACGGCCGGGATAATAGTCAGCCCGATTGTCCATGCATATACGCACTGACGTCCGCCGAAAAATTTGTGGAGGAAAGTAAGTATAACCAGGGCGACAACAATCGGGTAGATAAACATCAGTACGGGAATAGCCGCACTGATAATCGTCTTTAACCCGAACATAGCGACACAGAAGGAAATAATCGAAAAAACGGCCGCATACGCCTTATACCCCATCCCGCCGATAAGTTGCTGAAAATATGTCGCACAAGACGTAATTAATCCGATACTGGTGGAAAGGCAGGCAAGTAACACGATAACCGCCAGGAGCATTGCCCCTACTTCACCGAAAAGGATTTTTGCGCTGAGAGAAAGCACGGGTGCGCCTGTATCCTGCATACCAATGGCGGTAACGCTGTCAGCACCGATTTTAGCGATAAAGATATAGACAAATGCCAAACAGCCGACCGCTACAACGCCTGCTTTAAATACGTCACGCGTAACTTCGCTCGGCGTAGTTGCGCCCGCTTCTCTTACGAACTCAACAACCAGAATGGCGAATACAAGGGATGCTATAGCATCCATGGTGTTGTAACCGTCAAGGATACCCTGGACCATAGCCAAAGTAGTGGTACCGTACTGAGGGTCGGCGGCAAGAGGAACACCTAGCGGCGTAATGAAAGATTTTGCAATAAGTGCCAATATAGTAACTAGGAGACAGGGAGTCAGGATTTTGCCGATACGGTCGACAAGCTTCGACGGGGTTGCGGAAAGCCAATAAGAAATAACAAAAAAGATAACAAGGAAGATCGTCATATGAAGGTCGGATCCACCGTCATGTAGGAAGGGACGAACGGCAATTTCATAAGAAACGCTGCCCGTACGCGGCGTAGCGAAAAACGGTCCGATTGTCAAATACGATAATACCGTAAAAAAGAGACCGAATTTCGGGGTAACGCGGCCAGCCAGTTCCTGCAAATTCTCACAGCCCGAATAGCCGATGGCCAGGACACCGGCAAGAGGCAGTCCGACACCGGTAACGATGAAGCCCAAAACGGACCACCATACATTTGCGCCTGCATGCTGTCCCATTGCCGCCGGGAAAATAAGATTCCCCGCTCCGAAAAAGAGGGCAAACAACATGAGGCCGACTGCAATAAATCGTTTACTGTCTTTTTGATTCTCATTCATTGTAAATCACGCTCCGTTCCAAAGAATGGTCGTCTTTACCGGGCAGTAAAGGTACGACTTTACCTAGAAAAGCACAAGTCTGCAAAGTTCTCCGTTGCGCAGAAAAATACTTTAATATTGGTGACATTATATCATAATACTATTTTTTATTCATCATCTTAACCCTGTCTCTTATACCCATCTCCGAGCCCACGAGACGGAGCTACATCTCGTAT
>OWIL01000473.1_pt1 | contig 26649 bp, 16 predicted proteins | sample 1732871 | NCBI WGS metagenome assembly OWIL01 (sample SAMN05065763, study PRJEB22554) | human gut metagenome | biome: ENVO:2100002; feature: ENVO:00000062; material: ENVO:00002003 | host: Homo sapiens | place: USA
TACACCTATTAAGTCGTCGGCAGCGTCAGATGTGTATAAGAGACAGGTTTATTAGCTGCTAATCTCTTTACAATATCTGCTCAAAAGTGGTTTACGCCTGAGGCGGAGAAACAAGTGGATGCTCTTTTGAGCCAGGTAGTAGAAGGAAACTACAAGAATAATCGCTATCCTCTACTCCGTAAGCCCTTAATGGAACTTCCTTTAGGCAGTATCAAACCTAAAGGCTGGTTGCACGAAATGCTGGTTCGTCAGAAAAATGGCGCCAGTGGTCAGATGGATGTTCTTTACCCTTCGGTTATGGGCAAACGCAATGGTTGGTTAGGTGGTGATGGAGACCAGTGGGAACGCGGTCCATACTGGATAGACGGTCTACTTCCTTTGGCGTATATACTGGATGATGATGTCTTGAAAGCCAAAGTGCAACCTTGGATAGAATGGGCTTTGCAGAGCCAGCGTGAGGACGGATTCTTCGGTCCTGAAAAAGATTATCCGGGAGAGCCTGGACTGCAACGTGATAACTCGCAAGACTGGTGGCCGCGTATGGTCGTGCTGAAAATCCTACAGCAGTATTATTCGGCAACGAACGATAAGAGAGTCGTCGCTTTTATGACAAAATATTTCCGTTATCAACTGAATACCTTGCCGCAAAAACCTTTAGGACACTGGAGCAGTTGGGCAGAATTCCGTGCTTGTGACAATTTGCAAGCTGTATATTGGCTTTATAATCTTACGGGGGAGGATTTTTTGCTTGAATTGGGGCATTTGCTGCACCGGCAGAGTTTCAGTTTCATAGATATGGTAGATAGGGGAGACTTGCGCAGAACCTGCACTATACACTGTGTTAATTTGGCACAAGGCATCAAAGAACCGATTATTTATTATCAGCAAGATACCGACCGGAAATATATTGATGCTGTCAAGGAAGGCTTTCGAGATATTCGCCGGTTCCATGGACAGCCGCAAGGCATGTATGGAGGCGATGAGGCTTTGCATGGAAACAATCCTACACAAGGCTCGGAGTTGTGTTCGGCCGTAGAGTTGATGTACTCGCTGGAAAAAATGGTGGAGATTACAGGAGACATAGACTTTGCCGACCATTTGGAACGCATTGCTTTTAATGCTTTACCAGCCCAAATATCCGATGACTTTATGACTAAGCAATATTTCCAGCAACCGAATCAGGTGATGGTAACACGCCATCGTCGCAACTTCGACCAGGATCATGAAGGGACAGACCTTGCTTTTGGCACTCTGACTGGATACCCATGTTGTTTTTCGAATATGCACCAAGGTTGGCCAAAATTTACACAGCACCTATGGTATGCCACACCTGATAACGGCATTGCAGCCATTGTCTATTCTCCGTCGGAAGTAACAGCCAATGTGGGTGATAATGTACCGGTGGTTATCAGTGAAGATACTTACTATCCGATGGATCATCAGATAACTTTTACCATTAAAGAGGTGAGAAATAAGGTGAAACAAGTGAAATTTCCATTTCACCTGCGTGTTCCGAAGTGGTGCAAGCAAGCTGAAATACGGGTAAATGGAAAGATGGAGCAAACTGTCAAAGGTGGGAAAATAGCTATCGTAGACCGTATATGGAAGCGGAATGATAAGATTGAACTGTATCTGCCCATGGAGGTCTTTACTAGCACTTGGTATGAAAACGCAGTATCTATTGAAAGAGGTCCGTTGGTATATGCCCTGAAAATGGAAGAAAATTGGGAAAAGAAAGAGTTTAAGGATAGTTGGTATGGTTCTTATTATTATCAGGTGACTTCTTCGGATCCATGGAACTACGGATTGGTGGATTTTGACCGTAACAGAATGAACGAGGTGGCCCAAGTAAGTATCAATAGCCAAAAACAGCAATTGGACTTTCCTTGGAATCAGGAAAATGCACCGGTTGAAATAAAGATGAAGGCTCGTCTTATCCCTACTTGGACAGTATATAATGAAATGGCAGGGCCCCAGCCTTTCTCTTTCTGTGGCAGTGCCGAAGGAGGAGAACAAGAAATCACGCTGATACCCTACGGTTGTACAACCCTGCGTATTTCAGAATTTCCAGTTGTTGGGAAATGATGTTTCCGAGGTATGGGGGGAACGGTGTGTTTGTTTTGTGACAAACTTGTTTCAGAATTCTGCCATGTCCGGAATGTGGACGGTTATGTCACGGATTTATAGTTGGCTTTTAACCTTACTGTCTATTTTTGCAATCGTTTTTAATAGGGTTTATATATTATAAAGAAGACTCCTGCGACGGAGTGAAAAACAAGTCGAACAATTTAATGCCGTAGAAAAAAGATGAAAAATTCCAAGAAAGCACTCCTCTGCCTATTGTCATGCGCCTTGGCAGTAACCGGATGCAAGACACAGAAAGAACCGGCTGTAGCAGACAACGAAATGCTGGTCAGATCTACACAAACACTTGATTCCTTATATGCTCACTATTCCGCACCGGGCACTTGTCTGTTGCGTGAGAATTATCCTTCGGACGTGGAAGGCTATACCGCTACTTATCTGGCTTCCGAGGAACAGAAGAACCGTCCCAATCTCTACTCTTATTTGTGGCCTTATTCCGGTACCTTCTCCGCAGTGAATGCGTTGATGGAGGCCACTAAAGATAACAAGAAAGATTTCGGGAACTATCAGAAGTTGCTTGATGAGAAGGTGCTTCCGGGACTTGCTGAATATTTCGATACTCGTCGTATGCCCGAAGCGTATGCTTCTTACATCAAGGACGCTCCGTTGTCCGACCGCTTTTACGATGACAACGTGTGGCTCGGCATTGACTTCACAGACGTCTATCTGATGACTAGCCAAGAGAACTATCTGCAGAGCGCCAAGCTTATCTGGAAGTTTATAGAAAGCGGTATGGACGATTGTTTGGGAGGAGGTATCTATTGGTGCGAACAGAAGAAGGAATCAAAGAACACTTGTTCCAACGCCCCTGGTTCCGTCTTTGCCCTGAAACTTTTCAAGGCTACGCAAGACAGCTCCTATTTTGAGAAAGGGAAGAGTTTGTACGAGTGGACTAAAGCAACATTGCAGGACACAACAGACTGCCTTTACTTCGACAACATGCGTTTGGACGGTGAGATAGGACGTGCCAAATTTGCCTATAACAGCGGTCAGATGATGCAGTCGGCTGCTTTGCTCTATCAGCTTACCGGTAATGGGCAGTATCTGAAGGATGCGCAAGCGATTGCTGCCGCTTGCCATAATTATTTCTTCATGGAATTCACCCCCGGACAGGGAGAACCGTTCCGTATGCTGAAGAAGGGCGATGTGTGGTTCACCGCCGTTATGTTGCGTGGTTTTATAGAGCTCTATCAGGTGGACGGTAACAAGGTTTATCTTGATTCCTTTGCCCGCAGTCTGGACTATGCTTGGACGCATGCCCGTGAAGATAACGGCCTTTTCAATACTGATTTCACCGGCAAGAGCTGCGACAATCGTAAATGGCTGCTGACACAAGCCGCCATGGTAGAGATGTACGCGCGTTTGGCCGTGTTCGCTAATCAGTCTTTATAATTAAAACGAATCAGACCAAATGAAAAAGAGAAACATTACCTTGTGCGCTGTTGCCATGCTCTGTATGCAAGGCTATGCTAAGGCAGACACTTTTACCCTGAAAGGTGACAACACTTGTGTGGAGAACTATGCTCAGATGACTGCTGCTTACAAGAGCAATCGTCCAAAAATGAAGAAACGCCTTTTCACCTCAAAAGCGGTGGAAGCTGAGATTCTTCGCGTGAAGAAACTGCTTACCAATCCTAAGTTGGCGTGGATGTTTGAGAATTGCTTTCCTAATACGCTTGACACTACTGTACACTTTCGCATGCTGGACGGTAAACCCGATACTTTTGTTTATACCGGTGACATCCATGCTATGTGGCTGCGTGACTCCGGTGCGCAGGTGTGGCCATATGTGCAGTTAGCTAACAATGATGCGCAATTGAAAGAGATGCTCGAAGGTGTCATTCGCCGTCAGTTCCTTTGCATCAACATTGATCCGTACGCCAATGCTTTCAACGACGGACCTACGGGTGGCAACTGGATGACTGACTTGACAGATATGAAGCCCGAACTGCACGAGCGCAAATGGGAGATAGACTCTCTTTGTTACCCGCTTCGTCTGGCTTACCAGTATTGGAAAGTAACTGGTGACAGCAGTATCTTCGACGGTGAATGGATGAAGGCAATTACTGCTATCCTGAAGACTTTCAAGGAACAGCAGCGTAAGGACGGTGTAGGCCCTTACCGTTTCCAACGTAAGACGGAACGTGCTCTTGATACGCTGAATAACGACGGCTTGGGTGCTCCGGTCAAACCGGTGGGACTGATTGTTTCCGCTTTCCGCCCATCGGACGATGCCACTACGCTTCAGTACCTGGTCCCTTCCAACTTTTTCGCTGTCTCTTCTTTGAGAAAGGCTGCTGAAATTCTGACGGAAGTAAACAAGGAAACATCCTTGGCCAAAGAATGCACCGATTTGGCAGCCGAAGTGGAGGCAGCCCTGAAGAAATATGCCACTTACAATCATCCTGAGTTTGGGACAATCTATGCATTTGAAGTAGATGGATTCGGCAATCATCTGTTAATGGACGATGCCAATGTACCCAGCCTTCTTGCTATGCCTTATTTGGGTGATGTGGACGTAAACGATCCTATCTATCAGAATACACGCCGCTTTGTGTGGAGTGGCAGCAACCCTTACTTTTTTAAAGGTAAAGCCGGTGAAGGTATCGGAGGTCCGCACATTGGTTATGATATGGTATGGCCTATGAGTATCATGATGAAGGCATTCACCAGCCAGAATGATGAGGAGATAAAGATTTGTATCAAAATGCTGATGGATACGGATGCCGGTACGGGATTCATGCACGAGTCTTTCCACAAGGATGACCCCACTAACTTTACCCGTGCATGGTTTGCTTGGCAGAACACGCTGTTTGGAGAATTGATTCTGAAATTAGTGAACGAGGGTAAAGTGGATTTGCTGAACAGCTTGTAAAAATAGGAATTATTTAAAATCAATAAAGTGCGCTGGAAGGAGGATTAGGATACAAATTGCATGAATTGGTTGTTCGTTGGTATTATTTGTGTTCTTTTCCTTTTTTTATCGTGATTTATTATAATGTTTAATCTTAAAGAATATGAAAAAGAATCGAGTGTACACAGTAAATTCATTGCTGGCTCGGATAAGTGGGAACTATAAGTTCTGGCTTATTGCCTTGCCTGCTGTGACTATGCTGGCGCAGGCTCCTGCGGTTTATGCACATGCGGAGACTATTACTGTGGTGCAGCAAAACAATGCCACGGTGAGAGGTTCCGTTAAGGATGCCACAGGTGAAAGCCTGATTGGAGTGAGTGTTACTGTTAAGGGTAAAGAAGGTGTGGGTACCATTACAGATGTGGATGGAAACTATTCCATTGTTTGTAGTGCCCAAGATGTTCTCGTCTTTTCCTATGTGGGATATGCCACTCAGGAAATTGCTGTGAAAAATCAAAAACAATTGAATGTTGTCTTAAAGGAGGATACCAAGGTGCTGGATGAAGTTATTGTCATCGGTTATGGTACTACTACCCGCAAGAGTGCCGTAGGTGCTGTAGACCAGGTAAAGGCTTCCATGATCGAAGACCGTCCCGTGGCTAACATGACAGATGCTTTGCAAGGGGCTGCGCCCAACGTGGTTATCCAGCAGCGCAGTAGCAATCCTAATGATCGTAAGACTAACTTTAATATCCGTGGTATCAGCACTGTGAATGACAATAGTCCGCTTTTTGTCATAGACGGATTGGTAGCTGATGGCGGTAGTTTCGATAAATTGAATCCCAATGATATTGAGAACATTTCCATCTTGAAAGATGCCGGTACAGCTGCTATTTATGGTTCACGTTCTTCCAATGGTGTAGTTTTGGTTACTACTAAGAAAGGTAAGAAGAACCAGCGTGCGACAGTTCGGTTAAGTGGTATGATGGGATGGCAGAATCCGGATATCTTGTTTTCTCCGGTGAAAGGCTATCAGAACGCTACTTTGCGCAATTTAGCTGCCACCAATGCTGGAGAGGCTCCTTTGTATACACCCGATCAAATCCGTGACCTGGCTGCCCATCAAAATGAAGAAAGCTGGTTTTTTGATCAGATAGTCCGCACAGCCTTACAGCAGAATTACAATCTAAGCGTATCTGGAGGTAGTGATAAAACTACTTACATGGTGTCCATGGGTTATTATGACCAGGAAAGTAATTATGTGGGCAACAGTGATTTTGGCGTGCAGCGTTATAATTTTCGTACCAATGTTAGCACGGAAGTGGGACGTTTGAAACTGAATGCTATTTTGGCTTATACACGTAATAATAGTGTAAGTACCACCGGTGGGAGTTTGGAAGTGGATGCCGCCCGTGTACCTACTTATTATTATTACAAAATGAAATCGGAAGATGGAAGATATTTGTTAAATGATGTATTGACTGAATTTAACCCATTGGGAGCATTGGAAGCTGGTGGCCGTAACAAGTATCGTAACAATTATCTGAACGCTAATGTCAATGCTGAATTCCGGCTTATTGACGGATTGAAGTTGCGTGGAGTGTTGGGTGCGGATGTGATAAACGACATGCGTTCTACCCGCAATTTGGGCGTATCCTATTACTTGAATGAAGAGGCTACCGAACCACGTCCAGTGAAAGATACTGACTATCGGACCAGTAACTGGAATCATACGGCTTACCTTATTAATAGCCAACTTTTGTTGGATTACAACAAGACATTCGGTAAACACAATGTCAGCGGGCTTTTTGGAGTAACCAATGAATCGTTTACTTCGTCTAGCAATGAGATTGAGAAGAAGGGGGTAGATCCCGACTTGGGTATCGGTACAGACATTACCAATAGTACTGTGGGAAACATCACAGGAAAAACATTTGTAGATGAATCCAACCGTACCAGTCTGACTTCTCTGTTGGGACGTGTGGGGTATTCTTACGCTGACAGATATTATACAGAATTCAGCTTCCGTTATGACGCTTCTTCCAAGTTTCATAAAGACTACCGATGGGGTTTCTTCCCCTCTGTTTCATTAGGCTGGCGTTTGAGCGAGGAGAACTTTATGCAGGCTTACAAGGAACGTGTGGGTGACTTGAAACTGCGTACTTCTTTTGGTATCTTGGGTAACCAGTCTATTGGTACTTATGACCGTTTTACTGTTTACGAACTGTACAACAACTCTTACGCATATAATAACCAGACAGTATCAGGCGCAGGTTTTAAGTTAGGTAAGGATAATTTGACTTGGGAAAAGACCAAAACCTTCAACGTGGGTGTAGACGCTTCGTTCTTCAATAACGCTTTGAATGTGACGTTCGACTATTTCTACAAGCGTACGAGCGACATTTTAATGAAGCCCCTTGTGCCTTCGGTATTCGGTACGGATATGGCGATGGACAACATTGGTGAGATGCAGAATCAAGGTTGGGACCTCTCTATCAACTATCGTTTGAAAACGGGAGCCGCAAATCATAACTTCAACTTCAATCTTGGTGACTCTTGGAATGAAGTGCTGAAGTACCCTGGTCACGAAAGAATCTCACAAATAGAGGAGTTGAGCCGTATCACCCGTGAAGGATGTCCGTTGGAGTCTTACTACGGTTACAAGATGGACGGCTTTTTCCAAAGCTACGAGGAGATTGAGGCATCGGCTATTCCTGTAGGTGGAAAGGTACAGCCGGGTGACGTGAAGTTTGTAGACCGTAACGAAGATGGTGTCATCGACTCGAAGGATAAGTTTATCTTGGGTAATGCCTTCCCTCGTCTTACTTTCGGTTTCAACTACAATGTAGAATGGAAAGGATTCGATTTCGGTATGTTCTGGCAGGGTGTGGGCAAGCGTGACATGATGCTTCGTGGTGAATTGATTGAACCGTTCCACGCCAATTACTCTTATAATATCTATAAGCATCAACTGGATTTCTGGACTCCTACCAACACCGATGCACGTTGGCCGAGACTTACTGCTCCGGGTTCTACTTCCAACAGAAACAACTACGGAAACGGACAAGGTTCCGACCTATTCTTGATGGATGGAAAATACCTGCGTCTGAAGAACTTGCAGATTGGTTACACATTCCCTAAAACATGGAGCCGCAAGGTGGGTATGGAAAAGGCACGTATCTATGTCAACGGACAAAACTTGCTGACTTTCAGTAATAACTCGTTTATTGACCCTGAATCTTCTGAGTTCGACTCTAAGATGGGTAATAGTGGCGCCAATTCTGGTAGAAACTACCCGACGCTCCGTTACTATGGTTTCGGTATAGACATTGAATTCTAAAAACAACAGATAACTATGAGACTAAGAAAATATATAGCTTTTGCCGGAATGGCTGTTCTGATGCTTTGCAGTTGCAACGAGATGGAGAACGCACCGACAAACAAATTTACGGATAACTCTTATTGGACTTCCACCACCAAAGCCCAGTATGTGGTGAACATGGCTTACAGCCAGATGTACAATGCAGGCCGTATGTGGAGCGATGAAAGTTTGAGTGACAATGCTTACGACGGTCGCAGTGTGGACGACCAACGTGCCATTCGCAAAGGTATGGCTACTCCCTCGCTCGACATCTTCAAGAATGAATGGAAAGACCTTTACGGAGGCATAAAGACCTGCCACGTGTTCCTTGAAAAGGTGGATCTGGTACCCAACATGGACGCATCTGTTAAAGCACGTATGATTGCCGAGATACGCTATATCCGTGCAAGCCTCTACTTCCGTCTGACTAACCTTTATGGTGCAGTACCTTTCTTTACGGAGGACATCACGCTGGAAGAATCGCGGAGTGTAAGTCGTACAGACCGCGAAACCATTATCAGCTTCATTCACCAAGAATTGGAAGACATCAAGGATGCGCTTCCCACTCGCGACCAATTGCCCGAAGAAGACAAGGGCAAAATTACTAAAGGTGCCGTTTGTGCTTTGCAGGCTCGTGTCTACTTGATGGATAGCGACTGGAACAATGTGATGCTTTATTGCGACAATCTGATGAACAAACAGGGCGAATATGGTACTTATGCCTTATTTCCTGATTATGCCGGGCTTTTTGATGAAGCCAATGAGTATAATGAAGAGATTATCATGGACCGTTCTTATGTACCCAATTTGATTACTTGGGGTGAGATGGTAGACATGATTCCTTTGTCAAGAGGCGGACGTGCCGTGAACCGTGTGCCGCAGCAATCGTTGGTAGACACTTATCTGATGCTTAGTGGAAAGACTATCAGTGAAGCCGGGACAGATTATAACCCTGCTTATCCTTACGACAACCGTGACCCACGTCTCACCGCTACTATCATTTATGATGGCTATGACTGGAGTGGCAATGTGGACGATGGCAGTAAAGACGTAGTCATCAACATTCGTCCGGGTTCGGGAACCGATGCCTACGATGGTGGTGGAAACGGCACTTCTACCGGTTATTTCACCCGTAAGTATTATAATCCGCAGGCTCCCGGTGACCAGAATTCCGGTATGAATATCATCACTATGCGCTATGCTGACATCTTGCTGATGTATGCTGAGGCTGTTCACGAAACAAGCGGTATGACTGAAGAGGTATGGAACAAGACCATCCGTCCCATCCGCGAACGTGCCGGATTTACTGCCGATGCAGCCTTGAACTTTCCTGCCGGAAAGAGCAAGGAAGAGATGAGGCAGATTATTCGCGACGAACGTCGTGTAGAAATGGCGATGGAAGGTTTGCGCTGGTATGATATTAAGCGTTGGAAGGCTGGTAACGAATACTTGTCGGGCAAGGTGCGCGGTGCAAGCTTCGTGGACGAGAACAAGCTTGACACTCGCAAGTTCGAAGAGGCAAGAGATTATCTTTGGGCAGTTCCTATCAGTGAAATCAATTTGAATCCCAATCTGGCGCCTAACAATCCGGGATATGGAAATTAACGTGTATCTAAACTCATTAAAAACAATAGAACAATGAAAACAATATTCTCAACAATAGCTCTTTTTTCGGCAGTCCTCTTTGCTACGTCTTGTACGGAAGACATGGAATACAAGGATTCCAAAGTTTCCTCAGTAAATCAGTTGTATGAACCCACTGACGGCAAGGAAGTAGTCTTGCAATCGTCGGCCAGCGCCAGCCTGTTCTTTGAATGGGAGTCGGCCAAGGCTGAAGATAGCGGTGCCCCTCTTTATGAAGTGGTATTCGATAAAGAAGGTGGAGATTTTTCTAAGCCTATTTACAAAGTGCTTTCTGACAATGGCGGTTCTTTGAGCTATGCTACCATCAGCCACAAGACATTGAACAAGGTTGGTGCGGCTGCCGGATTGAACAGTGGTGAGACGGGTACACTTGTTTGGACAGTAATGGCTTCCAGAGGTTTGAATTCTGTAATGGCAAAGGAAAGCAAGAAGCTCACCATCACTCGCTTGGTGGGATTTGAAGAGATTCCGGCACAGCTTTACTTGACCGGAAGTGCTACTGAAGGTGGTATGGATGCTTCTAAGGCTGTGGCGTGTGCTTCACCCGAAAAGGATAAGTTCGAAGTCTTTACGAAGTTGGAAGGCGGAAAGACTTACAAACTGGTAGATAGAGCAGCCGAAGGTGCCAAGGTGTTTTATATCAATGGCAATAAGATTATGGAAGGCGAAGGCGAGACAACCGTAGAAAAGACGGGAGTTTACCGCATTGAGATGGATTTCTCCATTGCATCTGTAACCGTCAGGGAAGTAAGTAAGATGGAATTCTACTTCTGTCCGAGTGGTGCCGCAACTTTTGAATTGCCTTATGTTGGAAACGGTGTGTTCTGCGGTCAGGATAAAATTGAGTTCAAGCAAGAAGGATGGGGGCGCGACCAACGCTATAAGTTCTTGATGACTTATGCTGATGGTAGTATACAGTATTGGGGAACCAAGAATACTACAGACTCTAATCCTGGTGCGGCTACTCCCGAAGATCCTTATTTCTACATTATGGAGACTCCTGATAACCAATGGGATCAGAAGTGGAAACTGAACAATGAATTCGATGGTGCGGCCGATGGCCACAATCCGGGTGCCATCACCAAGATTAGTGTGATATTCAATGTGGAGAACTATACTCATAAAGTGGAATTGGCCAACTAATTTAAGGAGAGATTATGAAAAAAATATTATTTTGTCTGCCCCTGCTTCTTTTGGCACTTCAATCGTGCGAGATAGAAGATGAGTATATGTATGATAAGGGGCTTTACACCATAGATTGGGATGCGGCTGCCGACAGCAGTTCTGTGACCCTGATAGATCGTTTCTGGAATACGGAAGAGAATTATTTCAACTACGGGAATGACGGTTCAATCAAGGATTTCCATTATTGGCCGCAGGCTCATGCTATGGATGTGATGATAGATGCTTACAATCGTACCGGAGATAGCAAGTACAGCGACTTGTTCGACAAATGGTATGTCGGTATCAAGGCAAAGAACGGTGGCAGTTATTGGAACAACTTTTATGATGATATGGAGTGGATTGCTCTCACCATGATTCGCTTGTACGAAGTTACTGATGAAAACAAGTATCTGGAAACTTCTCAAGAGATGTGGAATGAAATCAAGACCGGTTGGAACGATTACGCAGGTGGTGGCATTGCTTGGACTCACGACCGGCTATGGAGCAAAAATGCTTGTTCCAACGGTCCTGCTGCTTTGATTGCTGCTCGTCTTTACCGTATTAACGGGAATCAGGAGGATTTGGATTGGGCTGTCAATATTTATAAATGGGAGCGTGAAAATTTATTTAACCCTGCTACCGGCGCCATCTATGATAATGTGAACGGTGAAACGGGTGAGTTGAGTACACTTTCTCTTTCTTATAACCAAGGTACATTCTTGGGTGCTGCTTACGAACTGTATAAGATCACAGGAGAAGAGTCCTATTTGAAAGATGCTCGTAAGGCTGCCAATTTCGGTATCAGTAATAGCAGCATGATAGATACTGGAAACAATTTACTTCGTGATGAAGGCGATGGTGACGGAGGTTTGTTTAAGGGTATTTTCATGCGTTATTATGTGCAGTTGATTATGGAACCGAATTTGGACCCCATATATAAGAAGAAATTCATCACTTTCTTTAACAATAATGCTGAAATCTTGTGGCGAAAGGGAATCAATAAACTTGATTTGCTGTATAATACTAACTGGGCAATGAACAATAGCGGTAACAACCATTTGACTACGCAGACAAGTGGTTGTACTTTGATTGAAGCCAAAGCTCTCTTTGAAAAGAGCCTGAAATAAGTTAGCAATTAAAAGTGTGTCGAAACTCAATCTGGTTATTGGGTTTCGGCACATTTTTTTTTAGAGCCAGTTTTAATTGGCAGTTATTTTGGAAATAATGTTTTTAGAGACAACAGTTTTTTATATAAAATAAACACAAAAGATGAAACAGAATCAATATTTATTTCTACTGTTCGCCCTGATTGTTCTGACGGGCTGTGGCGGTACGCAGAAGAAATTAACCGAATATGTCAATCCTTTCTTGGGTACGGCTACTTTGTGGGAGCCTGAGGACTTAGGGTATACGCGCAAAATAAAGTCACGTACATGGGGTGCGGAAACTTATCCGGGTGCTACCTTGCCCAACGCAATGGTGCAGCTCAGCCCCGTTACACAGTTTCGTAGCGGTGCGGGCTATCAATATGAGGACACTGTGATTTATGGTTTTTCACATACTGCTAAAGGGCATTGGAACTTGTTGCATGTCCCCATGTTGCCAGTGGTGGGAACTATCGCTCCGGGTAATTATTGCTCCGGGTTTAGTCACGAGAAGGAATCTGCGCATCCGGGGTATTACCAAGTTTATCTGGAACGCTATAAAGTGAACGCCGAGTTGACCAGTACCTTGCGTTGTGCCTACCATAAATATACTTTCGGCAAGGGCGACGATAAGTCATTATTGGTAGACATCCGCCGTTCTAATAATGATGTCCGTGATTGGAAGATTGAGAAGGTTGACGATAATACGTTCACGGGTTATCAAGATGGCGATGGTAAAATCTACTTTTACGCTAAGACCAACTATAAAATAGGCCAAGTGGAAATGGTAAAAGACGACAAACATGAGGTGGCTGTGCTGCGTTTTATCGACAGCAAAGGTGTTGAACCTTTGGAAGTGAAGGCTGGTTTCTCGTTTGTGAGTATAGAGAATGCTCAAATGAATTTGAAGGCCGAAATGTTGAACAAAAGTTTTGCACAAGTGGCAGAAGAAGCCGATGCGGCTTGGGAAGCACTCCTCTCCAAGATTCAAGTTGCAGGTGGCACGGAACGTGAAAAGAGATTGTTTTATTCTACTTTCTTCCATGCTTTTAAATGGCCGGCTTTGCGTAGCGATGTGAATCATGAATATACTGATGTCCGTGGCGAAGTAGTGAATAACGGCTTCCACTATTACACTGACCCTTCTTTTTGGGACGATTATCGCAACAAACTGGTACTCATAGGTATGATTTCTCCCGATGTGACTACTGACATCATTAGGTCTATTATTGACAAAGGCGAGAAGCGTGACGGCTACATGCCCACCTTCTTCCATGGTGATCACGCTTCCACTTTTATTTCTGGTTCTTGGTTGCGTGGTTTGCATGATTTCGATCTGGAGCGTGCTTATAAGTTGATTCTGAAAAATGCTACGGTGCCCGGTAAAGGAGGACGTCGCTATTTGGATGAGTATATGGAGCGAGGTTGGATTGCTGAAAAAGACACAGTGAATGTACCCACATGGGACGAATACAAAGGGGCTGTGACCAAGACCCAGGAATATGCTTACGATGACTATGCCGTAGCCTTGGTAGCCAAGGAGCTGGGAGATGAAGCCAACTACAAGCTGATGATGGAACGCTCCAACAACTACAAGACGCTATTCGACCCCTCTACCGGCTTTTGGAGAGGTAAGATTGACGATGGTAGCTGGATTCAGGATTTCGATCCGTATTATCCCTATTACCAGTACATGTACCGTGAGGCCAATGCATGGAACGCCCTCTTCTTCGCCCCCCACGACCCCGAAGGCATGATTAAGCTCTATCCCAGTAAAGAGGCGGTGGAGGCTAAACTGGATTCCTTATTCAGCGAACCGTGGAGAGGTTACGAGGCCCACAACCTGACCGGATTCATCGGAAACTATTGTCACGGAAACCAGCCGGGACACAGCATTCCTTACACCTATTATTTCATAGACAAACAAGAGAAAGCCCAATGCATTCTCGACAGCCTGATGAACCACTACTATGACATGGGTGCCGACAAGCTGGCTTATGCAGGGATGGATGATGCCGGCGAGATGTCTTCGTGGTATGTGCTCAATGCTATTGGACTTTACACTTATTCGCCTGCCGATCCTGAATATATTGTTACTGTTCCCTTGTTCGATAAAGTGACGTTCAATCTGAATGGTCGTCCCTTTACGATTGTGAAGAAAGGAAGCGGCAAGAAGATTATTGACATTACTTATGACGGTAAAAAGATTGACGGTTACTTTATCACCCATGACCAACTGAGGGAGGGCAAGGAACTGGTGATTACTACGGAATAGATAAACAATGGAGTTATGAAAAGAAATATACTGCTTCTATTCACATTCTTTGCTTGCATTACTGTACAAGGGCAGACTCCGGTTCGTTTGGTTGATCTGAGGAGCGAACATCTTGACAGACCTATAGGTTTGGATAATCCCGTTCCACGCCTTTCTTGGCGGATGGAAGATGGTAGGCAGGGAGCTGTGCAGACTTCCTGGCGGATTGTGGTAGACGAAGACTCGTTGAATGTGGTCAATGGCTGTGGCAGGATGTGGGATAGTGGAAAGAACGATTCCCGTAATCAGCTTGTGGCCTATGCGGGCAAAAAACTGCAGCCTTTCACTAGATATTATTGGAAAGTAATCTGCAGCGACATGGAATATAAGGAGACTGCTTCTCCTGTCTCTTACTTTGAAACGGGCATGATGGGGATGCAACATTGGCAAGGTGCTTGGATTGGCGATGGCAAGGATATTCATTATGGGCCTGCCCCTTACTTCCGAAAAGAGTTCAAGACCGGCAAAAAGGTAAAGTCAGCGCGTGCTTATATTGCCGCTGCTGGACTATATGAGCTTTACATCAATGGCGAGAAGATAGGAGACCACTGCCTTGCCCCTCTCTATACCCGCTTTGATCGCCGCAACTTGTATGTGGCTTATGATGTGACTTCACAATTACAGAATGGTGACAACGCTATTGGCGTACTTTTGGGTAACGGCTGGTATAACCATCAATCCAAAGCAGTGTGGGACTTCGACCGTGCCCCTTGGCGCAACCGTCCCACTTTCTGTCTGGACTTGCGCATTACCTACACCGATGGAAGCGTGGAGACTATTCCCACCGATCTCAGTTGGCGGACAGCGTCGGGTGCAATCACTTTTAATAGTATCTATACTGGCGAGCACTACGATGCACGTCTGGAGCAGAAAGGATGGAGCACTCCGGAATTCGATGATTCCAAGTGGCGCGGAGTAGCCTATCGGAGTGTACCTTCTTCCAATGTCACTGCCCAGCAAGTACATCCCATCCGTAATGTAAAGATTTTCCCCGCCGTCTCTTTCCGCAAAGTGGACGAGAAAACATACATCTATGATTTCGGGCAAAATATGTCCGGTGTGACTTGTATTCATGTTTCGGGTGAACGGGGAACGGAGGTCAGAATCAAACATGGCGAACGCTTACATCCAAATGGCCGCCTCGATCTCTCGAACATTGATGTCTACTTTCGAGGCGATAAGGAGAAAGACCCTTTTCAGACGGACATTCTCATTCTGAGTGGAGAAGAGGATGAGTTCATGCCCCGATTTAATTACAAGGGATTTCGTTATGTGGAGGTAGTGGCAGATAAGCCTATTGAGCTTGACCAAAACAGCTTGATTGCTTACTTCATGCACAGTGATGTGCCGGCAGTAGGTAGCTTGGAATCTTCGAGCCCACTGATAGGCAAGCTGCTCCATGCTGCCAATCACTCTTACCTTTCCAATCTGATGGGCTACCCCACCGATTGCCCTCAGCGCGAGAAGAACGGTTGGACTGGTGACGGTCATTTTGCCATTGAGGCAGCATTTTATAACTTTGATGGAATTACCGTTTACGAAAAATGGTTGGCCGACCATCGTGACGAACAGCAGCCCAACGGAGTGCTGCCCGATATTATTCCAACTGGTGGATGGGGATATGGTACAGACAACGGGCTGGACTGGACTAGTACTATTGCCATCATCCCTTGGAATATCTACCTCTTCTACGGTGATAGCAAGCCCTTGAGCGATTGTTACGAGAGCATCAAACGTTATGTGGATTATGTGGAGCGTATCTCTAACAATCATCTCACTACGTGGGGGCGCGGAGACTGGGTGCCGGTGAAGTCAAAATCCAATAAAGAGCTGACTTCCTCGGTCTACTTTTATGTAGATACCAAGATTTTGGCCGCTGCTGCCAAACTCTTCGGCAAACAGGCCGATTACGAATATTATAATGCCTTGTCGGAGGAGATAAAGCAAGCTGTCAATGATAAGTTCCTGAATCGAGAAACAGGCATCTATGCCGAAGGTTCACAAACCGAATTGAGTGTTCCCTTGCAATGGAAGATTGTGCCCGAAGAGTTGATAGGAAAAGTGGCAGCTAACTTGGCACATAAGGTAGAGGAGGACGGTTTTCACTTGGATGTGGGTGTATTAGGAGCTAAAGCTATTCTGAATGCACTCAGCGAAAATGGTTATGCTGAAACAGCTTATAAGGTGGCTGTACAGGACACTTATCCTTCATGGGGTTGGTGGATGGTGAACGGTGCCACTACGCTGCTCGAGAACTGGGATTTGCAGGCTACTCGTGACATCTCGGACAATCATATGATGTTCGGTGAAATAGGTGCTTGGTTCTACAAGGGGCTGGGAGGTATTTTCCCTGATCCCGTGCAACCTGGTTTTCAAAACATTCTGCTCCGTCCCCATTTCATAAAGGGATTGAAACGGTTTGAAGCTCGTCATCGGTCGCCTTACGGTGAAATTGTTTCTCGCTGGGAATGGAAAGGGAAATGTGTGCATTATGAAGTTACAGTGCCCGCTAACAGTACAGCTACACTCACTTTACCTGACAAGGCCGAGAATGTACGGGTGGTGGAACTGGCGGCAGGAAGATATGAGTTTATTGTAAAGTGACCCTGTACTTTTCATTTATGCTTGCAAATATGTAATTAGCGGGTTTGCCACGTTGTTGTGGCATAACTCGCTAATTTTTATAGTCGGTATGTTAAGGGATGGCTTTTTCATTCTTATAGCCTGATCTTTCCCTCCAACCGTATATCTTCCGATGAAGCCCCTATCAGCAGCTTCACCGTTCCGGGTTCTACAACGAACATCTGCTTTCCTTCGTTCCAATAGCCGAGCTCTTCTTTGGGCACGGTAAGCGTCACTTTCCGGGTTTCGCCGGCCTTGATGGGGATACGCCTGAAGGCGCGCAACTGCTTGGAAGGACGTTCCACTTTGGATTCCGGATAGCTGGCATAGAGCTGCACGACTTCTTCCCCGTCGCGTCCGCTGGTATTCTTCACTGATACCGTCACGCGGATGTTCTTCTTGTCTTGCTTGAAGGATTCAATCTTCTCGTATGCAAAGTCGGAATAGCTCAGACCATAGCCGAAAGGATAGAGCACCGGGCCCTGGTGGTACATATACGTGCGTCCGTTGCGGATGTCGTAGTCCATTATGTCGGGTAGGTCAGTGATGTCTTTCACCCACGTCTGTACGGTACGTCCGGCTGGATTCACCTTGCCGAAGAGTACGTCGGCCAGTCCGTTGCCCTGCTCCTGACTGCAGTGGGTGATGTGGACGATGGCAGGCACGTGCTCCTGGCTCCAGTTGATGGTGTAGGGGAAGCTGCTGACGAGCACCAGTATGGTATTGGGATTGGCCTTGAGCACCAGCTTCACCAAGTCTTCATCGGGCAGCATCAGCGATTTGCGGTCCACGGCTTCGCGGCCGTCACTGGGGACGGGAGAGAACTTCCAGTCCGCACGCGTGCCGTAAGGATGGTTTCCTACACACACGATGGCAACGTCGGCGGCTGCAGCAGCCTTTTCTGCCTGGCCCATGCGGTTGTCTTCGGCGTGGATGATTTCGGTTCCTTCTTTCACAGCATTGCGTATGCCACTCAGAATCGTTGTTTCGTAAGGCGGGGTACCACTATACCAATCTTGCACGATTTTGTCCGAATACGGGCCTATAACGGCTATTTTACGCAGCTTTCCGGCATCGAGTGGCAGGAGTTTTTTGTTTTTCAATAACACCACGGACTTGGCGGTGACTTCCCGTGCCAGCCTGCGGGCTTCTGCTGTCATGAAAGGCGGTGTCTCCGTACTGTTCTTTCCGATAGAGAGATAAGGGTTACGGGAGTTGTCCCCGTCCAGCAAGCCGAGCTTGAGGGCGACGAAGATGTTCCCGCGGATAGCCTTGTCGATGTCGACTTCGGTCAGTAATCCCTTTTCCAGAGCTTCCTTGACGTAAGGAACGTATGCGTCGAGAAATTGTCCTGTGGTGGCTTTTACTACGGCAGCGGCACCCTCCGCAAAGCTCGGAAAACTCTTGTGCGCTTCAATCAGCAGTTTCAGGGCACCGCCGTCCGTACAGATGATACCGTTGTTGCCCCACTGCTTGCGGGTAATCTCTTCGAGGCAGGGATGGATGGACATGGGGATGCCGTTCCAACTGTTGTAGGCGGCCATGAAGGCACGGCTGCCTCCCTCAGTGATACCTTTATAGAAAGGATAAGCGTAGTATTCATGGAACAGCCGCGTGTCGAAGTCGGAGGAAGTGCTGTCCCGTCCGTCCTCGTTACTATTAGCAAGGAAGTGTTTCATCAGAGAGGCAGTTTTCCAGTAGCGGGGATGATTGCCTTGCAGGCCGCGTACGCTGGCAATGGTGAGTTGGGCGGTGAGGAAAGCATCTTCTCCGAAACTCTCCTCGGTACGTCCCCAGCGCGGGTCGCGGGCAAGGTCGGCATTCGGAGCGCGCATCACGAGGGCATGACGCTTGTTACCGGTGGTCTGCATGTAGTAGCGGGCTTCTTCAGCGGCTTGTTCCGCTACTTTCTGCACCAAATCGGTGTCCCATGTGGAGCCCAGACCGTAGGACTGGGGGAATATGGTGGTGGGGCAGTCGGTAGGGACTACTTTCCCGTCTTCCGTTCTTTGGCGTCCGCCCCACATGGCAGGCCCGCCGAGGGTCAGCCCGTGCAGTCCTTCGTAGTGTCCGCAACGGGGAATGTTGAGGCGGGAGACACCGAGGTCGGTGGAAAGAAGGTTTATCTTTTCATCCAATGTCAGGATGGAAAGGAGATGTTCCACGCGCTGTTCGTCGGTGAGCGTGGTATCTTGAAAGGCTTGTGTGTGTTGTGCGCTTGCCTGTAAGCCGAATAGCAGGGGCAAGGCGAGGAACAATAACTTGTTTCGCATGGGGTATTAGGGTTTAATGTGTTTGATATACCGGTTATGGGATTGATATCCGTTGTAACTGTCCGTCCTGCGGCAGGCAGAGCAATCCTTCAGCTTTCTTTTCGTCTGCCAGATACTTCTTCCACGTAATCTTGTCCCATTTCATCTGGTCTGTGCATTGTGCCACGGGGATATGGGGGATGGCCGAACCGTCCTTTACAAGAATGACGATGGGCAGGGTGCCGCACTCGATATGGTTCCATCCCGGAGCATACACCTTTCCGGTCTGGTAGTCTATCCATTTCTGCCGTCCGGGGAGGTAGACATCCCGTCCGCTGCCCTCTTCGAGCATGGGTGCCACGAGGAGGTTGGAGCCGAACATGTACTCGTCCTCTACCAGCCATGCACCCGGGTCGTCGGGATACTCCAGCAGTAGGGCGCGGAGCATCGGCCAGCCGTTCTCGGTGCACTCTTTGGATTGTGCGTATACATAGGGCATCAGTTTGTACTTCAGCTCGGCGCAACGGCGGAAATAGTCTGTGAACTCTTTCCCGTAGTACCACGGCTCAGTGGGAGGTGCTCCGTGCACGCGGCTGTGGCTGGTGAGGAAGCCGAAGGGCAGCCAGCGGCGGTAGAGGCTTTCGGGGCTTTGGGTCACGAAGCCGCCTATGTCATTGCTCCAGAAGCAGAATCCGCTCAGTCCGATGGAGAGGCCGCTGCGGATGGTTCCCTCGAAACCGGTTTCGGTGGTTGCGGCATCACCGCCCCAGTGCAGCGGGTAGCGTTGTGAGCCTGCCCATGCAGAGCGTGCCCAGATGATGTTTTCGCCGTGCAGCTTCTTGATGATGTCGGCCACGGTTTTGTTGTAGCGCAGCGGGTAGAGGTTGTGTTCGTACAGTCCGCTACGGCCGTTGGCATAGATGGCATCCAGCGGGGCACCTTCGCCGAAGTCTACTTTGATGGCGCCTACACCCATTTCAATCAGATTGCCGAGTTTTTCCTGATACCACTTCACGGTTTCGGGGTTGGTGAAGTCCAGCACCACGTCCTCGTAGGGGAGCTGCCCCTTACCGTTGCGTACGTACAGACCGCGTTCCACCAGCTCGGGGAAGAACTTGTTTTTCGGAGTGAAGTAGGGGAGTTGCCAGAGGCAGGTGCGGAAGCCTTGTGACCTTAGGTCGGTGAGCATCTGCCGGGGATTGTCGAAGCGGTCGGCGGCAAAGGCGTAGTCGCACTGCCAGTCCACGCCGAACCAACCGGTATCGAAGTGGATGACATCGCTCGGTATCTTGTTCTCACGCAGTTTCCGGGCTACATCGCGGCCCTCTGCTTCGCTGAAGTAGGTGATGCGGCTCATCCAGGTGCCGAAGCTCCACAAGGGGGGCATTTCGGGCCGTCCTACCAGTGCGGTGTATTCGCTCAGCATCTCCTTCGGCGAACCCAGGAAGATGAAGATGTCCATCGCTTCGTCTGCCATGAAGAGTTTGGTGGCTCCGATGTAGGAACAGCCGAAGTCGCAGGTCACGGGGGCGGAAGTGTGCATAAACATGCCATAGCCGCGGTTACTGAAAAAGAAGGGGATAGGCTTGTACATATCCGGAGTTTCGGGGCCCTGCGGGTCGGTGACAAAGAGGTTGACCTTCTGCCCGGCCTTGTTCAGTGCGGTGGCGGACTCGCCGCAACCGTAGATTTTCTCGTTCGGCGCGAGGCTGAATACGGGATTGATGCTGCGTGAGTTGTCCGAGCCGCGCTTGATGAAGCTGAATGGAGGTACCTTGACCTGCGTGGAGTCGTTGTCGCTCCAGCAACGAGTCTGTGTCAGCAGGCGTCCGTCGGCATCTTTCAGCACCAGGCGCCAGGGGTAATTCTCGATGAGCAGGCTGCCGTATCGGGAGGTGTACAGGGTACCTTTATCTGTCTTCTCGGCTTTCCAGAAGGAGCGTCCGTCGGCAGGCTTTCCTATGAGCATGGGGTCGTCGGCATCTTCTTTCGGTACGATGGGCGAGGTAAGCATACGGATGCGGAGGGTACGTTCGCTGACCGGTTCGACGGTGAACGTCAGTTGTGGATTGTTGTCGTAGGCCGTCTCCGGGAAGTCCAGCGACTGGAGGGGCTGGTGCAGGTAGGTGTTTGCATTGAATGCCTGGCGGGGCATCAGTTGCTGGCGTTTCCACTGGACAGTCCCCTTGCCGGTGGAGGTGTCGAACGATACCAGGCTGTCGGCAAAGAAATAGGTGTTACTGAGGTCCAGAAAATCCTGGCTCATGTCTTTCGACTGGGAAAGCAGGTATTGCACGCCGGCATTTGTTTTCAGTTGGGCATGTGCGGGCGGGATGGCAGTTGCTGCTAGCAGCATAAAAGCTGCCCCTTTCATCAGTTGTTTCTCTTTCATGATAAATATATGATTTACGGTTGTTGTTTCGATGCCGTAAAAGTAGAGAAATCTACACAGATGAAAGGGGTAGGTATGTTGCTTATGTAGGGCCTAAATGTTTATTTGGAAGCTTTCTTTCCGTAGAAACACATGAAATACACTCCGATAATGACAAATGGGATGCTGAGCCATTGGCCCATGTTCAGCGACATGCTGTCTTCAAAGTTCACCTGGTTTTCTTTCAGGAACTCGATGAAGAAACGGAAGAGGAAGATTTCCGTCAGGCAGAGGCCGAAGAAGAAACCGCGGTGATAGGGTAGGGAAGCCTCGGCTTGCACGGCGGTTGATTTCCGCTTGGTGGTGCTGAAGTCTGTTTCGAGCTTGGTTTCTTGTTTTTTCTGCCCGCGTTTGTATAGCCAGACCATCCCTAAAAAGAAGATGAAGTAGGCGATGGCTTCGTAGAGCTGTGCCGGATGGCGGGGCAGCATGTCTTCCCGTTCAAAGATGAATGCCCAGGGCATGTCGGTCGGTTTGCCGATGATTTCGGAGTTCATCAGGTTGGCAAGGCGGATGCAGCAGGCGGTGATGGGAGTGGCAACAGCTATCATGTCGAGCACGTCCATGTAGTGCATCTTCGTCTTGCGGCAGTACATCCAAAGGGCGATAATCAGGCCCAGCGTGCCGCCGTGGCTGGCAAGGCCGGTGTAGCCCGTCATCTTCCAACTGCCGTCCGGCAGGATTTTTATGGGGAGAATCATCTCGAGGAAATGGTCCTGGTAGTAGGCCCAGTCGTAGAATATGCAGTGGCCCAGTCGTGCGCCTATCAGTATGCCGAAGAAGCAATAGAAGAAGAGAGGTTCGAATTTCTTTTCGTCTATTCTGCGGTCGCTATACTGGCGTTGCACGATGAAGTAGGCAAGAGCAAGACCGATAATCCATAACAGTCCGTAGTAGCGGATGGATATGCCGAAGAACTTGAACAGTTCGGGGTCGGGATTCCAGTTGATGGTGAGTAATGATAACATATTTATTGAAGAATTAAATTACCGAATTACGGGGTTGTCCGGGACAAAGGTATGAAAATATCTTATTGGGTGATTCTTTGTGACGGTTTATTTGAAGCCTATCTTGTTACGGGGCTTGTCGGAATGCCGTTTGGAAGATTGCATTTCAGCAAGAGTCCGGTTGATGAGTTCGAGCTGGATACGAGTGTCTTCGTTGATGTCGTTCAGGTCGGTGAAGACTTCTTCGATATAGGCTTTGAGGTTTTGTACTTCTTGTTCCAGGCTGTCAAGGCAGTTGGCGGGAGAAGTGGTTATCAGTTGGCGGACGGCTACGAAGGCACGCATGATGGCGATGTTGACTTCGATGGCGGTGTCGCTGTTCAGCACTCCGGAGAGCATGGCAAGCCCTTGTTCGGTGAAAGCATAGGGGAGTTTACGGGTTCCTCCCCAACTTGATGTTCCATTTTGGAATATCAAGTCTGATTTCATTTTCTCAAATTCCTCTTTGGTCAGTTGAAACATGAAGTCCGATGGGAATCTTTTTATGTTTCTTTTGACAGCTTTGTTTAGATTGCCGGTGGTGACTTAATAAAGTGCAGCCAGAGCGAAATCAAGCATCACTCTTTGTCCTCTTAGTTCATATATTTTTTGTTGTACAATGATTGTTAATTCCATCATTACCTATGATTAGTCTATTTACTATTCTGAAAGTCATTTGTATATTGGGGAGGTTACGATTTGTGGCGGTTTATTTGAACTTCTCCGCCACCATCCTATACGTCGGCACCTCAATTCCTTGCTCCTCTGCAGCTGTAATCATGTCGAAAAGCAAGCCTTGTACTTCGCTCTGATGTCCTTTTGCCATATCTTTCTGCATGGAGGCGGTGCTTTCGGGGGCAAGTTTGTCTATTACTTTGAGGTTGTACTCCACAATGTCTTCCTTGAAGGCTATGCCCAGTTTCCTGCCCAGGGCTGCACTTTCTTGGGACAGTCCGATGAAGGTGTTGCGCACCTCGCCCGGTTTCTGTACTTCGCCCATAGGCACGTCATAGTAGGCTCCGGTGACTGCCATAGCGGAGATGAACGACCACTTGACGAATGTGTCCCGGTCGATGTCGTCGGAGATGTCGGCTTTGATGCCGCTCTCCTGCAAATCACGTTGCACGGCTTCCAATGTTTCACGGGAAACAATCGTGCTGCGGTGTGCCCCATAGACGAGGCGGAAAATCTTTCCCATCTGCGTGATTTCTCCCCGTCCCGATACAAAGCCTACGATGTAGATGCAGCCGTCGAGCACCGTGACGCCGGGGACCAGACGCTGGATGCGGGGGCCGGTGCCGTAGACATTCAGAATAGGGATGACTACCGTATGTTCGTGTGCGGCGCTTTTGATGAGTTCCGTAATGGAGTCTACGGAATAGCCTTTGACGCAGACGAAGATGACATCTGCCTTGTAGTCCGCAGATGTTGATACGAGAGCAGTGTATTCTTCTGCCGTATAGGCGGGTACTCTCAGTGCATATTCACCTTTCAGGTCGGAGTGCAGTTGCAGGCCGTTTTCGCGTATGGCGGCAAGGTGTTCGCCACGGGCAATGCAGGTGACGTCTTTGCCGGCAAGTGCGAGGAAGGCGGCGATGCTTCCGCCTACGCCGCCAGTACCGGCGATGAGGTATTTCAGAGGATGGGTTGTCATAACTGTAGTGTGTATGGTTAATGTTATTGAACGTAATTTTCTTTATTCCAGTTGCAATTGTTTGTTGAGTTTGGCGGTATATAGGGTGGTTTTCACTCCTTCGTTACGTTTGCTGAGCATCAGGAGGGTATTCTCGTCTACGTAGTTATCAATGAGAATAATTGTCTTTCGGGCTGATTTTATCAGATTGGTGGTAAAGACGTAGGCATCGAATATCTGCCCTTCAAAGAAGATGCCTTCTGCCGGGGGCAGGGGGTGCGGACAAAGAAATCTATCTTTTCTTCTGTCTTTGCAACACGTTGTTCCAATTGCTCCATGCGTTGGTTGACGGCGTAGCCTTTGAGGAGATATTCTTTGAGGACTTTTGTTGCCCATATTCTGAAGTCAGTACCTCTTTGAGACTTTACCCGGTAGCCTACAGATATAATAACGTCAAGATTGTAATATGCTATATTACGTTTTACTTTACGGTTACCTTCTTGCTGAACTGTCAAGGAATACTTGACAGTTGAAATTTCCTGTAGTTCCTTTTCTTTGAATACGTTATTGGTATGCAAACTTATATTTTGCTTACTTGTCTGAAAGAGTTCTGCCATCTGTTGTTGTTTCAGCCAAACTGTGTCGCTTTCTAATCGGACTTCGAGCTTGAAAGTTTCTTCTGGTTGATAGAGTATTATTTCGCTTTTATCTTCCATGGTTTTTATTGGACTTTTCTGATTCTTTACTGCTTTCTTATGCAAACTTGTAAGTGTTTCTTACAAGTTTGCATTCTACTCAATTGTACTTTCAACCCTTAGTCGTCTGAGGTTTGTTACATGGGGAATTTGACTATCAATATACGCTGATCGGTTTCAATCGGCAATTCTTTATGTACGTTACACATTGAACCGGAAGTGCATAATGTCCCCATCCTGCACCACATACTCCTTGCCTTCCACGCCCAGCTTTCCGGCTTCGCGCACGGCTGCTTCGCTGCCATACTTGATATAATCCTCATACTTGATGACCTCTGCCCGGATAAACCCTTTCTCGAAATCCGTATGGATAACGCCGGCGCATTGCGGCGCTTTCCATCCCTTGCGATAGGTCCATGCCTTTACTTCCATCTCTCCGGCAGTGATGAAGGTTTCGAGGTTCAGCAGGCTGTAGATAGCTTTAATCAAACGGTTGCAGCCGCTTTCTTTCAGTCCCAGGTCTTCGAGGAACATCTGCTTTTCTTCGTATGTCTCCAGTTCGGCGATGTCGGCCTCGGTCTGGGCGGAGATGATGATGAGTTCCGCATCCTCGCCCTTGATGGCTTCACGCACCTGCTCTACGTACTGGTTGCCGCTGGCGGCACTGACGTCATCCACGTTGCAGACGTAGAGCACAGGCTTGGTAGTAAGCAGGAACATCTGCTTGGCGCATTGTTCCTCGTCGTCGTTCTGCGGAATGACGGTGCGGGCGCTTTGTCCTTGTTCCAGGGCATCCTTGTAGCGGAGCAGGAGTTCGTACTCTATCTTTGCCGCCTTGTCGCCACCCACTTTGGCAATCTTCTCTACACGCTTGATGCGGTTTTCCACCGTGTCGAGGTCCTTCAGTTGCAGCTCTGTGTCGATGATTTCTTTGTCGCGTACGGGGTTCACCGAGCCGTCCACGTGGACGATGTTGCCATTGTCGAAGCAGCGCAGCACGTGGATGATGGCGTCGCACTCGCGGATGTTGCCCAAGAACTGGTTGCCGAGTCCTTCACCTTTGCTGGCGCCCTTCACCAGTCCGGCAATGTCGACGATGTCGCACACGGCGGGTACGATACGCCCCGGGTGAACCAGCTCGGCGAGACGGGTCAGTCGTTCGTCGGGTACGGACACTTGTCCCATTTGGGCGTCGATTGTACAGAACGGGAAGTTTGCCGCTTGTGCCTTTGCGCTGCTCAAGCAGTTGAAAAGAGTGGATTTTCCTACGTTGGGAAGGCCCACGATACCAGCTTTTAATGCCATAGTGTTATCTTGTTTTTTTAGTTATTGTTCAGTTAATTGGATGCAAAGATAGTGCAAACCGAATGCAGAATAAAATGAACTCGTTCATTTTTTATGCT